>Ga0058696_1000718_pt1 | contig 13945 bp, 6 predicted proteins | sample AgamicMgSfrz_FD_55077 | JGI IMG/M metagenome (GOLD analysis project Ga0058696, IMG submission 55077) | Agave microbial communities from Guanajuato, Mexico - Mg.Sf.rz | ecosystem: Host-associated > Plants > Phyllosphere > Phylloplane/Leaf | place: Guanajuato, Mexico | collected 2012-05-30 | reverse complement strand
CTGGCCGCGTTCGCCGAGGTGGTCGGCCGCTGGAGCCAGGCGCCGGCGTTCTGCCTGAACCTGACGGTATTGAACCGTCCGCCCGTGCATCCGTGCATCGATGCGGTGCTCGGCGATTTCACCGCGCTGAGCCTGCTGGCCGTCGACGCGACGCACGGGCGCGATTTCGTCGAGCGTGCCCGCACGATCGGCGCGCGGATGTTCGACGATCTCGATCATCGCGCCTTCACCGGCGTCGACGCGATGCGCGAACTCGCGCGGCGGCACGGCAAGGACGCGGCGCTGATGCCGGTGGTGTTCACGAGCGGGATCGGCAGCGTGGGGCGCCTGCTCGGCGAGCACGCGACGCGCGCCGAACCGCCGCGCACCATGATCAGCCAGACGCCGCAGGTGTGGCTCGACTGCCAGGTGACCGACCAGTTCGGCGGGCTGGAAATCGGCTGGGACGTGCGCGACGACCTGTTTCCGGACGGCATGCCGGCCGCGATGTTCGACGCGTATGTCGCGCTGCTGGGCCGGCTGGCCGACGATGCCGAATGGTGGTCGCGTGAGGGAGATATCGTGCTGCCGTCCGCGGCGCCCGTCGCCGACGCGCATCCGGATGCCGATACGCATATCGCGGCCGGTTTCGCCGCGCAGGCGTTGCGCACGCCCGATGCGCCGGTCGTGATCGACGCGCTGGGTGCGCGCACGTACCGCGAGGTCGCGCAACAGGCGGCGGCGCTGCGTACCGCGCTCGAACAGGCCGGCGTCGGCGTGGGCGATACCGTCGCGGTGCTGATGCCGAAGTGCGCGCATCAGCTCGCGGCCGTGCTCGCGATCGTCCAGGCCGGTGCCGCGTACGTCCCGGTCGACAGCCGTCAGCCGGCGCTGCGGCAACAGGCCATTCTCCGCAATGCGCGAGTGCGTGCGGTCGTCAGCGTGCAGGCGCTCGCATTCGAACACGAAGGTTGCGTGCGCATCGATATCGATGCGTTGTCGAGCGATCCGCAATGGCCGCCGCGCGCCGCGTGCGACATCGCCCCCGATGCGTTGGCTTACGTGATCTACACATCGGGTTCCACCGGCGAGCCGAAGGGCGTGATGCTGAGCCATGCGGCGGTGTGCAACACGCTTGCCGACATCAGCGCGCGCCATGCGGTCGGCGCGGGCGACGTGGTGCTGGGGCTGGCCGAACTGAGCTTCGACCTGTCCGTCTACGACTTTTTCGGCGCGACCGCGCGCGGCGCGTGCATCGTGCTGCCCGATCCGGCGCGCGGCAACGATCCGTCGCACTGGGCCGAACTGATGGCGCGCCATCGCGTGACGTTGTGGAACTCGGTGCCCGCCCAGGGGCAGATGCTGATCGACTATCTCGAAGGCGAACCGGCGCTCGACGTGCCGGGCCCGCGCCGCGTGCTGTGGTCGGGCGACTGGATTCCGGTGACGCTGCCGGCCCGCTGGTGGCGGCGCTGGCCCGATAGCGCGCTGTTCAGCCTCGGGGGCGCGACCGAAGCGTCGATCTGGTCGATCGAGCATCCGATCCGTCCGGAAGACACGCAGCTCGCGAGCATTCCGTACGGCCGCGCGCTGACCGGGCAGACGATGGAGGTACTCGATGCACTCGGCCGGCCGTGCCCGCCGGGTGTGCGCGGCGAAATCCATATCGGTGGCGTCGGGCTCGCGACGGGCTACGCGAACGATCCGGTGCGGACGGCCGAACGGTTCATCCGTCATGCGGACGGGCGCAGGCTTTACCGCACCGGCGATCTCGGGCGCGTGCGCGCCGACGGCTCGCTCGAATTCCTCGGGCGGCAGGACGATCAGGTGAAGATCCGCGGCTACCGGATCGAGCTGGCCGAGATCGATGCGGCGCTGACCGCGCATCCGCTCGTCGGCGCGGCGGCCACGATCGTGCTCGGAGAAGGCGCGGAGCGTCGGCTCGCGAGCTTCGTGTCGCTGCAGAGTGCGGAAGCGCCTGCGTCGGCGCGGGACGACGCGCTGGATGACCTGGCGACGCAGGTGCGCACGGCATTCGACACCGCACGCTGGCCCGAACAGGCAGACGTGGTGCGTTCGGTCGCGCGGCTCGAAACGGCGTGCGTGGCGTCGCTCGCCGCATGGATCGTGCCGGCCGGCGGTTTGACGACCGATGCTTCGACCGGTTTCGCGACCTTGTGCGAGCGGCTGCGTGTGCCGGCGGCACGACGCCATTTGCTGCGCCACTGGCTCGCGATGCTCGTCGCGCACGGCGTGCTGGAGGCGGATGCCGAAGACGGCTGGCGCATGCGTCCGGGCGCGAGCCTGGCCGACGCGCATGCGTGCTGGGACGCATTCGCGCAGTACGCGTCGCCCGCGCTGTGGCCGGCCGTGCTCGTCGACTACTTCCGCGCGAGCGCCGGATGCCTCGGCGCGCAAATCGACGGCAGCGTATCGCCGGCCGGCCTGATGTTCCCGGAAGGGGCCTCGCATATCGCCGAAGCGATGTACAGCGACGGCGAACATGCCCGCGCGCTGCATCGCGGGATGGCGCAGGCCGTGTGCGCCGTCGTCGCGCGCGAACCGCAGCGCGCGTGGCGCATCCTCGAAATCGGCGCGGGCACGGCCGCCGCGACGCGTGCGATCGTCGAGGCGCTCGCGCCGCTGGTCGAAGCCGGCACGCACATCGATTACCTGTTCAGCGACGTGTCGAGCTACTTCCTCGCGGCCGCGCGCGAGCGTTTCGCCGCGTATCCGTGGATGCGCTTCGTGCGCTTCGACATGAACGCGCCGTGCGACGCGCAGGGCATTGCGCCGCATTCGGTCGACCTGACGATCAGCTCCGGCGCGCTGAACAATGCGCGCGATACGGTCGCGCTGATCGCCGGCTTGCGCGCGCTGTCGGCGCCTGACGCGTGGTGGGTGATCCAGGAACTGACGGCCGAGCATCCGGAAATCAGCATCAGTCAGGGGCTGATGATGGAGACGCCGGACGACGCGCGTGCCGCATCGGCGCGGTTGTTCGTGCCGCACGCGCAGTGGCTCGAATGGCTGCAGGCGGAAGCGGGCGATCGTGCGCTCGGTTGTGTCGCGCCCGACACGCCGCTCGCCGCGCTCGGCTACGACATCCTGCTGGCTCACGTGAAGCGCGGCGCCGCGCGTATCGCGCCGGATACGCTGCTGTCGTTCGTGGCCGAGCGCGTGCCGAACTACATGGTGCCGTCGCAACTGCGCGCGCTCGAACGTCTGCCGGTGACCGCGAACGGCAAGATCGACCGCCGCACGCTGGCCGGCATCGCCGATATCCGCGAACCGGCGCCGGCCGTGGTGCGAGCGGTGCCCGCACCGGCAGCCGATCCGCTGCTCGCGCGACTGATCGGCTTGTGGGAAACCGTGCTCGATACGCGCAACGTGTCGCCGCATCAGGACTTCTTCGCCACGGGCGGCGATTCGCTGCTGATCGCGCAGCTCGTGTCGCGGCTGCGCGGCGAGGAACCGCTCGCGCATGCGCATCCGTTCGACCGGCTGCTGCGCTGGGTGCTCGCGCAGCCGACGCCCGCCGCGTTCGCGCAATGCCTGCGCGACGCGAGCGAGCAGCCGGCGAGCGCGACGCCGTCTGCGGCGCCTGCTGCATCGCGCACGCTGCCTGCATCGGCCGTCATCCATGCGCCGGCGCCGCGCGTGCGCCCCGGCGTGCGGCCGATTCCGCTCGCGCCGGGTGACGGCGCGCCGCGCGTGATCGTGCACGAAGGGCTCGGCACCGTGCACGCGTATCGTCCGGTACTGCCCGCGCTGGCGCGGCTCGGCCCGGTGCTCGGCTTCGCGGTGCGCGACGCGCAGGACTATCTCGACCTGCCGGTGCGCCACCTGAACGCGACGCTGGGCCGGCGTTACGCGGATGCGCTGTGGCGCAGCGGCGTGCGCGAGGTCGACGTGCTCGGCTACTGCTCGGGCGGGCTGGTCGCGCTGGAGATGGCGAAGTCGCTGGTGCAGCTCGGCGTCGCGGTGCGCACGCTCGACATCGTGTCGAGCTACCGGATTCCGTACCTGATCGAGGACGAACGGCTCGTGCTGTTCAACTTCGCGGCGACGCTCGGGCTGCCGCTCGATGCGCTCGGCTTTCCGGAAACGTACGTGCTGGCCGACGCGCTGGCCGACGCATTGAAGGCCGACCCTACGCGGCTCGCGCCCGGCAGCCTGCAGGCGCAGCTCGAGATCTTCGGCGGTCGTTGCGAGCCGCTCGACGTGCTGCGCCGCCGCGTCTTGCGCGCGGCGGCCGGCCTGTCGCTGCAGGACGCGCTCGCGCATCCGCTGCTCGACGAGCGCGAGCGGCTCTACCGGCTCTTCATGCATTCGGTGCAGGCGTCCCACTGGGCCGGCGATGCGCCGTATGCGGGCGCGCTGCGGCTGTTCGTGCCGGAGCGCTGCAATCCGCTGATTCCGCAGCAGCGCGCGGCGCTCACCGATTACTGGACGGCGCAGGCGCTCGGCGGTATCACGGCCGTCGATATCCCCGGCGGTCATTTCGACTGCCTGAACGCCGCGTTCGTCGATACGCGCCTGAAGGAGGCACGATGAAGGTCCATCCGCTGCCGGTCGTCGTGGCCGGTTCCCGTTTCGGTCAGTTCTATGCGGCGGGCCTCGCGGCGTCCGGTTCGTATCACGTCGCCGGCATCCTCGGGCAAGGCAGTGCGCGCACGGCCGCATTGGCCGCACGCGTCGGTGCGCCGGTGTTCGATCGCGTCGACGCGCTGCCGGACGACGTGCGCATCGCGTGCGTCGCCGTCGGCGGCGCGGCGCGCGGCGCGCAAGGCGCCGCGCTCGCGTGCCGGCTGCTCGAACGCGGGATCGACGTCGTGATCGAGCATCCGCTGCTGCCCGACGAATGGGCCAGCGTGCTGCGCACCGCGTCTCGCCATGGCCGCCGCTGCCTGCTCAACAGCTTCTATCCGAACCTGCCGGTCGTCGCGCGCTTCATCGCGGTCGCGCGGCGGCTGCGCGAGACGAGCGCTCCCGTGCATGCGGATGTCGTGTGCTCGGTGCAGGCGAGCTACGCGGTGCTCGACGTGCTCGCGGCCGCGTTGCAGGGCGTCGGGCCGTGGTCGGTCGAACCGATCGGGCCGGCGCTGTCGTCGATGCGCGAATGCGCGATGGTGCTTGCCGAAACGCCGGTGTCGCTGCGCGTGCACAACGAGATGGCGGCGGCCGACGACGGCCGGATGAGCCTGCTGTTCGGCATCACGCTGACGACCGACGCCGGCACGTGGACGCTCGCGTCGCCGCACGGCCCNCTGTGGTGGGCGCCCGCGCTGCGCGAGCCGGCGCTGGACGACGACGGCCTGTTCCCGATCTTCGGCGAGGCGGCCGGCGACGACATGCCGAGCATCCAGATCTGCGACGACGCACAGGACACCTGGGGCGAGATTCACGCGCGCTGCTGGCCGCAGGCGGCCGTGCGCGCGGTCGACCGGCTCGTGTCCGGCGAAGGGCTGCACGCGTGCAACCAGCGCAGCATCGACGTGGCGCGCGTCTGGCAGCAGTTGACCGCGCAACTCGGTTTTCCGGCGCAGCCGCCGGGCGACGCGCGCGCCGCGACGCTCGGCATGCTGCTGGAGCGTGCCGCATGAAGGGGCCGTTGCTTTCGATGTTGCGACCGTTCGCGGTGCCGCTCGTCGCGGCGGTGGCGTTGCAGGCGCTGGCCGGCGTCGCGTCGCTCGTGCCGTGGCTCGCGCTCGCGCATCTCGCCGACGCATGGCGCGTCGCGCCACAGCTCGACGCGGCGGCGCGCGGCTGGCTCGTCGCCGCCGTGGCGGCCGGCGCATTTTGGCTGGGCGGCCAGACGGTCGCACTGCACCTGACGCACCGCGTCGACGCCGATCTCGGCGACCGTCTGCGCAAGCGCCTCGCCGATCATCTGCAACGTTTGCCGCTCGGCTGGTTCGCACGCGCGGGCAGCGACCGCGTCGCGCGCCACGTCGATCAGGACGTGCGCGCGCTGCATCAGCTCGTCGCGCATGCGCCGGCCGATCTCACGCAGCTCGTCGTCGTGCCATGCGCGGCGCTCGCGTGCCTGCTTTATCTGAATCCCGCACTGCTCGCGTTCGCGCTCGCGCCGCTCGTCGCCGGTGCGGCGCTGTTCCGCTGGATGCGCTCGGCACGCTTCGCGCCGGCCTTCGCCGCACGCAACGCGGCGCTCGAACGGCTGATGGGCGACTATGCGCAGCTCGCGCAGAACCCGGCGCTGGTGCGGCAGTATCCGGGCGCCGGCATCGAGGCGGCCGCGCTGGCGTCGGCCGGACATTTCTCGCACGCGTTCGCGGCATGGGTCGGCCGCATCGGCGGTCTCGGCGCGTGTACGCAGGTGCTGCTCGGCACGCCGTTCCTGCTCGCGTGGGTCGTGTTCGGCGCGACGTGGCTGACGGCCGGGCAGTTGCCGGTCGGCACGCTGTGCGCGTTCGCGTTGCTGATCTGGGCGGTCGCGGCGCCGGTGCGTGCGCTCGGTCATGGCGCCGATGCGTTGCGCGACGCGCGCGCGGCCGCCGCGCGGCTCGATGCGTTGCTCGTGCAACCGGGCCTGCAGGAACCCGCCGACGGCGCGGCACAGGCGCCGCGCGACGCGTCGATCGAACTGCGCGGCGTGCAGGTCGACATCGACGGCGAGCCGATCCTGCGCGACCTCGACGCGACGATTGCGGCCGGCACGACCACCGCGATCGTCGGGCCGTCGGGCGCGGGCAAGAGCACGCTGCTGATGCTGCTCGCGCGCTTCATGGACCCGGATCGCGGCACGGTGCGGCTCGGCGGCGCCGATCTGCGGCTGCTCACGTCGGACACGCGCCGCGCACAGGTCGCGATGGTGTTCCAGCAGGCCACCGCGCTCGACGATGTGTCGATTGCCGCCAACATCGCGCTGTCCCGGCCCGATGCCGATCGCGACGCGATTCGCGCCGCCGCGCGTGCGGCCTGTCTCGACGAGCGCATCGACGCATTGCCGGACGGCTACGACTGCGTGTGCGGGCGCGACGTGCGGCTGTCCGGCGGCGAACTGCAGCGATTGTCGATCGCGCGTGCGCTGCTGTCGCGCGCGCCGCTGCTGCTGCTCGACGAACCGGCGTCGGCGCTCGATCCGCAAACCGGACGCGCGTTGCGCAACGCGCTGCGCGCCGACATGCGTACCCGTGTGATCGTCAGCCACGATCTCGACGCGATCCGGCACGCGGACCAGATCCTCGTGATGGAACGTGGCCGCATCGTCGAGCGCGGTACGCACGCGGCGCTGCTGGCCGCGCACGGGCTGTATGCGCGGCTCTGGCGCGAACGCGGCGCCGCAGGCGGGGAGGCCGCATGATGACGACATCGCTCAAACGTTTGCAGTGCCTGCCGCGCGACACGCGCCGCGCGCTGTGGCGCGGGCTGGGCTGGGCGGTGGCCGCCGCGTTGCTCGACGGCGCGTGCGGGCTGCTGCTCGTGCCGCTGATCCGCGCCTGGTTCGCCGGTGCGCAGGCAGCCGCGCTGCACTGGACGGCCGTGCTCGGCGCGCTGACGCTGTGCCACGCGCTCGTGCTGTACGTCGCGCAACGTCGAGGCTATCGCGCGGGCGGCGCGCTGGCCGTCGGCCTCGTCGAACGCCTCGTGCACCACCTGCCGCGCATCGCGTCGTGGCAGACCGTGCGCGACAGTCATCCGGCCGGGTTGCTGCGCGGGCCGGTGATGCAGGCGATGGGAATTCCCGCGCACCTGCTCGGGCCGTTGATCGGCGCGGTCGTCACGCCGCTCGCGGTCGTCGCGGGGCTCGCGTGGATCGACTGGCGCATCGCGCTGTGCCTCGCGGCGGCGGCCGTGCTGCTGTTCGCGCTGCTGGAGCGCGGCGGCGCCCGCACGCTTGCGTTCGAACAGGCGCGCGCCGCGGGCGATCGCGACATGGCCGTGCAGCTTCAGACCTTCGCCGCGCATCAGGGGCTGCTGCGCTTCGCGGGCCGGGACGGCGACGCACGCGCGGTGCTGCAGCGCGCGTTCGACGAACAGCATCGCCGCACGCGGGCGCTGATGCGGCGCTCGCTGCCGATCGAGCTCGGCTTCGCCGGTGCGGTGCAGGGCGTGTTCGTCGCGATGCTGATCGGTGGCGCGTGGGCCGTCGCGGCCGGCCGGCTCGACGCGGCGACGGCCGTCGCGGTGCTGGTGCTGCTCGTGCGCTTCATCGAGCCGCTCGCGCAGCTCACGCAGCTCGACCAGGCGCTGCGCGGCGGCTGGCGCGCGCTCGATACGGTGCTCGCGGTGCTGCATGCGCCACGTTTCGACAGCCCCGAGCGCGGCACGCCGGTACACGACGCGAGCGTCGACGCGCTGCAGGTCGGCTACCGGTCGGCCGGCGGCGCGACGTTGCTCGACGGGATCGACCTGCATTGTCCGGCGGGCGGCTTCGTCGCGATCGTCGGCCCGACGGGGGCGGGCAAGAGCACGCTGCTCGGCCTGCTCGCGCGGCTCGACGATCCGTGCGCCGGGCGCGTGCTGCTCGGCCGCGCCGACGTGCGGCACCTGAGCGAGGCGACGCTCGCCGCGACGCGCAACCTCGTGTTCCAGGACAACGGGCTGTTTCGCGGCAGCCTCGCGTGGAACGTGCGGATGGGGCGGCCCGACGCGACCGATGCCGAGCTGCGCGCCGCGCTGGATGCGGTCGGCCTGCTGCGCGACGCCGAGCGACTGCCGGACGGCCTCGACACCGACGTGGGGCCGGGCGGCCAGTTGCTGTCGGGCGGGCAGCGCCAGCGGGCGTGCCTGGCGCGTGCGCTGCTCGCGCGGGCGCCGGTGCTGATGTTCGACGAGCCGACCGCGAGCCTCGACGAGCTGAGCGCGCGACGCGTGCGCGACAGTCTCGTCGCGCTGCGGGGGCAGCGTACGCGCATCGTCGTCACGCACCAGCCGGCGCTCGCGGCGGCCGCCGACACGATCGTCGTGCTCGACGCGGGCCGCGTGCGGGCGACCGGCACGCATGCGCAACTGATCGCGACCGATGCGTGGTACGCGACGTTCGCCCGTGCGGGGCGGCCCGACGGGGCGCCACCCGCCGGCGCGGACGCCGAAACCCGCCCGGCCGAATCCGAGCAGTGACGTGAACAATGCGGGCCGCCGTGCCCGGAATCGATAGGAAAAGCCCCTCGATCGAAAAATTGCCTCCCGGTTCTAATTGATAATGAGAATGATTATCAAATACGGGGGCGTGAATGCGGTACGAGGTACGGGAACCTGAGAGATCGATGATGCAGGGCGCACGCGTCGCCCGTTTCGGGCGCTGGCGTCCGTCGCTGTACCTCGGCCTGCTGATCGCCGCGCATCCGGCGGCGGCGTTCGCCGATGCGGCGCCGGCGGCCGGCGCGGAAGTCCGCCAGGACGAAGCGGCCGCCGCGCAGCCTGCCGGGAGCGAGTTGAAGGCGATTGCGGTGAATGCGTCGCGCGGCGTCGCCGACGATCCGTCCGTGGCGACGGTCGGCAAGATGCCGCTCGCGTTGCGCGAGATTCCGCAGTCGATCAGCGTGACGACGCGCGAGCGGATCGACCAGCAGAACCTGTTCTCGCTCGACGAGGTGATGCAGCAGTCGGCCGGCGTGACCGTCCAGCCATACGTGCTGCTCACCACCGCGTACTTCGTGCGCGGCTTCAAGGTCGATTCGTTCGAATTCGACGGCGTGCCGGTCGTGATCGGCGACATGGCGAGCGCGCCGCAGGACATCTCGGTGTACGAACGCGTCGAAATCCTGCGCGGCGCGAACGGGCTGCTGCACGGCTCGGGCAATCCGGCCGCGACCGTCAACCTCGTGCGCAAGCGCCCGCAATACCAGTTCTCCGCGCATGCGACCGCCAGCGTCGGCAGCTGGGACCGCTATCGCGCGGAAGCCGACATCGGCGGCCCGCTCAATGCCGCCGGCACCGTGCGCAGCCGGCTCGTGGCCGCGTACGAGGATCGCCACTTCTTCTACGACCACGCGAAGCAGGACACGCGTTCGATCTACAGCGTCACGGAAGTCGACGTGACGCGCGACACGCTGCTCACGTTCGGCGCGCAGTACCAGACCACGACATCGGTGCCCGACATGTCCGGCGTGCCGATGGCGCGCGACGGGTCGAGCCTCGGCCTGTCGCGCTCGACGTTCCTCGACACCGCGTGGGGCCGCTTCAACTGGGACACGACGCGCGCGTTCGCATCGGTCGAGCAGAAGCTCGGCGCCGGCTGGAAAGCGAAGGTCAGCGGCGAATACCAGAGCGTGCGCTCGGACCTGAAGTACGCGGGTTCGTTCGGCGCGATCGATCCGGCGACGGGCGCCGGCGGCCGGCTGACCGGCGCCGCGTACCAGTTCAGCAGCTACAGCCGCAGCGTCGATGCGAACGTGCAGGGCCCCGTGCATGCGTTCGGGCTCACGCACGACCTGCTGTTCGGCGTCACCTACGCGAACAGCAGCAGCGGGCAGATGACGGCGCCGCTGCTCGGCGACGTGGCCGGCACGCCGGTGAACGTGTATCGCTGGAACCCGAGCAGCGTGCCCGAGCCCGGCATCGGGCCGTACCAGCAGTCGCAGCAGAACGACGTTTCGCAGAAGGGCGTCTACGGGCTGGGCCGCATCAAGCTNGCGGAGCCGCTGACGCTCGTGCTCGGCGGCCGGATGAGCTGGTGGAACCAGGACAGCCTCGGCGCGCACTACAACACCGGCCACCAGTTCACGCCGTACGGCGGGCTGATCTGGGATTTCGCGCGCGACTGGTCGTGGTACGCGAGCTATGCGGAAGTGTTCCAGCCGCAGACCAAGTCGATGTGGGGCGGCGGCATCCTGACGCCGGTGAAGGGCCGCACCTACGAAACGGGCGTGAAGGGCGAACTGGCGGGCGGCAAGCTCGACGTGTCGCTCGCGGCATTCCGCATCGATCTCGACAACAACCCGCAGGTCGACCTCGCGCATCCGTGCGCGGGGCCGAGCTGCTACTACGTGAACGGCGGCAGCGTGCGCAGCCAGGGCTTCGAGTTCGAGGCGAACGGCCGCATCACGCCGTGGTGGAGCGTGTGGGCGAGCTACACGTACGACACGATGCGTTATGCGGACAACCTCGCGAACGCGGGCACGTTCGCGCCGCTGCTGAATCCGCGCCACCTGTTCCGGCTGTGGACCAACTACGACCTGCCGTGGCAGGAGCGGCGCTGGAGCATCGGCGGCGGCGTGCAGGTGCAGAGCAGCTACTCGGCGCAGGCGAACGGCGTCACGATGAGCCAGGGCGGCTACGCGCTCGCGAGCGTGCGGCTCGGCTACCGCTACGACAAGCACTGGAGCGCCGCGCTCAACGTCAACAACCTGTTCGACCGCACCTACTACCAGAGCCTGAGCCAGCCGGGCTGGAACAACCGTTACGGGGAACCGCGCAACGTGATGCTGACCGTGCGCGGGCAATTCTGATGGCGTCCGGCTGGGGTGCGCGGGTGGCGATCGCGATCGGCGGCGTGCTGCCGGGTGCGGTCGCGCTCGCGCTCACGCTGGTCCGTCATTACCCCGACGACGGCCTGAACCGGCTCTATGCGGCCGTGTGGCTGACGCTCGCCGCGAGCGTCGCCGCGCTGCTGTGGGTGCTCGTCGCGCCGGGTTGGCGGCAGGCCGCGTGGCGCGCGGGTGCGTGGCTCGCGGTGCTCGTGCCGTGCGCGATGTTCTGGGGAGGGCGCTGACATGGATGCTTCGTCGCGTTCGCGCTGGCGCGCGCTGCATCGCGGCGCCGGCGCGCTGTTCGGCGTGGTGCTGTTCGTCGTGCTGTTCAGCGGCACCTGGAGTCTTGCGTTCGATTCGATGCAGGGCTGGTGGCGGCCGCCTGCGGTGGCCGTCGCACGACCGACGTTGCCGCTCGACGCGCTCGTCGCGCGCGCGGCGTCGCTCGGGGTGGCGTTGCGCGACGCGCGCATCGTGCTGCCGCGGCCGGACGATCCGGCCATCCGTTTCTGCGATGCGCGCCAGACGTGCACGCTCGCGCTCGATCCGGCGACCGGCGCGCCGCTGCCCGACGCCGCGCGGGCGACGTTGATCGTCACGCTGCACAAGACGCTGTTCGCCGGCTTCCCCGGGCGCATCTTCGTCAGCCTGTGGGGCATCGTGCTGCTCGTGCTCATCGTCGCGGGCGTGGTCGTGCATCGCAAGCGCTGGCCCGATGCGGCGCGCATCCGGCGCGGTCACGGCTTGCGCGTCGCGCTGTTCGACCTGCATGCGTGGATCGGCCTGTGGGGCACGCCGTGGCTCGTGCTGTTCGCGTTCACCGGCGCGCTGTCGGGGCTCGGCGCGCTCGGCACGGTGTCGCTCGCGGGCGTCGCGTATCCGGGGCAGCCGCAGCGTGCGTTCGCCGAGCTGCTGGGCGGGCCGCCGCCCGTCGAGGCCGGCGGCCCGTGGCGGCGTGCGCCCGATCTCGATGCGCTGTTGCGGCGCGACGCGGCGCGCAGGCCGGATTTCCGGCCCGAAGCCGTCGTGCTGCATCGCTGGGGCGACGTGAACGCACGCGTCGAGATTGCCGGCACGACCGCGGGCCTGCCGAGCACGGCCGTGTTCGAACGCCACCTGTACCGCGCGACGGACGGGCAATGGCTCGCCGATGCGACGTCGCGCGGCCGCGGCTTCTGGCTGCGCGCGTTCATCGCGGTGCAGCCGCTGCATTTCGCGCAATACGGCTGGGTCGGCGCGGCCGGTGGCGTGCTGCGCGTGCTGCATTTCCTGCTGGGGCTCGCCGCGTGTGCGTTGTGCGCAACGGGGCTGCATCTGTGGATCGAACGGCGGCGCGCGCAGCGCGATCGCTCGGCGGACGTGCTGGCCGCCACCGCGGTCGGCGTGTGCGGCGGGCTCGTGCTCGCGGGCGGTGCGTTGCTGTTCGCCGGGCGTGCACTGCCCGACGGCATGCACGTCGACCATGCGCTCGCGATGCTGTTCTGGGCCGTGTGGGGCGGCGCGATCGCGCTTGCGGCCTGTGTCGCGGATCGCGCGGCATGGCTGCGCGTGCTGATGCGTGCGGCCGGTGTCGCGTACGGGCTGGCCGGCGCGACCCATTGCGCGCTCGCGCTGCTGGGCGCGGGCCGACCCGTGTACTGGCCGATCGACGCGGCGCTCGTCGCCTTCGGCGCGTTGCTGCTGCGTGCGGCGCGCCGTCCGCGGCGCGACGCGATGCAGCCCGCGCGCGTGCCGGCCGGCGCCGAACCTTTTTAACCTCATGCAACTGGAGAATTCGATGCGCGACCTGCTCGAACATCGCCGCCTGGTCATCACGATCACGCTGCTTTACCTGTCACAGGGCATCCCGATCGGCATCGCGATGGACGCGATGCCGACGCTGCTGCGCCACGACGGCGCACCACTTCATGCGCTCGCGTTCCTGCCGCTCGTCGGGCTGCCGTGGGTCGTGAAATTCCTGTGGGCGCCTGTCGTCGACAACCGCTGGTCGCCCCGCATCGGCCGGCGGCGCAGCTGGATGCTGCCGATGCAGACGATCGTCGTGCTGTGCCTGGCCAGCCTCGCGCAGATCGGGATGACGGTCGCGACGGCGGGCTGGGCGGTCGGGCTGCTGGCCGTCGCGTCGCTCGCGAGCGCGACGCAGGACATCGCGAACGACGGGATGGCCGCCGAGCATTTCAGCGGCGACACGCTCGCGAGGATCAACGCGATCCAGATCGCGGGCGTGATGATCGGCTTCTTCGGCGGCGGCGCCGGCACGTTGACGCTGATCGGCCTGTTCGGCCAGCCAACCGCCTTTCTCGCGCTGGCCGCCGTCCCGCTCGCGAGCCTCGTCTGCGTGCTGTGGGTGTTGCCGCGCGACGCGGATCGCGCGCGCATCCGGCCTGATCACGATGCGAGCCTCGTGCGCTTCGCGAAGCGGCCGCGTTCGTGGTCGCTGCTGTCGCTCGCGCTGCTGTCGGCGATGACCGCCGTATCGGGCTTCGGCCTGTCGAAGCTGTTCCTCAACGACGCGGGCTGGTCGCTCG
>Ga0058696_1000716_pt1 | contig 13956 bp, 9 predicted proteins | sample AgamicMgSfrz_FD_55077 | JGI IMG/M metagenome (GOLD analysis project Ga0058696, IMG submission 55077) | Agave microbial communities from Guanajuato, Mexico - Mg.Sf.rz | ecosystem: Host-associated > Plants > Phyllosphere > Phylloplane/Leaf | place: Guanajuato, Mexico | collected 2012-05-30 | reverse complement strand
TGCCGGGTTCGTTACGGTAATCATGATCTTCCAGTCATCCGCATTCAATGTCAGTGGAATGGTTGGCTGACCGTCGATCGTTGGATGCTTCTCATAGTAGGTTCTCAATACGTTTTCGTAATCTTCAAGTGTCTTTACTTCCGGATATCCAAGCTCTTTTAGTACCTTTTGTTGAATTTCAAAACCACCGCCGGCATCAAAAGCAACGTTACCTACACCCATGTTGGTCGGAATCGCATAAATGGCCTGGTCTTCCAAGCTATATTTCAGACGATTCATCTGATCACCATAGATTTTTTTCAAGTTTGGTGCATGTTCTTCGATCAGATCGGTAAGGTCAAGCATTGCACCTGCATCTACAAGCTTCGATAAATTCCCTTTAGGAAAGATAATGTCAGGATAATCACCGCTGGCAGCCATCAAAGGTATCTTCTGATCCCCGCCATTATTCACATCGTACTCTGCCTCAATCGTAACACCTGTTCGTTTGGTAATCTCTTGGCCGACTGCATCCTTCATATTGTTCCAGTTTGGACTTGCATCTGCACCAAAGAATGTAAACGTGATTGGACTCGTTGTATCCCCTGTATCCTCTGGTGTTTCTGAAGCAGTAGTACCTCCTCCTCCACAGCCTGCCGTAATGGCAAGTGCACTTGCGAGTAGAAGCATTGCGAATGTTTTTGGTGTTTTGCCCTTCATGTATAATCCCCCTTATGGATAAAATGAAGCTATCTATTGTATAACAGGCTGGCCTGCACATACCGGAAAGTGAGTGATTCTCNATGTAAATCTTTAGTTTTTATTACTTTAAAAGCGCTTACTAAATGAGTTTAAATTTACCTTTATTAATTTATAAACCTGATATATTCCTTTGTATTTAGACTTGAAGGGAAAGCCGTTAAGGTCTGTCACACCAGTGATGTAAGTGCTTTCATATTTGAATCATAATCGCTCGGAAAGTCCTTGTCAATAGCGAATTTACAAAATTGAAAACGTTTTTTAGAAAACGTTTTAGAACTAAAAGGAGAACCCAGGTTTCTGGGTTCTCCTCTTTGAAAAATGAACGTCTCACACGTGAATCATTATTGAGCTTCACCATTCCACAATTTAACGCGATTTTGGACAAGCTCAGTGTATTGTTGCTCCATTTCTTCTGCTCCGGCCTTGTTAACTTCTGCAATCATTGCATCGTAGATGCCGTCAAACTGATCCGGGGAACTGAGAATAGCTTCCGGAATTCGTTTACGGATAATATCCTGCGTTTTCTGGAAGATGACGTTGTAATTGGAATCACCTGGAGTTGGCAAATTGTATGCCGCTCCCCATGGCTTAACCGGGAATTCATCTTCACTCGGGTACAGGTCTTTCCAGGTTGTTACACCATACGCTTTCAGTGTTTCTTTCTCTGGCTCGGAATAAGCTGCTACGATCTGTTCAGGGAAATTCGTGGTGTAATAGTTATCCGTCGAATCTTTAACCCCGTCTCCATAGTGACCGGACATATTCGTGTAGAGACCAATACCCGTCTCTTTTTGGAATACGGCAGCATTGTTTGTCTTTTGATCCAGAACATCGGCAGGAATAACACGTTTGCCATCCTTCACTTCGTAATGCTGGCCTTCAATTCCCCAGTTCATCAGCACTTGACCTTCTTCAGAAGCCAGGTAATCGAAGAATTTGATCGTACGAACCGGATCTGGATTCGTCGTTGTAATCCCTACACCCCAGCCGGATACGAAGCCAGTATCCTGATAGGAATGATCCTTGATGTCCTCAGACAGTGTCACCGGGAAGTGTGAATAGGTTGCTTCAGGCTTGCCTGCCGCTTTCAATGCGTTCTCTGCATCGGAATAGCCCCAATCCTGGTCAATCACACCAAGCACACGTCCACTTGCGATCTTGGATTTGTACTGGTCTGTTTTTTGTACGAAGCTGTCCTGATCAAGCAATCCCTCGTTGTACATTTTGTTCAACCAACGGAAGTACTCTTTTTCCTCTGGACGTTTGTAGTGAAGCATGGCTTCATACGTTTCCGGATTGATGTAGTATTCACCGTCATCCGGTGCACCCGTTGCCAAGAAAGCCGGGTTCGTTACCGTGATCATGATTCTCCAGTCATCCGCATCCAGTGTTAGCGGGATCGTTGGTTGACCATCAATTGTCGGGTGTTTCTCTTTGTATGCCTTCAGCACATTTTCGAAATCCTCGAGCGTGCGTACCTCAGGATACCCCAGTTCTTTCAATACACGGTGCTGGATACCGAATCCACCGCCTGCATCGAAGTACTTCTGGTCTACCGCATAATACGTCGGCAGCACATAAATGGCCTGATCCTCATTACTGTATTTCAACCGGTCCATGTAATTACCATACAGCTTCTTCAGATTGGGAGCATACTGGTCAATCAGATCTGTCAGATCCAACATGGCTCCTGCATCTACAAGCTTGCTAAGCTCTCCTTTGGGTGACACGATATCGGGATAATCGCCGCTCGCTGCCATTAAGGATATTTTGTCCTGACCACCGCTGACGGCAAATTCACCGTTGAGTGTTACTCCTGTTTTCTCCGTGATAACCTGGCCTACCTCATCCTTCATGCCATTCCAGTTTGGACTGGGATCGACGCTAAAAAAACTGAATGTGAGCGGAGACGTGTCACCACTTGTGTCTTTAAACGACGTTTCACCGCCAGTTCCTCCACCGCCACAACCTGCGAGCAAAGACATCGCAAGTACAGGAGCCAGTGCCCCTTTCATTTTAAAACTTGCCATAATGGTAATCCTCCCTGTTTCATATGTCTGTCTTATCCGGGACTTTTTTGTCCCTGTCTATAGCTTCATGAATGCCGCTCCGCAGCCCTATACGGTGAGGCGCCAACCAGTTGGTCACGCCTCGGGCACCTGATGCTTTTTTTTAGTTTACGGCTGCTCTTTTTGGCAGCTCTATAATGTTGTTTATGCTTTTACTGCACCCAATGTCATACCGCCTACAAAGTACTTTTGCAGGAATGGATATACAACCAGGATTGGAACGGTAACAACAATCGTAATGGCCATCTTGATGGATTCTGGTGAAATCTGTGTCATCTGCTGTGCCATATCATTGGCATTCCGTCCAGCACCAGAACCTTGCTGTGTACTTTGCAGTACTTTCATCAACTCATACTGGAGTGTTGTGAGATGTGCCTTAGAACCGTTGTACAGATACGTATCAAACCATGCGTTCCATTGGCCCACCGCCAGGAACAATGCAATCGTTGCAAGAACTGGCTTACAGAGTGGCAAGATGATTTTGTAATAAATCGTAAAGTCGTTTGCACCGTCCAGTTTTGCCGATTCTTGAAGCGCATACGGCAGTCCGTCAATAAAGGAACGAATAACGAATACGTTGAACGCACTGATCATGCCTGGTAATACATACACCCAGAACGTACCGATCAGGTTCAGGTCACGCATCAGGATGTACACCGGAATCAGACCACCGGAGAAATACATCGTAAGTGCAAGTGCAGTGGATACGAATTTTCTCAATTTGAAGTCCGGACGGCTCAGTGTAAAGGCGATCATCGAGGAACTGATCAGACCGAGCAGTGTACCTACAATCGTACGCAGAATGGAAACCTGCAGACCTTGCAGCAGCCCGTCATATTGGAAAATTGTTTTGTAGTTTTCAAGCGTAAACTCCCGCGGCCACAAGTAAATTCCGCCACGTACCGTATCTGTTGAGTTATTCAGCGAGATCGCAAGCACGTTCAGGAATGGATACAGCGTCACGATCAGTACCAGCGCCATAGCGATGATATTGAATATATCGAACAGTCTATCGCCCCGTGTAGCATTGAATGATTTGTTCGCCATAGTGTTCCCCCCTCCCTACATGATGCTTTCTTTGGTGAATTTCTTAAACAACCCGTTCGCTGTAAACAGTAGGATGATACTAACAACGGAGTTGAATATGCCTATCGCTGTACCGTATGAGAATCGTCCCATGTTCAAACCATAATTGAGCGCGTATAGATCAAGTACTTCTGAGTAGTCGGTCACCAGACTGTTGCCAAGCAAGAACTGCTTCTCGAAACCAATACTGATCAAGTGTCCGATGGACATGATGAATAGTACGGAGATTGTAGTCCGAATACCTGGCAGTGTGATGTGCCACATCTGTCTCCAGCGGTTCGCACCGTCCACACGGGAAGCCTCGTAAAGTTCCTGATCAATACCCGTAATGGCTGCAAGATAGATGATGGCATTCCAACCGGTTTCCTTCCACATATCTGAAGCGGTTACAATGTACCAGAACAGGTTCCCCTTCGCCATGAACTGGATCGGCTGATCGATAATATTCAGACCTACCAAAATGTCATTGATAATTCCGCCATCGGTGGAAAGCATCTTGGTAATAATCCCTGCAACCACGACCCAAGATACAAAGTGAGGCAGATATGATACCGTTTGCACCGCACGTTTGAAGAACATGCCTTTGAGCTCATTCAAGAGAATTGCAAAGAAAATCGGCACGACAAAACCGACAATCAGCCCCATTAGGCTCATTGCAAGCGTATTTCGAAGTACCAGATAGAACCGATCATCGCTAAACAGCTCTACAAAGTGTTTAAAACCAACCCATTCTTGGTCGCTGAACGATCTGGCTGGTTTGAAATTTTGGAAAGCCATCGTCCATCCCCATAGCGGCAGATAGTTAAATACAAAAACCCAAACTACGAATGGCAGTGACATGAGATAGAGATACTTCTGCTGCTTGATGCTATCCCAAATTCCGTTCCGCCGTTTGTTTGCTGGCGGTTTGGGGTTACTGCTTCTTTTCGCGGAAGCGGATTTTTTTGTTAGCGTTTCCATCTCCGTTCCCCCTCCTCTGTTTTATAGATCAATCATAACTGATAGAGCGTTTTCAAAATACCATCTGGATTTTAGAGAAAATCATATAAAAATTAGATATCCCCCCATACAATTCGACATTAACCGATTAAAAATCGGTATTTTAAGGCCTTTCATCTACAATATTCGCCATAAAAAGGGAGAGATATTTTAAAATGTTAATTTCCGAAAACGTTTTATAGTAATCGTTTACTTTCATTTTTAGAGAATAGAAAAAGGACCTGTACCAGGTCCCCGCAATCATAATGTGAACTGAATGGTCTGCAGCTTGACAATGCCCAGCAATTCGGCAGCCGATATCGTGGCAACAGGATCGAATTGATCTCCCAACAAGTACGCGACCATCTCCTGAAACAGGAAGGCAACCTCAGGACGCTTCATCATGGAAGCATTGGCAAACGGCAATGACGATACTAGGAGTTTCCCACGCCCCACTCTAACCTCAAAAGCATATGCCAAACGTTTGGCTCTGTGAAAATGATCAATGACTTCAATTAGTGGGCGTACCCCGTGCAACGAATCAAGACATATTGCAGGAGTACCATTAACCAGATGGTACCAATGCCAATCGGAAGCCTGATCATGAGGGAACTGGCCGAGCACAGGCATGTGTTCCTGCAGGTTCATTCCCATCGTTGCTCCAGACTGCGTTGCAAACATGAGATAATTCCAGAATACAGGCAGATACTTGGTGTTTACCGCATCGTATAATTCATCCGGTTTGACCTGAAGCCAGACACTCCACCATTCATCAGATAATCGAGTACGTTGGGTGTAAGTGAAGAAATGATCACCAGATCCATTTGACCTTGGCTGAGTAAGTCTTTTCCATCCAGATGATCCATCTGACGATAATGGGAATCCACTAAAAATGGCTGCAGCTCATCCACGCTATTCCAGATCCGATGAGATTGATCGTGAGGATGATAATGAGGAAACGACCAACCGTGCCAGACATTGGCGGCCATGCGCTGCGAATTGCCTGATCTGATCTCAGCTTCAACTGCAAAGGCCGCAGCCCCCTGCTTGGGTGCCTGAATGGTTAGACGCCCAAGCGAAACAACGGAGCCACAGCTAATATCTCCGTATGCCCACTCGCCTTCGTTCTCGACTATATTGTTGCGGATAAGCTTCCAATGGATCGAGGCATCTACAATGGGCTTCTCTCCATAATGGGATATGCTGGCTTCAATATGAACGGGTTCTCCTGCATAGTAGGTCCGCTGACGAGCCCCCAGTAAGAGTACAATGCTATCGTTAAACTGCTTGAATGCTGCTGGTTCCACTATTCCCTTGCTCCCCCAGAACACGTCCAGAACTCCGGTTGTCGCATGTCCTTGTCCAGGGAAGTCACGGATATCAAGCAATTGGTTGCCCGCAGCATCCGGTGTGCGGCGAACCCGCTCCATCGCTTCCTTTAACGACCGCATCAGATGAATGCCACTAGCGTGCTGGAAGTCTTCCAAATCAGCCGCCATGCCTCTGCGCGCAACGGACTCCTCAATCGACTCCAGCCAGCTTGGGCGCAGAACGCCTGTGTACTTCTCCCGCTCCTGAGGGCGTACGTACATGGTGAACTGTGCATGTTCATGCCCAATGACCGGATCATCCGTAAGCCGGGTGACATCATGGTAATCCAGCGTGGTGTCCGGAACCGCAGACAATTCTGACTCCAGTGGAGGATGCCAGTTCAGTGACTGGATATAAAAATCTGCACTTCGGCCTTGAGCCGGCAGCTGACCAAAGCCTGTATTATCCGTATATAACCGGGTTGGGTCCAGAGTGCGAGCGAGTTCTACCAGATCATTCAACTCTGGATGGCCGTTAGCTCCGATCAGCTCATTCCCCATTGAAAACATGACAAAGGAGGGATGCGTGTGCAGCGAGTATAATAATTCCTTTAATTCACGGGTCAGGAATAGCATAATCTCCGCTGGTGCCTTCACGTCACGGTCTACAAACCATCTCGACCAGTGCGGAAGTTCAGCCTGGACAAGCATGCCCTCTTCGTCTGCGGCCTCCCAGAATGGACGAGGTGCACTCCAGCCATGCAGACGTACATGATTAAATCCATAGGACTTTGCCGTACGGAACTGCTGTACATAGTGCTGCTTATCCCAGACCGGGTAACCCGTTAACGGGAAAATGCAACAATCAACGTATCCACGTAAAAAAACAGGCACATTGTTCAGCTCAAGCTTTTTTCCATTCGCTCTGAAGGAACGCATGCCGAATTTCTTTTCCACTCGGTCCAGCTCTCGCTCCTCATCCTGCAAAGAGATAATGATCTGATATAACCTCGGGGACTTATCTGACCATAGGACAATGTCCTTCACCTGGCCAAGATCAAGATCCCATTGCTCTCCGCCATAACTTCCTTCAAAATGTTGATCCTCAGTCCGAAGCGACATTGAACTGATTGTACGGCTCTGCCTCGGAAGCCAGCTTCCGTCAGGGTGCCTAATATCAATATGAAGTTGACATGTCCTGGATATTGTTGAGACGCTAGCGCTTACATCATATCGGATTGCTACAATCCCTTTCTCGGCGTTAGGCTGGATATGCAACTGCTCGATCCGACAACGTGGCAGCCGTTCCAGATAAGCTCCACCTGTAATTCCGCCCCATGCTGTTGCCGTATGAATGGAATGAATATGACTTCCGGCCAGTGGCAGCTTCATCGTGTTATCCACACGCAGCTCGAGCCGGTTTTGCGTTCCCGAATGGATTAGGGATGTAATATCCCACTCCTGTGCAACAAGCAGACTGTCACGCTGCCCGGCATGATGTCCGTTTACCCAGAGATCTGTTGTCCACCTGACTCCATCAAGTCTCAACACATACTGGCAGTCCGGCTCTGACGCTGCAAGATCCACTGTGGTCGCATACCAGGCAGCACCCTCGTATTCACGTATCTTGGTCCACGTATCCATCCTGAGATAATCCGGCTCATTCCCATACCCCTGCTCTTCCCAGGAACCTGGAACCTNAATNGTTCCCCATACCNATTCATCAGAAAGGGGCGGCCTCCCGTTATTGGCAAGATCTNTTTCAAGACAGAACTTCCAGGTTCCCTTCAGGTCAAAGGTATGGCGAACAGCTTGTACATCCGATGATTTCATCTGATTGTCTCTCCTTGTCCGGAATAAGATAACACCAGTTTATGATGTACAAATGGAAGACACCATTGCTTATATAAGGAAGAGGATGGACTATATAATGATGCAAACTAGACTTGAATAAGGTCGGAAGCGAAAACGTTTTATATTAAAAGATATGTGAAGTTCACACCTCAAGAAAAACAGAGCCTGTTTGACCTGCGATTAGACGCCATCAGGCTCTTCGGGCTGATCTTTGAATTGGGATCTAGCATGTTTGTATGCTGAAGGAGACTCCCCTACATACTTCTTAAACTTACCGTGGAAATAGTCCACATTGGCATACCCCACTCTTGCAGCGACCTGATGTACCTTTAAGCCTTCATCAAGCAGTTCTTTCGCTTTTTCCATTCGAACCTTGTCCAAGAATGCGTTGAAATATTCTCCCGTGTGGTTTTTGAACAGCTTGCCCAGATAACTGCTGTTATAGTTGAACACCTCGGCAAGAACCTCCAGCTTGAGATTTTCCCCTGGATTACGCCGAATAAAATCAATCATTTGTTTTAGCGCCGTATCTTTACTGCCGCCGCCCATGCGTTGAATAAGACGGCTTAGATGACCTTCTGCCATAACCTTCAGATCAGATACCGTTAATTGATGATATACTTCGTTAATCAAGACAGAATGTTCCTGCATGATCGACTGCATGTGCTGGTTCGATGCAGCCAGTTTGTTGATTGCCATGGAGAACACCTGTGAGAACGCCGTCTTGATTGACTGCTCTGTCCGATAGTAAGGAACAATTCGTTCTTCGATCTCGGCCAGTACCCGAATCACGGACTCCATGCTGCGTATGTCGAGCGCATAATACAGCTTGTCTGCCAATTCCGACTCACCAGACTCAGCGCTTTCATCTTCGCCGATCATGGAAGCAGCCTTTCCTTCAGCAGCAAGCTCTTCATTCCATAACATTATACGTTGTTCGGTAAATAGAAAACGTTCTGCAAGCAGCCCGTTAGCCTGTTGATAGGACCTGACAATCTCGGAAGTGGTATTGGCCGGTTCGCCTGCTGCCCCGTACATCGTAATGTTCCATTCTCCGAGCAGCCGCTTCAGTTCATCGTATAGATGCTCGGCAGACGAAGCCGATGTAATCGGATCCTTACATAATAAAGCAAGACCCGAATGGTAAGAGAAGACGATTCCCCGATCTTTTTGATCAAAGGCCTCTGCCAGTTTGCGTTTAACTACACCTCCACGCTGGACATCAGGCGCAGCATGCATCTCAAGCAGCACGACCTGATATTGTGGCCACTTCAATCCAAGGGCATCCTCATCAATGGGACCGACGCCTTCCAGGTTATCAAACAAAAGTGCCTCGATCTGATGCTCCCGATATGCCGTATCTTCACCTGCATGCCGTGCCAGCGCCTCCTGTTCACGTGTAAGCACTAGAGCAATACGCTGAAGCTCGCCAATAATCTCCTCTTCATCCACAGGCTTGAGCAAGTATCCATCCACACCGAAACTGATTGCTTTCTTGGCATAATCAAAATCGGCATAACCACTCAAAATTAAAAAATGTGATCCGGGATGTTGTTTCCGCACCTCTTCGATCACGTCCAGTCCGGTCATGCCGGGCATCCGGATATCAATAATGGTCAGATCAGGTTTAAGCTCATCAAATCGTGTAATGGCCTCCCGTCCACTGGCTGCTGTAGCGATCACCTCAAATCCATACGCTCCCCAATCGATGATCGTTGTCAGACCCTCGCGTATGCTCGGTTCGTCATCCACCAAAAATACTTTATACATGCTGTTCCCCTCCTGAAGGTAAGTCAAAAGCAATCTCTGTTCCTTCCCCATACACACTCGTAATTTGTAATCCGTATGGTTCACCGTACGTCAGCGTTAAGCGTTGATGCACATTGCGTAAACCAATCCGGCTCTTCTCTTGCTCCTCCGGTCCGCGGATAAATTGCATCACCTCTTCAAGGCGCTCTGGCGTGATACCTGCACCATCATCCTTGACGCGAACCTTTACCACATCATTGACCAGACGAATATCTATATTGACATGGACCGTTCCCTCTTTATTCTCCAATCCATGCACGATGGCATTCTCCACCAGAGGTTGAACGATCAAAGGCGGAATGTATATCTTCTCTGCTCCGGGATCGATATGAATCTGAAAGGCAAGCCGATCCCCGTAGCGGAATTTCTGAATTTCCAGATAGGAACTCACCATTTCGAGTTCAGCCTGAAAGGTTGTCTTGCCACTGCCAATTTCAAGGCTTTTGCGCATCAGTTTACCGAGGAGTCTGACGATATTGGCAATTTCGGCCTCCCCTTTGATATGAGCTTTCATGCGAATGGATTCCAGAGCGTTAAACAAAAAGTGAGGATTAATCTGACTCGCCATCATTTTCAGTTTAATCTCTTTCTGCGCGATTTCCAATTGGTTGTTCTGCTCGGTTGTTTCAACGACCTGAGTCATGAGTTCGTTTATGCTTTTGACCATGTAATTGAATTGTCTCGATAATTGCCCAATCTCATCATCCCCGTCGATTCTGGACGTCACATTCAAATCCCCAAGGGCCAGCTTGTTCAGATGTTTGCTAAGACGAAGCAGCCTGTTCGATGTAAGGAATGAAATAATATATACAAGTAAAAGGGCAATGATTAAGACAAGGGAGATAAAGAGCATACCGATCAAACTGATCGTGTTGGCATCCTTGACGATATCTTTGGTCTCAAAGACCGAGATCACCTTCAAGCTGTTCATACTCGACACAGGNCGCAGCTCATCGATAACGATATTGGACGGCTCTCCCTGAAANTCAGCTTCCAGTGTTCCCTTGGCCTGATTCTGTAAATCCACGCCAAAATCCAGCTCATCCAGCGTTTTGCCAACCAGATCCGTATTTTTGGCAGCNACAACATAACCCTGCTCATCCGCAATCAACGTTTCAAAAGGTTCCTGTCGAAGCAATTCGTTGAGCTCATCCTGATTAATTTCAATCAGCAGTACTCCCTCGGTGCGATATTCAGGAAAAGGGACTTTGCGCACCAGGCTGAGTTTATGAACCGGATTGTCTTCCTCGTCCGGAATGTAGAACCATCCCGTGTTCGTTGATAACAGCGCTTTTTGGTACCAGTAACTTTCCTTCGTCTGTTCATTCAACGGAATGAACTCGAGATTGTTGATCAGGGTGGGATTATCGGAATAAAAACGAATGCCTGCTACCTCACGGTACTGTCGCTTGTATTCCTGAAAGTCCTTATAGGCCAAATAAGCGGAAGTCAGTTCCATTACGCTGGAATAGCGTTTGTTCACAATCTCTTTCAGGTCGTTGTTGAACATAAGAATATCGGAAATATCAGTCGGCACACGCAGCAATGTGGCTGTCTGGCTCTTAATTTTGTCCACGTTGTTGATCGTCTGTCCAATNGCATTATCCAGTGCCTGCTGCCGGAAGTATCCGGTCACGGCAAGACCAATGATCAGAACCGGAATCATGACGACAAGCACATAGGAAATCAGCAGTTTATGCTTCAATTTGAGATTGTTCGATACACGTATAAACCTTCTTAACATATCTGCACCTTCCGTCATCCATATAAGCGCTTACATATAAATGGCAAGATCAATGGGCTCCTGCATTTCCACTTATCATACCATACAACCCCTAAAAGCTCTTCTGTTTCCAGGCTCTTGATCCCGGCAACTATTTCCTTAGATTAGCATACATTCGTGCTCAATTGCAGTGACCAAAAGATGTATTCGTGGTAGAAAATATACAAAAAGGCCGCCATTGGCATGGCGGCCAAACTTGCAGATATGCTTATTACAAACGAACGGCGTTATCAACGCCAGCCCCCTTGCAGAAGCTACTGATCATTTAAGGACGAGGTGTCTCTACCCCATTCAGAATCAGTTTAGGATGAATATCCGCGCTCAACGAAGCCGATACGGCACAGTATTTCTCTTCAGCCATTTGGATCGCTTTCCAGATGCGGTAATCCGGGATATCTCCGTCGACTTTGAAGATCAGGTCAATGGACGTAAAACCTTTTGGCATCCCTTCACTGCGCGTACCCTGAGCTTCAATCTCAATGCCGGTAATTTTGTCCAGGAAGGCATCCAAAATCATCGTAATATCGATTCCCATGCATCCTCCAAGGCCTGCAAGTAACAGTTCCATCGGGGTAGCACCCTGACTGTCACCACCATAAGCAGCGGTGGCATCCATGCCTACAGCATATCCAGAGGGTCCTTCGGAAGTAAACGCGCGTTTGCCTTTCCATACGGTTGTTACATTCATGATGTTATCCTTCTTTCTTAGAATTCAGTAATTTGCTGCAAAAATTTCCGTGTTCGTTCATGTACCGGATGCTCAAAAAACGCCTGCGGACTGGCTTCTTCCACGATCGAACCATCTGCCATAAACACGATCTTATTGGCCACATTTCGGGCAAATTTCAATTCATGCGTAACCACCAGCATGGTCATGCCTTCCTGCGCCAATTCTTTCATGACCGAAAGAACCTCGCCTACAAGTTCCGGGTCAAGAGCTGAAGTCGGCTCATCAAACAGCATCACTTCCGGCTCCATGGCAAGTGCACGAGCAATCGCAACCCGCTGCTGTTGTCCACCTGACAAGCGGGATGGATAAGCATCCTGCTTGTCCGACAGACCTACACGATCCAGCAGAATGCGGCCGCGTTCGGCCGCTTCGTCGCGCTTGATTTTCTTCACAGTCACGAGGCCTTCCATCACATTTCCCAGTACCGTTTTGTGCGGGTAAAGGTTGAATTGCTGAAACACCATGCCGGTCTGACGGCGGATCTCAAGCACCCGTGAGCGCTGAACTCGCAGCGGATCGGTACTGTCTACGACAATGCCGTTCACTTCGATCTTTCCGCCGGATAGTTCCTCAAGTCCATTCAGACAGCGGAGCAACGTGCTTTTGCCTGAACCACTGGGTCCTAGCAGCACTACGATATCTTTTGCATTTACGTGCAGATCAATATTTGTAAGTACTTCATTATTTCCGAAATGTTTCTTCAATCCTGTCGTTGTAATCATCGGTTCTCTCCCCCTATCAGTAAGCCCGCCCCAACCGGCGCTCCACTTGTTCCAGAATGGCCGAGAAGCCGATACTCATAATCCAGTACATCACACCGATGGCCAGATAAAAAGGCATATTAACATAATATTGTGCGACCAGCAGCTGTGCCGACCGAAGCAGCTCCGTTACTCCGATGGTTGCCACCAGTGACGTTTCCTTCAGCATACCAATAAACGTATTCCCCATCGGTGGAATGGCAATACGGACAGCCTGAGGAAATACGATCCTTTTCATGGTTTGGAATGGAGTCATTCCCGTTGCGTAAGCTGCCTCTGTCTGGCCTTTCGGTACGGCCTGAATGGCACCCCGGAAAGTCTCAGACAGGAATGCGCCTGCATTCAAGCTCAATCCCAGACACGCTGCCGTTAGCGACCCCAAGGTTACGCCGTAATCGACCAATCCGAAATAAATAACGAATAATTGCACCAGCAGCGGGGTTCCTCGCATGATCGATACGTAGAATCTTGCGATTAACCGGAGCCACATTGGGCCCTTAAGACGTGCAACGGCAACGAGCACTCCGATAATAAACGCAAAAAACATAGATATTACAGTTAAATACAGTGTGTAATATGCCCCCTTCAAAAAGAAGGGGATATTCTGATATACCAGTTCCATGATTTAAACTTCCCTTCGCCTTGCAGGTTCATTATTGCGCAGGCTCTTCACCAAACCACTTTTTGAAAATGGTATTGTACGTGCCATCATCCTTCATACCTTGGAGAGCATCATTCAGCGCTGCAACAAGTTCCGGATTGTTTTTTCGAACGGCGATGCCGGCTTGGTCACTCTTGATCGGTTCACCTACGGCCTTGATGTCAAATCCATTGG
>Ga0058696_1000714_pt1 | contig 13999 bp, 13 predicted proteins | sample AgamicMgSfrz_FD_55077 | JGI IMG/M metagenome (GOLD analysis project Ga0058696, IMG submission 55077) | Agave microbial communities from Guanajuato, Mexico - Mg.Sf.rz | ecosystem: Host-associated > Plants > Phyllosphere > Phylloplane/Leaf | place: Guanajuato, Mexico | collected 2012-05-30 | reverse complement strand
GGACATTAATAATAAAGAAACTGAATCAACTACCACTTTCAACAAATTTTGTCTGCCATCAAAAGCTGCCCATTATAAAAACAGGCAGCTTGTAAATCAATGCTGTTTGTTAGGAAGGCTGCTCTCTGGATGGCCTTTGCCTTTATGCTTGTTTTTCTCTTGCTTTTTGTTGTTTTCTTTTAATGTCTGTACAAACTCACTTGTATCTTTCATGTTTTTTACCTCCTTAAATTTTACAAACATTTGTTAATTTAACCGAATGTACATATTTCCATTCCTTTTCTTCACATTTCTATTTATACCAATTTATCCCTAAAAAACATATATAGATATAATAAAATTACATATTACTACTAAAAACTACACAAAACTATCAAAGTAACAAAAATGGAAAAACTTGTTTAATGCTTTACAGAACAATATTGTTCGATATATTAAAAAACTTTTTGACAAAACATCTGTTTTTTCAGTATTATATTAGAATACTAGAGGAGGTTAAAACAATGCTAGACTTAAATAAACAGAAAATTGTGGACAGTGTTCCGCAAAAGGGTTTTTTTGGTCATCCAAAAGGGCTTTTCACTCTGTTTTTCACAGAGTTCTGGGAGAGATTCTCTTACTACGGAATGAAAGCCATCCTTGTTTACTACATGTACTATGAAGTATCAAAAGGTGGACTAGGAATTCCTGAAACTACTGCATTTGCCATTACATCCATTTATGGATCACTTGTCTATATGTCAGGGATTATTGGCGGCTGGTTGGCTGACCGAATTTTTGGTACTTCTAAAGCAGTATTTTATGGCGGAATTTTCATCATGCTTGGTCATATTGTTTTAGCAGTACCAGGAAGCATCAGCATGTTCTTCGTATCAATGGTGCTAATCGTTATTGGTACAGGCTTATTGAAACCAAACGTATCAAGCATTGTCGGAGAAATTTATTCTCAGGAAGACAATCGCCGCGATGCAGGGTTCAGCATTTTCTACATGGGTATTAACCTTGGAGGATTCCTTTCTCCTCTAATTGTCGGTGAAGTCGGCATGAACACAAGCTTCCATTTAGGCTTTGGACTTGCTGCAATCGGTATGCTTATTGGATTATTAGTATTTATGTTTACAAAGAAGAAAAATCTTGGTTTGGCAGGTACGATTGTTGCAAACCCACTATCATCTTCTGAAAAGAAAAAGGTTTATTCAATCATCGGTATTGGTATTGTGGTTATTGCCATCATCTTAGCTATTACTATCCCAACTGGCGTTCTTACATTTGACACTTTCGCTATTGTGGTAGGTATCCTTGGATTCTTGATTCCGGCAATCTATATTACTATCATGTATCGCAGTCCAAAAACGACATCTGATGAACGTTCCCGCTTGATTGCTTATATCCCATTGTTCTTGGCTTCTGTTATGTTCTGGGCCATTCAGGAACAAGGTTCCACAATACTTGCAGGATATGCAGATAAGCGTACACAGCTTGAATTTGCTGGCATGCATTTATCGCCAACACTGTTCCAATCATTAAATCCGCTGTTTATTATTATCTTTGCACCAATTATAGGTTGGCTTTGGGTAAAACTTGGCGATCGCCAGCCTTCCATACCAAAGAAATTCTCAATAGGATTGCTGTTTGCAGGTCTTTCTTTCNTAGTAATTTTGCTTCCAGCTTATTTCGGCGGAGCGAACTCACTTGTTAATCCTTTATGGCTTGTACTTAGCTACTTTATCGTTGTACTTGGAGAGCTTTGCTTATCTCCTGTAGGATTATCGGCGACAACTAAGTTAGCACCGGCTGCATTCTCTGCACAAACGATGAGCCTTTGGTTCCTATCTAATGCTGCAGCACAAGGATTGAATGCGCAAATTGTTAAATTCTATTCAGAAAAAACAGAAATGTTGTACTTCGGCATCATCGGTGGCTGTTCGATTGTATTAGCTTTTGTATTATTCCTTCTATCACCAATGATTCAAAACAAGATGAGGGGCATAAAATAATAATTATAAAAAAAGAACTAGATCAACTAAGATCTAGTTCTTTTTTTATTGTTTACTCGACCAATAAAGGAACAACCATCCCTTTATTCACATCAATCAAGCCATGATCCGTAATTTTTAAAGCGGGACTTACAGGAAGTGATAATGTGCTAAGAGACATAATCGCATTATAATGATCATATCCAAGCGCTTGGAGTGTCGCTGTGAGCTGTTCTACCTGCTTAGAAATGATATATAAAGGTTCTTCTGAAAGAATTCCGCCAACAGGCAGCGGTACATTTGCTAGAATTTCGCCATTATACACACAGCAAATTCCGCCTTGCTGCTGTATTACAGTATTTGCTGCTATAACCATATCTTCTTTATTTTGTCCAAGCACAAGGAGATTGTGGTTATCATGTGAATAGGTTGTTGCGACAGCTCCTCTTTTCAGGATATCACCGCCAATAAGNCCTCTTGCACTATTGCCGTTCTTGCCGTAACGTTCAAATGTTGCAAGCAATCCGTATTCACTGTTCTCCCATTGCAGCATACCAGCTTCTAGATTTAAGTCATCATGTTTTTCTTCTGTAAAGGTGGAGCCGTTCTTCACGTTCATAATTCGGCATTTCACCTTACCATCATCTTGCGAGAGATTCACCTGGAAATCATCTTCGGTAAGTTTAGAAAGTATTACACTTTCGTAAAAGGATTCAGGAAATTGGCGGCTGCTTGCTTCCTGCACATAGGGAACTGTCTCATCATAGACCTTTGTTCCTTCTTTATANACACTTTGTATATGAAAGCTGTCTANCTCTGAAACTAGCAGAAAATCAGCAAGCTTGCCTGGTGCAATTGTTCCTCTATCATACATCCTCATACGAGAGGCTGGTGTGTAGGTACAGGCATAAATTGCCTGTTCTGGGGACATTCCCATGGCAATAGCCTTTTTCAGCAATACATTTAAATGCCCTCTGCTTTGCAGGGAATCCGCCATCACATCATCAGTGACAAAACAGAAATGCTCATCGACCCTATGTTCAATCAAGTAATCTATTACTTCTTTTGTCATTGATTTTTCTTGAATTTCAAGGAACATGCCAATAGCAATCCGCTCCTTCATCCCTTCAACTGTTTGGTGAGTATGGTCTGANGTCACTCCTGCGAAGGATAGCATCTGTAATTCAAGATCAAGGAGCCTCGGTACATGTCCTTCAATGATCAGCTCTGGATGATTTTTAGAAATATAAGATAAAATCTTATTTGTTTTCCCGCCTGGTTTGGAAATAACATCATAATAATTCATGATTTCTCCAAGGCATTTGATCTGCTCTGTTTGCAGCAGTTCTTCTATATCTTCTATCTCTATTGCTCCTCCAGTAGTTTCCATACTGGTTGCAGGAACCGAGCTTGGAATAGCATAGAACATGTCCAAACGACAGTTCTTGCTTGCCTTAATCATCTCTTTTACACCTGCTATTCCAAACACGTTTGCCATTTCATGAGGCTCGGGTACGATTGTGGTAACCCCGTTTTTCAGCAAGCCGTACGAAAATGTCGCTGGAGTCACCATCGTGCTTTCAATATGGAGATGGATATCAATTAATCCTGGAACGAGATACATGCCAGCAGCTTCTATTGTTTCATCTGCCTCAAAAGTTTCACTGCCTTTTGCGCCAATATAAAAGAACTTGCCATCCTTAACTGCAACATTTGCTTTTGTGAACTGTTTGAAATAGCTGTTAAAAACACTTGCTTCCTTAATAAGCATATCTACTTTCATCGTTTTGAACCCCTCCTACTCTACAAGCACCATCTGATCCTTTGGAATAATCAAGACTACTTCCTGGCCAACATGATACGGCGCAGTCATCTCTTTATTAACAGTGAAATCACCGATTGGTGTGCTAACAACATATTGATAGCTTCTGCCAAGAAATGTTGTAATTTTTATCTTCCCTGGTATGCCGTTCGATGGAAGTACTTGTGTTTCATTCCATTCTGCAAGAAGGAAATCATCTGGCCGAACAGCTCCCACTTTTTTATTCGGACTCATATGGGTATGCTTTTCAACTGTAAACACACGGCCATTTTTACTCAGCTCAACTGTATCGCCTTTATCTTCTCTGCTCTCAAACTCAATAAAGTTTTTGAAGCCAATAAAATCAGCGACAAATTTTGTTGCTGGATATTTGTAAATAGTAGCAGGGTCGCTTAACTGCTCGATTATGCCTTTATTCATAATGGCAACTTGATCAGATATTGAGAAGCATTCTTCTTGATCGTGAGAAACGTATACCGTTGTTATCCCCAGCTCTTGCTGAATTCTTCTTATTTCGACACGCATATTGACACGCAAATTAGCATCCAGGTTGCTTAATGGTTCATCAAACAGTAGAATATCCGGTTCAATAACAAGCGCTCTTGCGATTGCAACCCGTTGTCTTTGCCCTCCTGAAAGTTCGGAAGGGAATCGCTTGCCATATCCTTCTAGATTAACGATTTCCAACATGCGCTCAACTCGCTTAACTGCTTCCGCTTTTGGGACCTTCCGCAAACGGAGACCGAAGGCGATATTATCAGCAACAGTCATATGGGGAAACAAAGCATAGTTTTGGAATACAAAGCCAAAGTTCCTTTTGTTAACAGGAACTTTTGTATAGTCTTTATCTTTAAACAAGAATTTCCCGTTATTTGATTGTAGGAAACCAGCAATTAAACGAAGTGTTGTTGTCTTGCCGCAGCCGCTCGGACCAAGCAAGGATACAAGCTGCCCCTTTTCTATTTCAAGATTGAAATCCTTAAGGATTTCCTTTTTGTTATAAGCTACAGATATGTCTTGTAATGTAAACAAAGCCACATTTAACAATCCCTTCTATCTTTTTGTAAAATACGATAATCCCATTAATCGCTCTACTATAAACATGAACAATGCAGTAATAATCATTAGCAATACAGATATAGCTGCAACTGTAGGGTCAAAGTAGTTTTCTACATACAACAGCATCTGTATTGGGAAAGTACTAACTCCTGGTCCTGTCATGTAAACAGAAATATCAACGTTATTGAATGACTCTAAAAAGGCAATCATAACAGCAGCAATTATGCCTGACTTAATATTTGGGACAACAATCGAGAAAAATGTACCAAGTCTGCTCGCTCCTAAACTGAGTGCAGCTTCCTCTATAGAAAAATCAAAGTTTGTTAAGCTTGACGAGATAACGCGAATGACAAACGGAAGCATGATGACGGTATGTCCGATAAAAAGGGAAGTATAAATCGGCAGATCATATGCGACTACAATGTACCGTAAAAATGAAAAACCTAACACAATCCCAGGAATAAGAATTGGTGAAACAAAAATCCCATTGATAATACCCTTACCTGCAAAGTCGAATCTGCTTAATGCGTATGCAGCAGGAACTCCCAGCAATAATGCTAAAATATTTCCGGCAACAGAAACAATGATGGATGTCTTGAATGTGCTCAAGAACATTTCTACTTGAAAAATATTTTCATACCATTTAAAAGAATACTCTTCTGGGGGGAATTTCAAGATGCTTCCGCCCTCAAATGAAGTAATTGAAATAATAAGCAAAGGCCCTAGTAAAAAAACAAAAACGAGGAATGTAAACAGGGCCAACCCTCTATTCTTTTCCTGCATACACCTCTACCCCTTCGGATTTAGTTTTTTTGCTGCTCCATTCATAATGGCAATAATGATAAAGGTCACCACAATCATAATAGTTGCCACAATAGATGCAAGCTTCCAGTCATTTAATGTAATTGCATTTTGATATAAAAAGGTGGAAATAACCCTTTGTTTTCCGCCTAGCAATGCTGGCGTTGTATAAGCTGTAAAACTGCCGACAAACACTAGAATGCTGCCGATTACCAATCCAGGTACACATAATGGTACGACAATCTTTAAAAAGACTCCAAGTTTAGATGCACCAAGACTCTCTGCTGCCTGCAGCAAATCCATTTCGATATTTTCCATCACTCCAACAAGTGTGACAATCACTAAAGGCAGAAATAAATGCACTAGACCGATAATGATGGCTGTTGGTGTGTAGAGTATCTCAAGAGGCTGATTAATAAGCCCTGCTCCTAAAAGAACCTTATTTAGAACTCCGTTTTTCCCAATGATAATCATCCAGCTAAAAGAACGGACAACAGGACTTGTCAACAACGGAAAGATGGTTAACAGCAAGAAAACCGCCTTTTTTCGTGCTTGAAGCTTAGAAATATAATAAGAGACTGGAAACCCAATCAATATACAGATAAGAGTCGTAAACAAGCTGACACGCAAGGTAGTCAGTAAAATCTTGATGAAATAATCATCCTTAAAAAAATCAATATATCCTTTTACACTAATTGTTCCGTTATCATGAAAGGTTGTTCCAATCATAGACAAAATCGGGATAACCATAAAAACAGTCAAAAACAGCAATCCTGGCAGAAGCAACAGGTATAGATATCTTCTCTTCATCTCATCACTCCCTGTTTAAAATTAAAGAATTTAAGAATTTAAAATTTCAATAAACATTTCAAAAAAGGCTTCTGCATCAGCTTCAACACATATCTCTAAATTAGGCTGCTTGTTCAAGCGATTTTGGAAGTCACATACGAATTGACCATCACATAATTCACTCTTCGTTTCCACATCCACATAATGCTTCTCTGTTACAGCTATTTGGTGGTTAATAGCAATGCCGACCGCTAACGGGTCGTGCATGGCACATGCATGCACGCCGTAGCGAGAATAATATTTCTGTTGATAATCGTTTGTGCTTTCATCTATATAGCTCGCAAGCTTTTCATCTTTTAGCTGACGAATATGATCACTAGTAAGTAATGCCTTTCTTGTTACATCCAAGCCAACCTGTACAATCGAGGGGAATCCCGCATGTAGGACAATTTTTGCCGCCTCTGGATCGACAAAGGCATTGAACTCAGCTGTTGGGGTGATATTGCCGACACCCTTAACTACACCGCCCATGAAAATCACCTTTTTGACATGCTTTGTAATCTGGGGACATTTTTTTACTGCCAAAGCTAAGTTCGTAAGAGGGCCTGTACAGACTAAGGTGACCTCTCCTGAAAAGCTTAGAATCGAATTGATAATGAAGTCTGGTGCAAAGCCGTCACTTATCGGATTGCTAGCAGAGATACCCTTTAACGCTCCTCCTAGACCATCCTCTCCATGGATACGATGTTCAAAAACCGGCTTTCTAAAAAGTGGAGAGTCAGCTCCCTTAACTACCGGTATTTCTGTACTTCCTAGCAAATCGAGTATTTTGCATGTATTTTTAGTTGCAGCATCTAGGGAAACATTCCCACTCACTGTCGTAATTCCTAACAAGTCAAAGCTTCCGCTTTTTACAGCCAACAGAATGCCAATCGCATCATCAATCCCTGTATCCACATCAAGTATCAGCTTTTCAGGCATTTTAGAGTCCCTCCTACTCTTATTGGATAAGCTCACGGTTCCAGCGGTCTACCCATTTGCTTAAATTATTATTAACAAACTCCATATCCATAGTATGAAGACTGTTAATCAAGTCCTCTCCATATGTTAGTCCCTCAGCTTCCTCTTCTGTCAGCTGAACGTCTACATTAACAGGGGAATCCACTTTATTTTTTGCAGATTTCTCTTGAGCTTCTTGACCAAGAATATAGTTAATAAATTTTTCAGACAGCTCTTTTTGGTCTGTTCCTTTAATAACATTCATTGTATTCATTACAGCATAGCCACCCTCAGCTGGTGTTACAAACTGGGCACTCGGAACTGCTTCTTTCAAGTCAGCAAAGTACATTTCCATAATTGGACCTGCGGCAATCTCACCTTGTGCGAACATGTTAACATACTCGGAAGTTTGTCCATATTCCTTGACTACACTAGGCATAATTTCCTTTAAGGAAGTAAATGCAGCATCCTCATTAAACGTTTCTTCACCACTCACCTGCGAAGCTAAATCAACCATCATTGGTCCTGTAGTAGATGTGATGCTTGGTATTGTAATCTTTCCTTTCAAATCTGCACTCCATAAATCCTTCCAAGAAGTAATTTCAATAGGAGACTCATCAGGGTTATAAGCAATTCCAAACTGAGCAATTGTGTATGCAGGTCCGTAATCATTCCCTAGTGGAGCTTTAGCCACATCATAGATTTTATCAACATTAGGAATATTCTCGCGGTCAATCGTCTCAAATAATCCATCTTGAATGCCTTGCTGTGCATAATAGTCTGATAAGAAAATAACATCTACATCTGAGTTACCTTGTTTAATTTTATTTAGGCGATCAGCATTGTTGCCTGTATCCAAAACGATTTCTACATTGTTTTCCTCTTCAAAAGGCTTATAAATTTCTTCACGGAAAAAGTCTTCATTGAATCCCCATGTGGATACAACAAGTTTTTCCTTTCCTTCGCTGCTGCCTGAACTTCCATTAGAACCGCATGCTGCTAAAAGCAATAAAGATGATGCTGCAAATGCTTGAACGATTTTCTTCATTTTCATGCCCCTCCGTTTTCTTCTATAAAATGTTTTATTAATAACTGCTATATGCTACCCCTTTTTTTATCCTGCCCTTCTATTAAGGCAAAAAAGCAAAATAAAAAAAGACAATCTTAAATAGAATCATTCTTCTACTTAAGATTGTCTTTTCTTTGATAAACAAAGGGAAAACTATCTTAGTCTTATATTTTGGCGTTTCGCTCAGATAAATCCAAGCAAAAATCCTAATTATTTATTATTTAAGACGATATTTGTAAAAGCAAATTGTGTGAATGAGTCATAATCTCTTAATATAGCTTCTATATTCCAATCGATTTGTTCTTCAAGTTGCTGCCTGAACTTCTTCTTGAACAATAGAGATAGATGAAAGTCCACCTCGAGCTTTAAGCTTGGTACTTCACCTTCTAGCGCAGCTGATCTGGAAGCTCTCGGATGCTTCGCTTGCAGAGTTATTACTTTTTCATCGATTGTTACTTTCAGCAATGTGGTTCCAGCACCAAACAATTCCTTTGATACTTTATTATAGATTTGCGAAAGTAATCTTTTCGTTTCATTCGAATCTATGATAATCACCTGCCAAACTGTTTATACTCGTATTATACATACCTTTTCGTTCATTTTCAACATAATGTGCGCTTTTAATATAAAAAAATATAAAAAACCAGTTATAAAGTAGTACTTTAAAAGCTAAAGACGAACTATCCATCCAATAACCTTATTACTTATTAATTGAAATATCACTCTACTAGCGTATAGTTTACTTCTTTTTAAGCAAAAAAACGAGAAACTTGTCAGATTATTTGACCACTTTTCTTTAACTCCTACTCTCCTATTAATCTTGTTACATATCATATCATTATTAAATTATTTAGAAAATTACTTTTTTAAGAAAAGAGCAGAATTCTTGTACAAGCCTTTCACAAGACTGTAATTTTCAAGTCCCTACAGAGCATTGCCACTTAGTAAAATGCAACAAATCCCGATCAAAATTAATCGGGATTTGTCTCTTACTTAAAAGAGGATTGCTAGTCTTCCTGTCTAATCTTATCAATTTCGTCTGCGACAAACTGTACTTGTGTGCCGACAATGACTTGTATGCTGGTTGGACCGACAATATTGATTCCCGGCACCCCAGTAGCTTTAATTTTGTTCTGATTTACTGCATTCATGTCTTTAACTTCAACCCTTAATCTTGTAACACAGTTATCAACAGAAGCGACATTTTCATCTCCGCCTAAGCCTGCATATATCTGTGAAGCCATCACAGCAAACTTGTTATCAGTGTCTATTGGTGTTACAGCTTCTTCTTCAGCTGTTTCTTCCTCACGTCCTGGTGTGGTTAAGTTAAACTTCGTGATGAGGAAGCGGAACAATGTATAGTAAATAACAGCGAAGACCAAACCTTGAACAATCAGCATATACGGCTGGTTGGCCAATGGCAATCTTGAGCTTAAGACAAAATCAATTAATCCTCCGCTGAATGAGAAACCGGCAGTCCAATGGAAGAAGGACGCAATTGCCAACGAGAATCCAGTAAGGACTGCATGGACTAGATACAATCCAGGTGCTGCAAACATAAAGGCAAATTCAATTGGTTCTGTAACACCTGTTACGAATGCAGCAATACCTGCTGCAAGCATAAGTGATGCAACTTGCTTCTTTCTTTTCGTCTTTGCTGTATGGTACATCGCTAGAGCTGCTGCTGGCAATCCGAACATCATAACAGGGAAGAAACCTGCCTGATACATGCCTGTCACACCTTTTTCACCTTTGCCAGCCCAGAAGTTCCCAATATCATTAATTCCTGCTAAGTCAAACCAGAATACAGCATTCAGTGCATGATGAAGACCTGTCGGGATAAGCAGCCTGTTGAAGAAACCATACAAACCAGCTCCAATTGCTCCCAGTTTACTGATTTGTGTTCCAAATGATACTAATCCACTGTAAATAGCCGGCCATAAGAACAATAGAATAACAGCAACTACTAGCATGCCAACAGCGCTTAATATGGGAACAAGCCTTTTTCCGCTGAAAAACGCAAATGCGGCGGGAAGCTGTGTCTTGCTGAACCGGTTATACATGATGGACGCAACAATACCGGAAAGCATCCCGATAAAGGCATTTTCAATTTTTGTAAAAGCAATATTCACATCTTCCGGGTTAATGCCTTGCAACATTGCAACGGAATTTGTGGATAACAGTGTTTTAATGACAAGAAAAGCAACCAAACCACTTAAAGCAGCAGATCCATCCTTATCCTTAGACAATCCTAAAGCCACTCCCACTGCAAACAAATATGGAATATTGTCAAGAATGGAGGAACCAGCTTTTATTAGAAAAGCAGCTGTTGGACTGTCTGCTCCCCATCCAGAAGGGTCGATTGCATAACCTATCCCCATTAAAATCGCTGCCGCTGGCAAAACAGCTACAGGCAGCATTAAAGCTCGACCAAGTTTTTGTAAGTAAGCTTTCATACCCATTACCCCTTTAGTTTTTCAAAGTAAAATATTAATTATAATGGCTTTTAGATGACCTTCTCTTTTGTTTTAACGCCTCGCCTCCTTCACATCCTTGAAGTACAGCTTAATCGCTTTCTTTAGATGCCCCTGTGCTTGTGCTAGGAAGGCCGCTGCTTCCTCGGCTGTGCCGCCTGAGAGAATAACGAATGCTGCTGATTTCAGGTCAAACCCTGAAGCTTCGAGAGCAATCCGTGCCGCTTCCTCTGTTGTATCTGTTATGTTAATCAGCGTCTGAACAGCTCTATCCACAAGCTTTTTGTTAATNAGNTTCATGTCTGCCATTTCATTTTTGTAAACCTTGCCAAGCTTTGTCATCGTAGCTGTAGACAGCATATTCAAGATCATTTTTTGAGCAGTGCCCGCCTTCAGCCTTGTCGAGCCTCTAATCACTTCAGGTCCTGTCGGAGCCTCAATCCCAATGTTGCATAATGACGATAGTACCGTTTTTTCGTTATTGCTGATTCCAACTGTCAAAGCTCCGATTTGTGTTGCATATTTGGCTGCGGCCAGAACGAAAGGCGTTGTGCCGCTGGCTGTTACCCCTATAACCACATCCTCTTTTGCGAGAGAGTGACTATCCAGCGCAGCAATAATCCANTTATCATCATCTTCTGTTTCTTCAAGGGAATTCCACATCGCTTCATATCCGCCGGCAAGGATGGGAACCCACCTGCTTTGGGCGATTGAAAAAGTCGGGACAAGCTCTACTGCGTCAACTACCGCCAATCTTCCGCTCGTCCCTGCCCCAACAACAAAGCATCTTCCACCGCGCTTCCATCTGTCAGCAATTCCATCTACTGCAAGACTTATTTCAGCAAGTGCCCCGCGAACTGCCTTTGCAACCCCTTCATCCTCTTTGTTCATGAATTGAACGATCTCTAACGATGTCCATTCATCCAAATGAAGACTGTGTGGATTTTGCTGTTCGGTACCTCTTAATTCGTCCATAGTTTCACCTCTTCATCTCGATGACAAATTTATAGCGATCTCCTCTGTATATAGATTTCACATATTCAAAGGCAGCACCATTTTCCAAGTAGCTGAAACGCTCAATCAGCAGTACAGGATCACCCTCATCTATTTCCAATAAAGAGCATTCATTTTTTTGAGCAAGTGATGACTCTAGCGTTTGTGCAGCATGGCTGATTTTGAGATTCAGCACATTTTCAATATATTCATAAAGAGATGCATGAACGGTGTTTTCAGTCAGATCAGTGATTATGTTGGCCGGTAAATAAGANATTTCTAGTGCCATCGGACTTTCATCAGCAAGCCTTAACCGACTCACTTCATACACCGACACGTTTTCTTCTATCTTCAGCTTTGCAGCAATATTCTTGTCAGCGTTAATTTGCCGGAAAGAGAGGATCTTCGTTTGCGGCTTCAGTCCCCTTGAACGCATGTCCTCTGAAAAGCTTGTTAAACCAGAAAGCGGCTGCTCCACCTTCTGTGCTGCAACGAAGGTTCCTTTGCCTCTCNTTCTAACTAAAATACCTTCATTGACAAGATTATTAATTGCTTGGCGCACAGTCATTCTGCTGATATCATATTTCTCTGCGAATTCTCTTTCAGAACTGATTGGGTCCCCTGGATTCAGTCCCTTCACAAGCTCCTTGATTTCCATTTCCAGCTGAAAATAGATTGGAATATGAGAATCCTTAATAATCACCGATATACACTTCCTTCTTTATCTTTCAATATTGCCAATGCCTCACTGTCAGCAATAATAGTTACATCTGGATGCTGTTTGAGGATAGATGCAGGAATATTCTCTGTCACGTCTGATTTGAACAGACTATACAAGATTTGGGCTTTTTTACTGCCTGATGCCAACAAGATAATTCTTCTACTTTTCATGATGGTAGATATNCCCATTGATATAGCGTGCGTCGGCACATCATCAGGATTTTCNAAATATCTTGCATTTGCCTCTCTCGTTGACTCTTCCAATTCGACAACACTTGTCTTAGAAGTAAATGGGGTGCCTGGCTCATTGAAGCCGATATGACCATTCTCACCAATACCAAGAATTTGCAGGTCCACTCCTCCTAATTTTTCTATCAGCTGCTCATATTCTGCTGCATCTTGTTCATATGGCGGTGTTTCCGCCTTTGGAAGATGGACATTTTCTCGGTTAATATCAATATGGTCAAACAGATGCTTATACATATAATAGGAATAGCTTTGGTCACTATTTTCCTCTAACCCAACATACTCATCCAAATTAACAGTTTTAATGCTTTCATATGATGTTTTGTTTTGCGCAAAGTCCTCTGCAAGACGTTTATATGTCCCAGCAGGTGTCCCTCCTGTTGCCAAACCAAGAACAGCAGCAGGCTTTTCCTTTACAAGTCTGATGATGGCATCTGCTGCCTGTTCACTCATTTTTTCATAGTTATCTACTTCAATCCATTTCATTTCATTGCACCTCCGGATTTTGCTGCGATTATTCCTCTGCAAATTGTCAAGACTACTTCATTGTTCTCATCTAGTACAACTAAATCTGCATCCTTGCCTGTTTTAATACTGCCTTTCCTGTCCAATACTCCGATCTGCTTAGCCGGATTATAAGCACCCATTATGATGACATCCTCTAATGAGCAGCCCGTAAAAGCCATCATATTTGTGAGAGCATCATTCATCTTCAAAGTGCTTCCAGCAAGTGCCCCGTTTTCTAACAGAGCCTTTCCATCTTTTACAATCACTTTTTGACCGCCGAGTGAGGAAATTCCATCTTCAAGCCATTTTGCTCTCATGCTGTCTGTAATCAGAATAATTCTATCTTTCCCCTTTTGTTTAAAGGTAAGTTTGACGATTTCTGGATGAATATGGACCCCGTCAACAATCATCTCAGCGGTCAGTTCATCATGTAGAAGTACAGCCCCTGCAGTGCCAGGGTCCCTGTGATGAAATCCTCTCATGCCATTATATAAATGAGTAACATGATTCATTCCTGCTTGTACTGCTTCGACTACTTCCTCAT
>Ga0058696_1000712_pt1 | contig 14020 bp, 17 predicted proteins | sample AgamicMgSfrz_FD_55077 | JGI IMG/M metagenome (GOLD analysis project Ga0058696, IMG submission 55077) | Agave microbial communities from Guanajuato, Mexico - Mg.Sf.rz | ecosystem: Host-associated > Plants > Phyllosphere > Phylloplane/Leaf | place: Guanajuato, Mexico | collected 2012-05-30 | reverse complement strand
GCAGGTAGAAGCGGAAGAAAAAATCTACGAAAAAGCGATTTCCTCAACGAACCAAAAGGTTGAAGTAGTACCTCTTGCTTATAAAGCTGTTGCTATCTTTAGTATCCTCACACGTCTTCAGGAATCTATAATGTACTCATTAGGCCTTCTTGAGAAATTACGTATCTATAACGGTCGTTCTATTGATGGTGTAACAGCAATAGACTTGCAGCGTGAATACGTTAATGAAGGCATGGAGGGTATTGACCCGCGATTTATTATTAATAGCTTATCTAGCAGTATGATACGCAACAATGGTATTGTCGATGGACTTGACACTCTTCGTCTTATTGAAGAGCGCTTACCCCATATCCCTGGTATTACTCCTAAACAAGTTGAACATTACATCGAATGTCTAAAATTAGCTAAACGTGAATATTACAACGAAGCAGAGAAAGTATTTATCGAGATGTTTGAAGGCCAAACTGAGAGTTTGGTAAAAGGTCTCCTTGAAAATTATGTCAAGGAAATTAGNGCTCTTGGTTCAGGCAAGGAAATTAATGTAGATATCTTACGTGATGTTGAAGTAGCAATGAATGTCTCAGAAGCGGAGGCTGATGAGTTCCGCGATAAAGTTCAATACCAAGTGAGCAAATTAAAAGAATCCGATAAAGACTTCAAACTATTTAATATAGACATGGTAAAAGACATGATGAAGAAAATCACTTATGTACAAACGAAAAAGTACATTAGCATCAACAGTGATAACGCAGAAAAAGCCATTGACCACTTAGTGAAAGACAAAAAATACTCACGCGAGGAAGCCGAACGATTTGTTCGTCAGTTAGTGAACTCATTTCAGTAAAAGCGGGTGAAATGCATGATACGTTCAAGTAATTGGGATTTTTATCATAAAGGCGATGTTGACCAAGCCCGTCATAAACAAAAAGTAAAACAAGCTGTCCAACAAAACCTCTCCAATCTGATTGGAGAGGAAATGGTGATAAAAGGTCATGACCAAAACAAAATCCAAGTGAACATCCAGTCCCTACACGAGTACAAAATTATCTTTGATAACCAACAAGAATTGCAAGTGGGTATGGGTGATGGCAGCCTTGGAGAAGGTGAAACTTTTGGTAAGAAGGCGGAGCAAGAAGTAGCAGGGATGGGTTCTGGCGCAGGTAACCTCGCTGGAGAAGAACGCTACGACCAAGATGTTGATATAGAAGACATAGAAGACTATTTATTTAACGAGTTAGAACTTCCAAAACTATCAGAGAAAAAGAAGCGTGACCGTATGTTGGTTATGGACGTCGAATACAATGACATCCGCAGTCGAGGAATTGAAGCCAACATACATAAAAAACGCACTTTGTTAAATGGATATAAACGTGGCCCCTCTTCTTCTATCCGAAAAGAAGATGTAGTATATAAAACGTACAATATCCGAGAAAAGCCTGAAAGTAACGCAGTTATCTTTGCTCTTATGGATACGTCAGGAAGCATGGGGCTTTGGGAGAAACATATGTCTCGTATGTTTTATTTTTGGGTCAAACGATTCTTAGAAACCAAATACGACAATGTTGAGATTATCTATATTGGTCATCATACGGAAGCTCGTGTTCAAACCGCTGAAGAATTCTTCACCAAAGGCGAATCTGGAGGAACAATTTGTTCAAGTGCATTTCGCAAAATGGATGATATCATCCAGGCTGAGTACCCTCCTTCTGAATACAACATTTACGGTTTTCATGTAAGTGATGGTGATAACCTAACGTCAGACAACAGCCGCTGTGTAAAGTTCCTTAAAAAAATGTCCCCTGATATCGTATCGTTTAACTATTTGGAAGTGAATCAATACAAGCGTCACTCTACCCTTCACAATGCCTATCAGAACCTCGATATATTAAACTTTAACGAGTTTGTCGTAACCAGTAAAACCGAGATATTTGAGGCATTAAAGGCATTCTTCCCAAAAAACGTGTAAGGAGAACAAAAATGACAAATATACAAGAGCTTGAAAAGTGGCGTGACCGTATCCATGAGGTTGGCACACGTTTTGGCCTGGATTATTATGACATGATATATGAGCTTGTTCCCACCGATGTGATGTACATGTTTGGCTCATACGGGATGCCTAACCGATTTCACCATTGGCGGTTTGGAAAACGGTTTGCTCGTATGCAGAAAATGCAGCAGCTCGGGTTAATGAAAATTTACGAACTTGTGATTAATACCAATCCATGCTATGCGTTTCTATTACAAGATAATAGTCTTCTTGAAAACAAACTCATAATGGCCCATGTATTAGGTCATTCTGACTTCTTTAAAAACAATCGCAAATTTAAAAAAACGAATACACGTATGTTAGATGAAATGCGCATCCATGCAAACAAAATGCAGGAATATGAGCAGCAGCATGGCATTCAGGCAGTGGAAGAAATTATCGATATGGCATTGAGCATTGAAGAACAAACAGCTCTAACGAATGCCGTTCTTGAAAGCCCTGTATTAAAAGATTGGGAAAAACATATTATCCGTATGATACAAACAGAATTCGCGTATTTCTCCCCTCAAATGGAAACAAAGATTATTAATGAGGGTTGGGCTACTTATTGGCATGTACGTATTATGCAGGAAATACTGGATGATGAAAGAGAAATCATAGAGTATGCCAAAATGCATAGTATGGTTGTTAAATCTAATCCTAAAAATGTAAATCCTTATTTACTAGGCTACAAAATCTTTGAAGACATTGAACGACGATATGGTCGAGAAAAGCTATTTGAAGTTCGTGAATTAGATTCCGATATGACATTCATACGTCAGTATTTGACAGAAGAAGTTGCAACAGAATTAAATATGTTCACTTATAAAAGCCATAACCGTGATGAAAACATTGTATGGAATGATAAAGTAGACGTGGTAAAAGCAACATTAATTGAATCCATGGTCAATAAAGGATATCCCATTTTAACAGCACACAATGAAGAGGATAAATTTGTTATAACCCATCATGCTGATTCAAGAAGGTTAGACCAGGGTCATTTAGAAAAAGTACTGACGTTACTTTTTCCTTATTTGCAGCAGGATGTAATTCTTGTTCGCACTCAGATTAACTCTGCACNTGTTAATTTACTATTTGACGGGACCAAAATCGTAGTAAATANGCTGGTCGAAGACAAAGATAGNGTGCAACAAGATGAAGGAACAAACTTACACATAGAAGAAGCCGAGGACTATCAAGTGTAAACTTGTGTTCTCGGCTTCTTCCGTGCGACAAGACAACTGTAATGACAACTTGTTAGAAATTCAGTTGTCTTACATTTTAATGCCCTCTGCACGATATATTTGGGTGTAAAGTGATAACAATTATAAATCTTTTTTTATATGTCTTGGCAAAGGATGTGTGAGTGCAACAAAAAAGAAGCAATTTGTACAATGAATATAATACTCTAAAGGAAGATACGTAATCTCTGCCAGTTCGCAATTATCTGTGAATTCCAAAAGACTTTTACAATTTGGACATGCGCTGTCTTGAATAGACTTAAATTGTGAAATTAAAAGCGGGTTAGAATAAAACAATGACGAAAAACGATTGCGCAAATCATAAAAATGAGCGTTTTCTTCATCATCTGACATACAGTCCCCACTTTCGTCAGTCATACAGGTGACATTAGAGTCCGAGCATAGCAATTCTTGTACCTTTATAAAATTTTTCTCACTTGCTAAAAGCGATAACAATAAAAATATTTCATGTTCTGATAACTCAACTTTATCAAGAGGGACATCACACTTTTTTATGTCAACATCAGTTGCTTTTGGAATAGGTGTATTTTCATAAGTATTCTTATAGTGCTGAATAAGCTTTAAAAGGTCAGTCACTGTTTTTCCTCCTTGCGGCGCTGCCTGGACATACATCCACCAAACTAAGTCGTTTACTAGGAATTAATGTAATGGGATGTAATGAGATAATTAAAAAATATTTGAATTATATGTAAATACTGAATCCCCTTACATTTGTATACAAATATTTTATCATTTCTAAGGTATAAAATGTATATCAGTAATAGAAAACTCATGAAAGATGGGAAAAAGTACGGACTATTGTTGTACAAACTGGAAAATAGTTGGCTAAGGATGGAAGAAATAGTAACAATAATTAGAAGAACAAGGTATAATTCCCTGTTCCTTTTTTCATTCGTACGGACTACTTAAAAAGTCAGCAGATTCTCCTGCTGACTTTTTCTTATTTAATCTTTTCCCAGAACAATATATCCACTAAAAGATATTTTAAGCGATTCACATACGTTTTAAAGTATATTCGCAAATAATCATTCCTTGCTGTTGAGCTGACTGATATACATTTTGCGCAAATGTAGTAGATAAGTTCATGTCTGTTAATAGTGATTTGGAAGTTCCTCCAAATGAAGCAGCAATATCTTGGCAGTTTTCTTCTTGTATTAGGAACACTGTTTCGGTTCGTATGGTTTTATATGACAAAATAATAAATGGAGTAATGTTTTTTACTTTTGCACTAGATTCTTTCAAAAGTAAACGCTTTTCTTTAGCTAATTTATATGTTTCAGTTGCAGACTCTGAATATTTTAATACTTCCTCATCTTCTTTATGCGTAAAGAGAAGAATGGAATACATTTCTTTATTTTTGACNCGGGGTTTTTTAATCACTACATCATGAGAGTATGCAATTTTTTTATTTAATACTGTATTCATAGAATAATCCCCTTTATAAGTTAATTAACTTTCTTCATTGGATAAATTAGCGAAGGGTAGGAAAGTTTAGAATCGAGAAAAAATGAAANTAGCGAAGTAGCAGTGTTTGAATATAAAAGAATGAAGCATCACTCGTATCTCTCCTTTGTTTTGTCTTGAGGGTAAACAAAGATGCCTTAACTTCATTTATTATATGTGAGAAGTGATATTTACTAGATAAAAAATGTAATTTANTAAATTTGATAGGTTAGTTGAGTGTAAATAACATCTTATCGTAGCCTTTAAAATTTGTAAAATAATTTTCTTTTGCTCTATAAATAGAGAATTTTCTGACGTATACTAAGAAAAAGACGGAAAGTGGTGACGTTTATGACAACTATGGCGATAAAACAATCTAATATCCGCCCTTCTTATCATAGCGTATTTCGATTCGCTCAACGTGTATACCAATTGCGCACTAAGAAGAAAACAAAACGATTTTTAATGAAGAAAGAAAACTTCCTACGAGCCCGACGTGACTTGATACGAATGTTTCAAAAAGCGCAGTATTTATGCTATGGATACTATGGGCAGCATGACAAAGCTCACTTTTTCTTATTAGGAACCTTTCGCTTTATTGTACGTGGAAACACTATTATAACCCTCTTAAACCCTTTTGAAAGAAAGTAACTTCTATGAAAACCCTCAATATCACCCTCTTTTTTATCCTTTCGTGTATCTTGATGGCATGTAACAACCAAATGGTTAGCGACCCCGCTAACCCAAAGGTTAATGCCGAAGTATTAAAAAAAGCTAATTTCCGTGTAACAATAACAAAGGTTGATAAAAAGAAAAAGAAAGTGACTGTGAAAGGAATAGAAGACCACAAAGAAGCAGTCATTCTCATTGACGAAAAATACTATAGCATGAACAATTTCAAAAAAAGTGAAGTGATAGACGTCTGGATTGATGAACATTCGACGCTAACTGGGAACTCCCCTTTTGTTATTACTAACCCCGAAAAAATAAAATTTAAACATTAAAAAAATAACCGATGGCCTGAAGGAGTTTGTATCTCTGGCTCTCGGTTATTTATATGTGTATTCAATCCCAATGCGTTAGATAATCAAAATCACTTGTTAATTGTATAACATAATCCCATTTCTTATGGTTTTTATAATACTTCTCACTCTCTTCTAAAAATGAGGGATTACGTTTATATACTGAGATAGGAACCCTTCCTTTTCTTGAGTTATGATAATAAGGTCCTTCTGCAGACGATACTTTCTCTACGGTAGGAGCCATATATAATTCTATTTCTACACCTTTTTTTTGACTATGAGGATACTTAAAAAAAGGTGCTTTTTCATAATACGCCACTACTTCTTTCGGAGAAAGGGATGTGGAGTAATGAATAAAGGAAATAACTCCCCAATATCCGCCGTTTCCAGAAACAAGTTGTTTTCCATCAACATGTTTTTTGGACAGTAAATCTGTATGAGGTGGCATTGGATATGTATTGAGTTGCTCAGCAAAATCTTGAGAAACAGTTTCGTTATTTCGATGTTGATAATGAAAGATGCCAAGCAAAACAAAAAAAACAATGCTAATAATTGTAAAAATAAGTTGAATAGTAAAAATGATTGATGACTTTTTCATCACGATGAGGGCTCCTCTCCATGCTGTTCAAACTAAGTATAAAATATAACCATACACTATACCTATAGTTTACCACTTTAAGGAAAAATAAACGATACCATTCTACTAAATTTTAATATTACTAAAAGCATTTTAGACAGGGTTATTCACGTAACGGACGGAAAACTAAATGTATATGACGCTGATTCTGTGTCATCTGATTCAAGTGTAACAAACAATCGTCTTCAGATAGGCAGCGCAAGCTTACAAGTATCAAATATCGAATATCGAAGTTATTTAAGATGGTAGTTATCCATTGATGCTTTCTATGCAGGAACTGAACGGGCGGTATATAAAAATATTACAATTCGCTGGGTCACGGATTCTAGCTTGTGGGTGGAACTGGAAACCCAGAAAACGTGTATGAATACTTTAAAGTTATAAATGATGTATCTAAAGGAATTAGTGTGCCTCAAGGAACGTTTACGAATTGCTCCGCTTCAAGAGGACTTGTCTTTAATACAATAGGTGAGTATCACTTGGAAAATTGTTTCTTTGCAGCGAAAAATAATCAATTTACCATTAATGATGTGCATGGTGCCCCTGCAGTAACTATTGAAGACTCTACCTTTACATTGACCGAGAAAATGGGCTACGGAGCAGCTGTTTATATTAGAGGTACAGTTAAAACCCCCGTTAAAAATAATAGCTTTACTGCCAAAACTATTGATAAAGTGACACTATTCTTAAAAGTTGGGCCTTGCGGGCCTCAGTACCTACCAAAATGAAGGAATTTGTTGCAAAAAACAATGTTTTTTATTTGGTCGCAGGTGTAGTAGATGTTGGTACACCAAATACAGGAACGGATGCTGCACCTTATACTTGAGAAAGTAATACATTGTATAACCGTCAAATGAAACTAAAGGCTAACGACATCGACTTAAACAACTTGTTGTTGGCGGAATAAAAAAAAGGAATCCCTTTCTTTTTTTATTCCAAAACTAAAAAATTACTTTTTTTCTAAAAATGAGAAACTAAATAGTATTTCTTTCGTTAGTATCTATGAGGGAGTATGCCACATTCTACTTTTTTTTGAAACTTTAACCTACAAATTATGTTCCTCCAATTATATTTTTAAATTTAGCAGGACTTACTATTCACAGGGTGGAAGAATTAATAGAATATTGTGTTTGTTTAACTATAGGTGGATAAATTTTATATAAGTAAATGAATAATTATAGAAAAATAATCCTTTTACCTAAATATAAGTTAAAATAGGAAGAGGTTGGATAAAGGCTTATGGGAGGCAACATGTATGGAAACTACGAACAAGTTAATTATCAGCATGCATGAAAACTTAATGAATGCTGATGTGACGCAAGGAATCGAGGTGTTTATTGAAAATTGTGAAATATGGTTAAATCTACTCTTTGTTGAAGAACAAAAAATAAAAACATGGACTCAATCGAGAGAGAAAGTCGTTGACATTGTTAACGCAAAAACATATCATCACTGTAAATATGCGGTACACATACTGGTAAAGGCCATTAGGGTATACGAAGATTGTGAAAAGCGTGAAGCGAAATACGGATTAGTTTTAGCTACAAAGCGTATTAAGCGCCTAGCTGATAATTTACGTTATGCTGAAAAGCCTGTGGCAAATGATTATAACCAGTTAATTACTGTTATGGAGCATTGTGAGGAATTGATTTTGACATTGATTGATTATACAGAACTCGTATGGAACTTGTTGCGTAAAATGGAAGAACTTATTCTAAAGTATAACGAGCATTCGATTTCTACATTAAAATCACGTACGCAACAGCAACGGAACGGGTTAGAGATGTTAGAAGAAGAACTAAGTCTATTAAATTTACGAGCTCACAAGACGAATACTTCAAATGAAGACTTGCTTCAAGACATGCATGACATTTTGGACGTGACAAAAGCCATGACTCACCAAGTCCACGCTAAGTCTTGAGGAAAGAAATAGGGAAATTTCACCCACTCATTTATACATTTACATGTGAAACTCTAAACAAATCCTTCGTATGACGGGGGTACAAATAGATAGAGAAATCCTATTTATGGAAAAACCTAAAGATATATTGAAGCAAAAGGCAATCGTAACGATTGCCTTTTAACATGACGTGACAAGCCCCGCGCCTTTTTTTGTTAACAGGCAAATATAAGCATAACAAACACCTCGCATAAAAAATTATGCATGATGTTCTTGTGTAGGGACTGTATATGCCCTTGTTAGGTCGACTGCCTCTGGAATTGAAGAACATGTCTGTATATTTTCTTTTTCTTCAACAAGTCTAGCTACTAACGGTGTGACGTCGCGTCCTACTCCAGTAATTACAATATGAATATCTAGTTCATTTGTAAATAATTCAATGATACGACTATGATGAGCTATCCAATCACCATCTTTCATGGTTCGTGTGAAATCAATGATTAAGTGTTTTGCTCTCGATTTTTTTGCGTCGTATAATGTGCGCTCCTCTATATGATTTACGCGGAATTCGTCCATTGTGCCAGCTAATGGAATTAAGAATGTACTCTCTTCCACTAAAACAAGTGGTGCAGATAACATAGCTAGTTCTTCCAACATATCAGATTCTAACTCAGCACGCATGCGACCATACGCCATAAGAGTTTCATTAATACTAATATCGAACATGGCATTTATTTTTTTAATTAAACAAGCGGTTCCATATACAGACACGCCGTTTTCCATACAAAGTTCTGTAATCAAGTTAGAAACAATTATACGAGAAGGTGGATATCTCGAGATAATGGCATAAATGTCTCGCCCTGTAGAGGCTTGAAGTTCAGCGTTGTCTTTGCTCCATTTTAATAATTCTTCGGGAACACGATATGATTCTGTTTCTAATGAATCTCCTAAATATTCAAAAAATACTTCATACATAACCCGAGCTCGTTCTTTTTCACTCTCTGGAATTTGTAGATTCATTGCTTCTACAACTTTATTCACAATATGCTGTGCATATTTAGTAGTGTTCTGTTTCAAATGGTTTGCTACGAGAGTTGCCGATTCTATTTTACTCACGTCCCTTACTATTAGTCTTTTTCAGTATACTTCATTTCCAAAAAAAGCGAAAGATGGAATATGTAAAAAGACCGATATTTATCCAACAAACCAATACAATGACCAAAAAAAGGGATATTTTCACCAAATTGATACAGTAAATGGGATATAAACAGTCAAATAGAATCATATTTTATGTTGACTGGATTGTCATTTCATTTCGAAGACGTACCTTTGCACTAAAGTGGGATTATACCAAACCCTAAAGATGCAAAAATAGAAAATAAAAACATGAGCTATTATAGGTAAATTATCCCCTTTATCAGCTCTTCAAGGTTTGGCTTCTAGTTGATTTCTCCTTTGCACAAATGATACCTAAAGACATAATAGGATGGTTTAGATGTTGTCAGCATAATTTTGCGGTCTCCCCTTCCTTCAAAAGGAATTTTTATAAATTCATTCAATCTAGGTGTAGCAACTAAGACAAGTCTTGGTATTAGACTGAAAAATAAATGTAGGGGGAGATACATATGAGATTAGAAGGAAAGGTAGCAATTATTACAGGTGCGGGAAGTGGATTAGGAAAAGAAGCGGCTTTTCTATTTGCTAAAGAAGGAGCAACTGTTGTGGTAGCTGATTATAATGAAAACGCTTCCGAAATTGTAGTGAATGAAATTATTCAAGACGGTGGTCAGGCTCTTGCGGTAAAAGTTAACGTGGCTAATCATGCTAATGTAAAGTTAATGGTTAAAACTGTTATGGACCATTACGGTAAGATTGATATTCTTATTAACAATGCTGGCATTACAGCGGATTCTACTCTTCTTAAAATGACGGATGAACAGTGGCATAATGTTATCAATGTAAACTTAACAGGTGTCTATTATTGTACCCGCGAAGTAGCTCCTCATATGGTGGCAAATGGAAGTGGGAAAATTGTAAACACCAGCAGTATCGTAGGTCGTATGGGGAATTTTGGTCAAACCAATTATGCAGCAGCCAAAGGTGCCCTCCTTTCTATGACCCAAACATGGGCCAAAGAACTTGGACGTAAAGGCATTACAGTAAATGCAGTTGCTCCTGGTTTTATTGAAACGGACATGACGAAAAAGATGCCTGAAACAGTGTTGCAAGGCATGAAAGAAAAAGTAGCAGTTCAACGTCTTGGTTCTCCTCGCGATGTTGCCAATATGTATTTGTTCTTATCTAGCTCGGAATCGAATTATGTGAACGGAGCGGTTATGCCTGTTGATGGAGGATTATCAATATAATATGAAAAGACAGTGAGACGCATCCCACTGTCTTAAGCAGATTCCGCAGACATCCGCCGCAATTAGATATACTATATCAATCATTTTAAATGAAAACCAGTTTTAGAAAAGAAGGAGCTCTACAATATCCAAATGGATAAGTTGAGACCCTTCTTTTCTTCGTTATGAGTAATTTATATATATCTAATTATTTTAAGTCATTTCTCGTTTAATTACATATGCACTGATAAAAACTGGACATTTTGTCTAAAAAGAATCGGTTAGCTGGGATAATGATAAAAAAAGACGAATGTACTAAATAACTAGATAAACGAGGTGAAAGGTATGATAAAGTTATTGATTTCTTTTTTACTTATTCGTCTACAAATTTTACTTGTTAGCGCAGGTGGATTTATATGGATAAACGGATTCCATTTAGCAGAAAAAAATGTTATTTACTTACCTCTTGGGTTTGTATGTATTGTGTTTATCCTATACGCGGTTATCCCCTATCCTCACGATAAAGAAAAGGAACAATGGAACCTCTTCCTCTCTTCATGTATAAAACGTTAAAAAAACGGACTTTTTGCATTGAACCCTTCAAAAACGTTGTACATTATTTCAAACTACAACGCACTTTTGGAGGGATTTTATGATAAAGTTGGAGAACATTATTAACGAAGAAGTTATGTGGGAAATATTAGTAGGTGTGCTTAATAGCTTGCCTGAGTTGTTTCATAGTGTAACGACTACTACATTTGTATTGCTTGCGATAATGGGTATAGGATGGAAAATAGCAAATGACTTAATAGCACTATTTATAGTATGGGCATTTAAACAATGTCTCTACGTCTTCAAAATGTTATATTTAACAATATCTTTTGCGATTAATGCACGAAAAAGAAGATACGGATATAACTACTATAAGTGATAGATGAATACGGAATAATAAGTGAGTAAATAAAAAAATAAAGAACAAGACCTATACCTTATAAGCGTCTTGTTCTTTTTCATGTTTAGCATATCTCTTATATGCTGTAATGCTGAGCGCTATCAAATTAATCGTTAGAAAGTAATCCGCCTTTAAAAGATACATAAACTCCTGTTGTTCGAGCAAATGCTAACTCAACTTCTTGTTGTTTAGTGTTAAAGATGTCTTGAGATTTTTCTGTCAAACAATATTCCCACTCGCTTGGGATATTTCGATTTTCAATAATTTCTTCTAACACAGATTCAGATTCTACATTATTTTCTACCCATACGGTAAACTCATTATCTATAAAATTTATAACATCTGTTAAATAGTAAAGATATTGACGTTCATTCCCCTAGAACCGAGATGAAGGTTTTCTAAGTTCCACATTCTTTTGAAAGAATGGTAAGGAAAGAGCGTCTTTTTCGGAAATAGTTACTTCATCAAATAAACGGTAATCGTACATGAAAGCAAAACATTCACGAGTGAGTGAAAATGTCATGCCATGCACGTCCTCTTTGTGTCCAAGGGAATGTGGGAGTTATAAGGCTTTACGCACGTCAGACTGTGAATGTCATGCTAAGAATGGAAACCAAATGGTAGCTTTTATTTGATTAGGAACATGAACAACTCACCCAACTTCAAATTCTTTAATTTTTACAACTTCAATTTCCAGTGGTTGTATTAATTTAATGCGCCGCCCTTCTTCTAACGCTTACGCTTCGAAAGCACAATCATTAATTCGCTTATGGTCATTCCTCATTTCATTGAATTGTCTTATCCTAACTTTATACTATGCGACAGGGGATAAAAAGTAGAAAAAGAGGAAAATAATAAAGTGGTTAATTCAACATGTATTATTCGACCAAAAGAATGTAAGAATTTTTTTCATCTAATCGCTTCTTTTCTCATTTCTTTTGAGAAGAGGTTTTTCATGTTAGCTTATTATTTGAGTTGAGGATTTATACAAAACCATGTTTTCTGGAGATTAGTAGATAAGCTCTGATTTTTTTGAAGGAACTTCGTATACTCCTGTCACTTCAAATTGTTGGCGATACCATTCAAATAGTTGATAGCGAACATCNTGCTCATAATTGTCTTTTCGAAATTGTAAAAAGCTTTCATANGCATCAATCGAGTTTTCAGCTACCACTACAAATGCAGATTCTTCCGTATATCCTACNGTTTCTATAATAAATGTTTTGNTATTCATGATTGTTCCTCCGTTATGTTNTCTAAAGTTCCGTGATTTTGNAGTAGTAACTGCAAGTCTTCGATGCTTTTCATCCACATATCGTCTTGTGTTAAAAAGAAAAGGGTCTCTTTTGCATGATTGAGTCGACTTCGTAAAAAAATACTATCTTTTGATTCCATCCAGTTTGGTTTGCTATCAAGGAGTTCTGCCTCTAATTCTTCCTGCAAGTTATAGACGACAAAGTCATAAAGAGCGAGCTTTTGGGTGTTGGTTAACATTGGATTCATCCTCCTGTGGGGCGTGAAAAAAGACAGGCAAATCCCGTCTTATTTCTATTAAATTTCTTGAAGTTCTCTTTCTGCAAGTAAAGCAGATGGAAATGTAGGAATAGTTGGTTCTAGAGGGTAATGGTTTAACGATATTTCGAATATGCACGTTCTTTTGTAAAAGAAGCATAAGCTTGTACGTGTTTTATTTAGTTTTACTTTCGTAAAATGTAAATACATGCTCCCTCCGTTAATTATTAAGCGGTGTATATCTAGGTTAGTTTCGTTCGTGCAAGGTATGTACGTATTTGGATTTTCCATACAATGTTCAAGGGATAAAATGGTAATCATTGAAGAAATCCCGTATTGACCATTATGTACACTTCGAATTAGTACATCTTTCCCTATTAACACTTTGCGAAGAGCTGGCATATTGTGAGCTAATGTTGACATTTAATGACCCCTTCATGTTTAATTTTAACTTATTTTAACATCAAAAAATATCATTTTTTATATTTTTTTCGTTTTTTTAACCATATCTCTTCTTCTTTTTTTACAGGAAAACAAGAAAACTCTCGGTATATGGGAAAAAGAGAATTGGAGGGATAAGATGATTGCATTAATAGTAGAAGGAATTAATGACATTAAGAAAATCAATATGGTCTTAAAGAGCAACGTTCGTTATATTCAGCTTCATGGAATTAACTTTTCCTTTCAGAAAAAAGAAGAAATTCAAGAAGCGATAGAAACATGTGACCATGTNTATATATTAACGGACCCTGATAAAGCGGGAGATAAAGTCGCTCAACAAATTCAAGAAAGTTTNCCCAAGNTGGAGCGCATTCTTGTAAATCCTGACGAGGCTAAAGTATTAAAAAAACGCGGGTATCGATACGGTGTTGAATATTGTAATAATGAGTACCTTCGTTATTTATTTGCTCGATACTTCCC
>Ga0058696_1000709_pt1 | contig 14052 bp, 9 predicted proteins | sample AgamicMgSfrz_FD_55077 | JGI IMG/M metagenome (GOLD analysis project Ga0058696, IMG submission 55077) | Agave microbial communities from Guanajuato, Mexico - Mg.Sf.rz | ecosystem: Host-associated > Plants > Phyllosphere > Phylloplane/Leaf | place: Guanajuato, Mexico | collected 2012-05-30 | reverse complement strand
TCGGGCCTCACCCCCAGCAGCTCGCGAATGTGCGACAGCGAGCCGTCGTCCTTCACGACGCTCTCGAGCCACTTGTGCAGCGGCATGTCGGCCCACTCGGCNGCCTTGTCGGCNAGATACGCGACCGGGCTGTGCGGCTCGGTCTGACGGAAATAGCGCGCCACCGCGCGCAACTGGTCGACGGCCTGCGCNCGGTTCTGGATGCCGGCGATCATCTGCGTCACCGGCGGACGCGAAGCGGTCTGCTGCTGCACGTGAGTCTCCTCGGTCTGGATCGGCTGGCCGAACACCGGCTCGATGCGTTCGGGCTGGGCCTGCGGCGCCGCCTGCGCGTGCGGCGCGCTGCCCGTATAGCCCTGTTCGCGCGCAAAGCGCTCGGCGAGCCGGTACACGGTCTCGAACGCGTCGCGCGCCTGCCGGAAGCTCGGCGCCGAATCGCCCGCGCGCTCGACGAGCCGCTCCTCGAACGCATCGAGNGCGAATTCGAACGCCTTCAGGTTCGCCAGCAGCGCCGTGTAGAACGCGATNGACGTCACGCGCCGCGACGCGTCGATCTGGTCGATCGACGGCTTGCCGCGCGCGATGTCGTCGGCATGTTCGGGGTCGCGCTTGATCGACTGCGCGACGTGCTGCGCGACTTCCCAGTCGAGCGTGCTGAACGCATTCGATGCGCCGTCCGTCAGCGGCACCGCGCGCAGCAGCTCGGCCGTGCGGCCGGACAGCCACGCGACGTTGCCGAGCCGGTGCTCGATNTCGTCGTCCTCGGGCAGCGGGTGGAAGGTGTCCCAGAAGTCGCGGCACAGGCCTTCGAGCAGCGCATAGCCTTCNGTGAGGCCGGTGATGCCGTCCTCGAGCGCGAGCGCCTCGGTCAGCCACACGGCGAGCCGCAGGTCCTTGGTGCGCGTGCGCAGCAGCTCGCCCGCATGGTCGACGACGAAGCCCCAGTCGGCCTCCTTGATCTCGGTTACCCATTCGCCTTGGTCGAGCGTCGGGTCGTCGTAGCGCCGCGCGTCCTGGATCGCGTCGAATTCGTTCGAAAACAGCAGGTCGTCGCCGCTGGGCGACGCATCGCTGATCGGCGTCAGCAGCTCGGGGAGATTGATCGGCATGGTTCAGTGAATCCGTTGATGCATCAGATGTCGCGTGCGGGGGCTCATTCGACGGTGTACGCAAATTCGCCGGCCTCGTCCGCGCGCACCGCGATGCGCGCGATCGCCGCGCCGTCGGCGATCCGGCCGAGCACGTGGCCCGCGATCTCCGGCAGCAGCGTGCCGTTCAGGATGTGGTCGACGTTGCGGGCGCCCGAGTCGACCTCGGTGCAGCGCGCGAGCACCGCGTCGACGAGCGACTCGTCCCANTCGAACGCGGCCTTGTGGTTCGCNTCGATCCGGCGGCGGATGCGTTCGAGCTTCAGCTCGATGATCTCGGCCAGCACGTCGTCGGAAATCGGGTAGTACGGCACGACCTTCATCCGGCCGAGGAACGCCGGCTTGAAGGTCTTGTACAGCTGCGGACGCAGCGTCTCGGCAAGCGCGTCCGGATCGGGCAGTTCCTCTGCCGGCTTGTTCAGGCAGGCCTGCATCACCGCGGCCGAGCCGACGTTCGACGTCAGGATGATCAGCGTGTTGCGGAAGTCGATCTCGCGCCCTTCGGCATCGTCCATCGTGCCCTTGTCGAACACCTGAAAGAACATCTCGAGCACGTCCGGGTGCGCCTTCTCGACCTCGTCGAGCAGCACGACGGAATACGGATTGCGGCGCACCGCCTCGGTCAGCACGCCGCCTTCGCCGTAACCGACGTAGCCCGGCGGCGAACCCTTCAGGCCCGACACGCTGTGCGCTTCCTGGTACTCGCTCATGTTGATCGTGACCATCTTGCGCTCGCCGCCGTATAGGATGTCGGCCAGCGCCAGCGCCGTCTCGGTCTTGCCGACGCCCGACGGCCCGACGAACATGAACACGCCGCGCGGCTTGTTCGGGTCCTCGAGGTTCGCGGTCGCGGTGCGCACGCGCTGCGCGATCGCCTCCAGCGCATGGTCCTGGCCGATCACGCGCGCGGTCAGCAGCGGCTGCAGGTTCAGCACGGTGTCGATCTCGTCCTTCACCATCCGGCCGAGTGGAATGCCCGTCCACGCGGCGACGATCTCCGCGACGACGTGACCGTCGACCTGCAGCGGCACCATCGGCTCGCCGCCCTGCAGCGCGTGCAGCGCCGCGACGCGTTCAGCGAGCTTCTCGCGGGTGGCCTGCACGTCGACCGGCTGGCCGTCTTCCGACGGGCCGCGTGCCTTGTCAAGCGCGTCGCGCAGCCCGGTGATCTCGGCGACGATCACGCGCTCGGCTTCATAGCGTTCCTCATCCTTCGCCAGTTGTTCGAGCGCCGTGTCGCGCGCGCCGCGCAGCTCGCCGAGCCGCTCGTCGTGCGCCGCACCGCCCGCCGCCTCGCGCTCCAGCGACGCGATTTCCGCATCGATGCGCTCGATGCGCTTCTTCGTATCGTCGATCGCGGCCGGCGTCGCGCTGTGCGCGAGCGCGACCTTCGCGCAGGCGGTATCGAGCACGCTGATCGCCTTGTCCGGCAGCTGGCGGCCGCTGATGTAGCGGTGCGACAGGCGCACGGCCTCGGTGATCGCATCGTCGAGAATCCGCACGTTGAAGTGCTTCTCCATCAGGCCCGACATCCCGCGCAGCATCGCGGCGGCCAGCGGCTCGCTCGGCTCCTCGACCTTCACGACCTGGAAGCGCCGCGCGAGCGCCGCATCCTTCTCGAAGTACTTCTTGTATTCGCTCCACGTCGTCGCGGCGATCGTGCGCAGTTCGCCGCGCGCCAGCGCCGGCTTCAGCAGGTTCGCCGCGTCGTTCTGGCCGGCCTGGCCGCCCGCGCCGATGATCGTGTGCGCCTCGTCGATGAACAGGATGATCGGGTGCGCGCTCTTCTTCACCTCGTCGATCACGCTCTTCAGCCGGTTCTCGAACTCGCCCTTCACGCTCGCGCCGGCCTGCAGCAGCCCCATGTCGAGCACGTGCAGCGCGACGCCGCGCAACGGCGGCGGCACGTCGTCGGCNGCGATCCGCAGCGCGAGCCCTTCGACGACCGCCGTTTTGCCGACGCCGGCCTCGCCGGTCATGATCGGGTTGTTCTGGCGGCGGCGCATCAGGATGTCGATCGCCTGGCGGATCTCCGCCTCGCGGCCGATCACCGGGTCGATCTTGCCGTCGCGCGCACGCTGCGTGAGGTTGGTCGTGTAGGTGTCGAGCGCGGGCGTCTTCGACGGGCCGGCCGCAGGCGCAAAGCCGTCGGCGGCTGGCGCGACGTCGCTGCCTTCGTCGTCCGCCTGGCGCGGCTCGGCTTCGCTCGAACCGGCCATGATTTCGTCGAACTTGTGCTTCAGGTCCGTCACGTTCATTTCCGCGAAGCGCGACGACATCCGTTGCGCGAACTGCGCGAGATCCGGCGCGGTCAGCAGCGCGAGCAGCAGGTGCCCGGAACGGATGCGGCCGAGCTGCGAATCGAGCGACGCGATCAGCCACGCCTGCTCGAACAGCGCGATCAGATGCACGGAGAACACCGGCGTGCGCGTGTTGCCGGTCTTCAGGCGCGTGAGCTCGCGTTCGAGATCGGCGTGCAGCGCATGCGGATCGACGCGGCTCGCGCGCAAGGCGAGCGGCAGGTCGCCCGTCGCTTCGTCGAGCAACGCGAGGAACAGGTGCTCCAGATCGACCTCGTAGTGGCCGCGCGCCAGGCACGCGCTCGCCGCACGCTCGGTCGCGTGGCGGCACAGCGGATTCAGTTTCGTGATCAGGGTCTTCAGAGGCGTGCTCATGGCGTCGATCTCAGGTTCGATTGCGTGTTGTTGTTAGGGTCTCAGTGAATCACGTGCAGTTCGTAGCGAGCGTCCGAGCGGTCCTCCAGCGCGTCGCGCGTGCACAGGAACGCATCCCAGCCGAGCCGCGAGCCCGCGCCGAGCACGCTCGCGCCGACCTCGGTGCGCTTGAGCACGAGCTTCACCTCGTACTCGAGCGTGACGCCGGCGAGCAGCGTCAGCATCCGCTCGAGCGCGACGGCGTGCGCGCCGCCGGGCAGGAACGCTTCGTAATCGCGCTTGGACAGCGGGCCGACGACGATCCGCGCGCGCATGTCGCGTTGCCACACGCGCTCGCCGACGAGCGCCGTCGCGCCGAGCACCGCGTTGACTTCGCCGAGCACGCTCAGCTGATCGGGCGGCACGTCGTACCACTTGCCGACGAACTGGTCGATCTTCACCGGCACGCGGAAGTAATCGGACAGCGTGCGCTGCAGGTAGGCGGCCGACATCGGCCGGTGCCGCGCCGCGAGCGCATAGCCGGCCACGGCTTCGTCGAGCACGCCGCCCGGGCCGGCCGCGAGGCTGTCGCGCACTTCGTCGCTCGGCACGCCCGCGATCGCGAGCAACAGCGGCAGGTAGCGCTCGTCGCGGTCGAGCTCGTAATGGAACGGCAGCCGGTATTTCTTCCACGCCGCATAGAACAGCGCGGTCGCGCGGTTCGAGAACACGTCGAAGAACGCGCGCGCCGCATGGTCGCGCCGCAGGTGCTCGCGCGCGACGATCTGCTCGGTGTAGTGCAGCGGCAGCGCGCCCTGCCCGCCGAGCAGCCCGAAGAACGCGGGCGTCAGCTCGACGCGGCCGAGCTCGCCCGCAGCGAGCGCGGTGCCGCGCTGCTCGTCCGAGTTCAGCGGCGCGCCGTCGTCGTCGAACGAACGCGCGCCTTCGATCTCGCTCGGCGGAAAGCCGAGCGACAGCGTGTTGCGGAATGCGATGTGCTGCGCGACCACGTCGCCCTGCCGCCACGCGCCGGGCGCATCCGACGCCTGCCGCGCGAACAGCCCTTCGAGCACCCGCACCGCCTGGAAGAACTCGAAGCGATGCGGCTCGTCGAGCAGCGCGTCGACTACGCCAGGATCGATTCGCCGGTTCGGGGCTTGCATCGGATGATCTCCTCGCCGGTGCGCTTCGACACGACGACCAATTGAACGAAACTGTTGAGGTGGACGTACAGCCCGAAGAAGCTGTCGAGCACGCGCACGAACGACGCAAGGCTCGCGCCGACGAAGTGCTCCTCGTCGATCGTCAGCCGGATCTCGATGCCGCGCACGAAGGTCGCGAACGGCTTGCCGGGCAGCCACTGCACGGCGCCGCGCTGCTCGACGCCGGCCAGGCCGTCGATCTGGCGCATCGACACGGCCGTGCGCCGCAGGTCGTACAGCGTCAGCATTTCCTTCAGCGGCGCGAGGCCGTGCGCGACGAGCGACACGTGGTTGAGCGCGAGNTGCGACACGAGCCGCCAGTGCGCGGCNCGGCCGCGCTCGAAGCGCACGCTCTGCGTCGGGCGGCGCAGCAGCGAGATGCCGCTCGTNTGCGCCCCGCCTTCCTGNAACAGGTCGCCGCCTTCGAGGCCGAACGCCAGCATCGAAGGCAGGTCGCGGTTCGTGCAGGTGAGGTCGAGGCTCAGCGTGTCGGTCTGCGGCGACGTCGGCTCGAAGTCGATGTCGACGATCGAGATCTCGGTTTCATAGCCGGGGCTCTTCTGCGCGACCCAGTCGTTGCGGCGCGCGAACCAGTAATGGCCGATGCGCGCCGATTCGCCGTGATGCAGCGAATAGAACGGCCGGAACTCGATCACCGATTCCTCGTGCGCCTGCTGCCGGACGAGCTTCACCGAGTCGATCGAGTACACCTCGTACGCGAACGCACGCCGCGCCTCGGCGATCACCGGATACGACACCGCGCGGTGCGTGATGCGGATCGGCTCCCCGTGCTGGCGGAACAGGTTGACGATCGGCGTGCAGAACAACCGGAAATGGCTCGCCGTCAGCAGCTCGAGCAGGCGCGCGATATGCGAATCGCTGCGCACGTCCTGCAGCACCAGATGCAGCGTCGCGCGCTGGCAGCGGCCCGACGCGCGCGCGATCGCCGCNAGGTCGAAGTCGACGAAATCGAACTTGTCGGGAAACGCGAAGTATTCGGTGAGCAGNCGGTACGCGGGATGCGATTTCGCCGGATAGTCGATCAGCGCGTCGTCCTCGGCGAANCCGGCCTGCGCGATCGGCAGCTTGCGCAGCGCGGTCCAGCGGCCGTTGCGTTCGGGCTCGACGTACGCGCCGAGCACGTTGACGAACAGGCAGTCGGTCAGCGCGGCGACGAACGACTGCTCGCCGTGCAGATGCGCGCGCAGCGTCGACAGCTTCAGCGCGCCGAGATCGAGCTGCGCGGCGAGCGATTCGAACGTGATCGAGATCACGCCCGTCGCGTTCGACGGCAGCACCGTCGCGCTCGGCGCGAGCGCGACCGGCGTATAGCGCGCCTCCGAGATGCGGATCGGCGCAAGCGTCACGTCGTAGGCGGTACGGAACCGGCATTGCACGCCGCGGATCGGACGGCTTTTCAGCTCGGTGCCGCGATCGATCACGACCGGTTCGGTCTGCTGGCCGGGCGAAGCCGGCGTGAACTGCGCGATCGAGCACGACGGGAACGGCCGCAGGTAGTGCGGATACAGCACTTCCAGCAGCGCTTCGGTGAATTCCGGGTAATCGTCGTCGAGCTTCTTGTTGATGCGCGCGCCGAGTAGCGCGAACGACTCGATCATCCGCTCGACGTGCGGATCCTCGCAATGCTCGCCGGACAGCGCGAGACGCGCGGCGATCTTCGGATAGCGTTCGGCGAAATCTCGCGAATAGCGCCGCAAAAACGATAATTCGCGTTCGTAATACGGCAGCAATTCTTCCATCGACGACCCCGAACCTCAATATTTCCTGCCGGACCTGATTCACCACCGGGCGGTCCGGCCCGCTCGGCGGCTTGATTTACTGCATGCGTGCCGCGCGTGCGCGCGTGACCGAATACTGCAGCGTCGACGGTTGCAGCATCGCGTCGAAACTGACCGGCTCCTCGGCCGGGTGCACGACGAGCAGCGCCTGGATCGCGAAGTACAGCGCGTTGGTGGCCTGCTCGTTCAGCTCGAACGTCACCTGCACCTGCTGCAGGCGCGGCTCGTGGCGCGCGATGGCCTGCTGGATCGACTTGCAGATGAATGCGCGGTCGTAGTGGCTCGCGAGGCTCAGCCCCGCGAAATCGTTCAGCCCGTAGGTCAGCACCGACTTCTGGCATTCCGGCAGCGCCGCCAGCTCGTTCTCGGTGTGCGCGATACGGGTGTTGAGGATCGCCTCGACGTCGCGGGCGACCGTGTTCTTGAGCTCGTCCAGCGACAATTGCCGCATCGCAGCCGAGGCCGGCAGATGCGGTTCGTCGTCGAACAGCTTGTCGAGAAAACTGGGTTCGAATCGTTTCATCGGCCGGTGTTGACAGCGAAAACGACAACGGGACGCGACGCGCCCCGTTGCCGCAACCGACCTTAGACCGCGTAGGTCTTGTCGTTCTTCGTCAGACTCCAGGCGCCTTGCGTGTTGCCGCCCTGGTTGCCGCCGATCTTCTGCTGGGTTTGCTTCCACTGCACGGCTGCGTACTTCAGCGAGAACGTCTCGAGCGGCAGACCTTCCTCGCGAACGCTCGGCGCGATGCTCGAGATGATCACGTACTTGAGCTTGACTTCCAGATACTGCACGCGCTTGCCTTCACCGTCCGCGCGCGAGAAATGGACCGTCACTTCGTCGAACGTGGTACCGCCCGAAGCGTGCTGATACAGCAGCGGGCTCGACGAATCGATTTCCTTCGTGAAGATCATGTCGCCGTGCTCGCAACGCGTCATCGTGTGACCGCCAGCGGTCGATGCGGTTGCCGAACGCGGCTGAACGATCGAGTGATCCCACGATTTCAGTTCGATCCAGCCTTGGTGGTCTTTATCCGCGGANTCGCCCTTCACCGCGGGACTACCAAACTGCAAGTGCATATGTAACATGGCCCTTCGACTCCCCAAAGAGGTGGTTTTAACGTCCTACCCAGGCGGCCCGCCCGGGCGATTTACTCGCTTATGAATTTGCCGGTTTGGGCAGATCAGCGACAAGTCGCAGAGAAATCGAGAGTTCGTCGAGCTGAAAGTGCGGGCGCAGGAACGCGACCGAACGATACGAGCCCGGCTTGCCCGGAATCTCCGACACTTGTATGGATGCCTCGCGCAGCGGAAATTGCGCTTTCTGTTCCTGCGAGGCGTTGTCGTCGAGCAGGACGTACTGCGAAATCCACCGGTTGAGGAAAGTCTCCACGTTCTGCGCCGATGCGAAGCTGCCGATCTTGTCCCGCATCATCGCCTTCAGGTAGTGCGCGACGCGCGATACCGAGAAGATGTACTGAAGCTGGGCGGACAGGACGGCGTTCGCGTTCGCGCTGTCGGTGCTGTATTTCTTGGGCTTCTGCACCGACTGCGCAGCGAAGAACGCGGCGTAATCTGAGTTCTTGCAATGGACGAGCGGGATGAAGCCGAGATCGCTCAGCTCCTTCTCGCGGCGATCGGTGATCGCGATTTCGGTCGGGCACTTCAGCGCGACTTCACCGTCGTCGGTCTTGAACGTGTGGGTCGGCAGATCCTCGACGAGGCCGCCGCCTTCGACGCCGCGGATCGCCGCGCACCAGCCGAAGTCGTCGAACGCGGCCGTCAGGCGGGCCGCGAAGGCCCATGCCGCGTTGCACCACAGGTACTTGTCGTGATCGGTGCCGTCGACGTCCTCGACGAAGTTGAAGTTCTCCGCGGTCTGGCCGTCCTTCGGATTGAACGGCAGGCGGCCGAGAAAGCGCGGCAGCGTCAGGCCGACGTAGCGCGAATCCTCGGCGTCGCGGAACGACTTCCACTTCGCGTATTCGACGGTGTCGAACACCTTGCCGAGGTCGCGCGGCTTGCCAAGGTCGGAGAACGACTCGAGGCCGAGCAGCTCCGGCGACGCCGACGCGATGAACGGCGCATGCGCGGCCGCCGCGACATGCGACATCTGCTCGATGAAGTACATGTCTTCCGGCTGGCGCGAGATCTCGTAATCGCCGATCAGCGCACCGAACGGCGAGCCGCCGAACGTGCCGAATTCCTCTTCGTAGACCTTCTTGAACAGCGCGCTCTGGTCGAACTCGCTCGCGCCCTTGAAATCGCGCACGAGATCGCGCTTCGGCGCGTGCAGCGCCTTGATCTTGATCGTCTGGCCCGTGTTGCTTTCCTTGACCAGATAATCCATCCCGCGCCACGTGCTTTCGAGGCGCTGGAANTCCGGCGCGTGCATCACGGCGGAAAGCTGCGTGGAAATCAGGCNGTCGAGTTCCGCGACGCGCGCGTCGATCGTGGCCGACAGGTTGTCCGACACGATCACCGTGCCGTCGAGCACCTGNTGCACGAGTTCGCCGATCAGGTCCTTCGCACGCGCATGCTCGGAATCGGATTTCGCGACCTTGCTCTTCTCGACGATGTCGTCGAGCAGCGAAGTCCCGGCGGCGTATTCCGCGCCGCTCGCTTGGGCCGCAGCCGTTTGCTGGTTCATCTCAACACTCCGTCGTCATTCGCCGTCTTTNTCGCCGCCGGTGCCCTTCGCGAGCTCCTGCAGCTGCTGCGTGTTCTTCAGCACCTCGGACAGCAGATCCTCGAGCTTGTCGTTGCCGGCGAGCTTGTTGCGCAGGTCGGCGAGCTTCGAGCGCGCCTCGAGCAGGCGGCGCAGCGGCTCGACCTGTTCGACGACTTCGTCCGGGCTGAAATCCGACAGCGAGCGGAACTTCAGGTCGACCGCGAACTTGCCGCCTTCCGGGCTCAGGCGGTTTTCCACCTGGAACGCGGCGCGCGGCTCGATCGCCTTCATCACGTCGTCGAAATTATCGCGGTCGATGTTGACGAATTTACGATCGCGCAGCTTCGGCTGCTCGATTTCGGACTGGCCCGCCAGATCGCCGACGACCCCGACGACGAACGGCAGCTCCTTCACCTCGATCGCATCGCCCTTCTCGACCTCATAGGTCAGCTGGACGCGCGGCGGCCGTATTTTCTGCAAGCTTTTCTGAATGCTTTCTTTCTTGGCCATCTCGACGGCTCCCAGGTTAGTTGTGGTTATCGCGTCAGTTGCGGTTTCAGTTGCGCAGTGCGCCGAACGGGTCCGCGCTGCCCTTTTGCGCCACAGGCGGCGTCGGCGCGCTCGGTGCGGCCGGCGCAGCCGCATCGGCAGCCGGTGCGGCCCCGCCCTTCGGGCGATGGACGACGCGGCGCGGCGGGCGCGGTTTCACGGTCTTGGTTTCCGGCGGAAACAGCGCCGATTCGCCGAGCGTATCGCGCAGTTGCTTCGCGAGCGCCTGCGCGTCGGACTTCGCATCGCCCGCGAGCGATGCGTCCTGGCGCAGCTCGCCGAGCGACTGCGTCGCGATCCGCAGGCCGGCGACGGCCAGCACGCTCTTCGCCTGACGATCGGTCGCGTCGCGCTGCAGCGCTTCCTGGGCGGCGACGATCGCCTGCCCGTAATGGTTTTGCGCGAACTGGATTTGCGCGATGCGCGACCACGGTTCCTCGCGCGTCGGATCCGACTTCGCGAGCTGCTGGTACAGGCCGAGCGCCTTGTCCTGGTCCCCCGCCTTCGCGACGGCGTCCGCATCGGCCAGCGACTTGTTGAATACTTCCGCAGTCGGCGGCGCGGGAGGCTGGCTCGCACAGCCGGCGATCACGCCGCAAGCCACCACTACCCCAGACAGTTTTGCGAACAGACGGTCTTTCATCGTTATATCCACCGGCGCGTGAGTTTTAAATCGTTGAGAATCTGGTTCTTTTGCTTTGCAAGAAGCGCGCGGGTATAGTACCGATCAATTTTTCATAATTCAATCGTCGTGTGAAGAGTAATTCCTTTTAAAACCGGGCGCTACCCCCTCGAATGGCCGATCGCTGCGGGCTCGCCGCGGTTTTTCCTCGGGCCGGAATGCGCAAGTTTTACTGGTCTCACGACGCGCCGCCCGGACGGCGGAAAAAATTTCCGGACGCTCGCCTGACGCGGGCGTGCTTAATAGTTGAACGGTGCAATGTCGGGGAGGCGCAGCGAACGCGGCAATACCCGGCAGTTTTGACAGGGATAAAGGCGGCACGCCGNAAAAACGATGAGATCGTCCATGATTCGCTACGCGCTGCCGCTGGTTGCCTGCGCCCTTCTGGCCGGATGCGCGGCCGCCCCGCTGCTCGGCTCGGCCGCGAGCGCCGTGATGTCCGCGGCCGGTATCGGCAAGCCCGAGGTGCCCGACGCGCAGAAGCCGCCGCGCAACATCGGGCTCACGCTGGCCGCCGCGCCGAACCTGAATGCCGCGACCGACCACAAGCCGCTCGCGCTCGTCGTCCGGCTTTATGCGCTGAAGGACCCGACCTCGTTCCAGCAAGCGCCGTTCGACGCCTTTACCGATCCGACCAAGGAAAAAGCCGCACTCGGCGCCGATCTGCTGAATGTGCGCGAAATCACGCTGATTCCGGGCCAGCGCTATACGGCAACCGAGAAGGTATCGCGCGAAGCCCAGGCATTCGGCATCGTCGCGCTGTTCCGCGATCCCGCGCTGCAACGATGGAAACTGACATTCGATCCGGCGAAATCGGAGAAATCCGGCATAATCATCGGCCTGCATAATTGCGCGATGACGGTCACCGACGGCACGGTCATCGCACCGCAACAAGGTGCGCCTTCGCAACCGCTGAATTTGCTGTCTTCGGTCTCTTGCGGTTAAACATGACGCACGGATGTCAATTAACAAGAGTTAACACTTGGCGATTTAATTCGGGCACGAACAAATCGATTACATCGCAACGCCACATTAACCGGATTTGACATGAGTTATTCGGCCAAGGTGCTGTGGGGGGAAGGGCTGTTCCTCCGGCCTCAACACTTTCAGCGACAGGACGCGTACCACGAGGCGCGCTTGTTCGAGTCCATCCAGGCGATCCAGCCGTACAACTGGGGCGTGCGCTCGGTGCGCATCGACCGCGACGCGCTCGGCAGCAACGTGCTGCGGGTCGCCGAGCTCGCGCTCGTGTTCCCNGACGGCGCGCTGTATGCCGCGCCNCAGGCAGACGATCTGCCGCCGCCGATCGCGCTGGATACGTTGCCCGACGGCATCAACGAATTCGTGTTCTATCTCGCGCTGCACCCGCTGCGCGAGAACGGCACCAACTACAGCGACGATCCGGCCGCCGGCTTCATGACGCGGTTCGTCAGCGAGCAGACGAGCGTCGCCGACAACTTCACCGACGCCGCTGAAGCCGACATCACGTTCCTGAAGACGCAGGTCAAGCTGATCGCGCACAGCGAGCCGCGCGACCAGTTGCTGTCGGTGCCGCTCGTGCGCGTGCGCCGCACCGCGACGTCCGGCTTCGAGATCGACGACAGCTTCGTGCCGCCGTGCCTCGCGATCGAAGCGTCGCCGATCCTGCACCAGCGGCTGCGCCAGCTGGTCGACGCACTACAGGCAAAAGTGAACGCGCTGTACGGCTTCCACCGTGAGCCGTCGAAGAACATCATCGAATTCCGTTCGGGCGACATCGCGTCGTTCTGGCTGCTGCATACGGCGAACGCCGCATTCGCGACGCTCGCGCACCTGCACCAGCACGCGGCGCTGCATCCGGAGCGGCTGTTCCAGGAACTGCTGCGCCTCGCGGGCCAGCTGATGACGTTCTCGAAGGGCTATACGCTCGCTGACCTGCCCGTGTATCGCCATGACGACCCGGGCCCGAGCTTCGCGCGCCTCGACCTGATGCTGCGCGAGCTGCTCGACACCGTGATCTCGACGCGCTATTTCGCGATCACGCTCGACGAGGTGCGCCCGTCGTTCCACCTTGGCCGCCTCGATTCCGGCAAGATCGACGACAAGACCGAGTTCTACCTCGCGGTGTCCGCGGACATGCCGAGCGTCGAGCTCGTCGATGCGGTGCCGGCCCGCTTCAAGGTCGGCGCGCCCGACGACGTCGACAAGCTCGTGCTGTCGGCGATGCCCGGCGTGCGGCTGTCGTACACGCCGCAGGTGCCGCCCGCGATTCCGGTGCGCCCCGGCGCGTGCTACTTCGCGCTCGATTCACGCAGCCCGCTGTACGAGCGCATGCTGCAGGCCCAGTCCGCGATGATCTACGCGCCGACTGGCATCAATGACCTGAAATTCGAACTGATCGCGGTCACATCATGAGCTACGCGCCTTCCCTGTTCGGCGACAACGTGCCGCCGCCCCTGCACAGCCCGGCATCGACGGACTCCGCGTTCCAGGCCCGCTCGCTGCTCGATTTGCTGTACGACGGGTTCTTCATGCTGTTCCTGCTCAAGAACAAGCGGGAGCCGGACAGCGCCAGCGAGTTCAGCACGCGGATCCAGGAATTCCTGTCGGATTTCGAGCGCGGCGCGAAGAAGCTGAATATCGCCGCCGAGGACGTGTACGGTGCGAAGTTCGCGTTCTGCGCGGCCATCGACGAAATGGTGCTGTCGTCGCAGTTCAAGATCCGCGCGGATTGGGAACGCCGGCCGCTGCAGCTCGTGCTGTTCGGCGAGCAACTCGCGGGCGAGAAGTTCTTCCAGTATCTCGAGGAGTGTCGTGCGCAGGGTGCGGCGCGGCTGCAGTCGCTCGAGGTGTTTCATATGTGCCTGCTGCTCGGGTTCCAGGGCAAGTATCTGCTCGAAGGGCCGGAGAAGCTCGCGTATCTCACCGCGCGGCTTGGGGACGAGATCGCGCATATGAAGGGCAAGCGGGCTGCGTTTGCGCCGCATTGGCCGCTGCCGGACCAGATCGCGCACCGGTTGAAGCGGGAGGTGCCGGTGTGGGCGATCGGGACCGTGTTTGCGCTCGTTGCGTTGCTTGGGTATCTCGGGCTCAATACCTATCTCAAGGACAAGACGCTGCAGGCGTTGGCGCCGTATTCGCAGGTGATCAAGGTCGGGCCGGAATCGGCTAATTTGACGATTTCGTTGCCTTGAGGAATCGGCTTCGTTCGAATGTTGATGCCTCGTGAAAAAGGACCGCGTGGCGGTCCTTTTTTGCTGTGGCGTGTGGCGCGTGCCTCGTCAGAGCAGAATGAACTCGTCGTTGTCGACGTAGAACACGAACGCGTCGAACAATTGCGCGACGGTCGGTTCGTCGACCTGGTCATG
>Ga0058696_1000707_pt1 | contig 14068 bp, 13 predicted proteins | sample AgamicMgSfrz_FD_55077 | JGI IMG/M metagenome (GOLD analysis project Ga0058696, IMG submission 55077) | Agave microbial communities from Guanajuato, Mexico - Mg.Sf.rz | ecosystem: Host-associated > Plants > Phyllosphere > Phylloplane/Leaf | place: Guanajuato, Mexico | collected 2012-05-30 | reverse complement strand
GCATCACGCTGCAAAGCGAGCGCCAATTGGCTGGACTCGTACCAGAAGTCATAGTTACCTACGTACAGCTGGATTTTACCGAAATCGATATCTGCAATGTGCGTACATACTTTATTCAAGAAGTGACGGTCATGGGATACAACAATAACTGTACCTTCATAGTCCATCAGGAAGTTCTCGAGCCATTGAATGGATTCAAGATCCAAGTGGTTGGTAGGCTCATCGAGCAGCAGGTTGTTTGGACGACCAAACAATGCCTGTGCCAGCAAGACACGAACTTTCTCGTTACCGCTCAGCTCGGTCATCTTCTTCTCATGCATATCACGATCGATACCGAGACCGATCAGGAGTGCCGCTGCATCCGGCTCAGCATCCCAGCCATTCAGCTCGGCGAATTCACCTTCAAGCTCACCTGCACGCAGACCATCTTCTTCTGTAAAGTCCGCTTTGGCATACAGCGCATCCTTCTCTTTCATGATGGAGTAGAGACGGCTGTGGCCCATAATCACGGTTTCGAGAACCGGGTACTCATCATATTCAAAGTGGTTTTGCTTCAAAACGGCCATACGTTCGCCCGGGGTGATGTGCACCTCTCCCGAGTTTGCTTCAATTTCACCGGACAAAATTTTCAGGAATGTTGATTTGCCGGCTCCGTTGGCGCCGATCAAACCATAACAGTTGCCTGGCGTGAATTTGATATTCACATCTTCAAAAAGTGCACGTTTTCCGTAGCGGAGCGTGATGCCGCTTGTACTAATCATTAAGCATACCATCCTTTATTTTAATAATCTGCTACTGCATTCATAGCAATCATGGATTCAATATCCCGTAGCCTATTCTGGCACCATATTATAACACAAAAAAGCGGCAAATTCGAAAATTAGCCGCTTTTTACTCGTTAAAGTTTTGGTAATTGTGCAATTGCTGCGGATATACCCTTACCTTAGCATATTTAGCTCTCTTTTGTTAGCTCTTTCTATGATCTTCGTGACGAATACGCAGGGTCTCACCGTGTCCAAGCACCCGAATTCGTTCTTTGTGGATTCCGAGTCGTTCACGCTCGACTTCCAGCCGATCCAGTGCTTCCTTGGGTGTATCATCCGCGAGTTTAAACGTGCCATAATGCATCGGGACCATAAGCTGTGAACCGGACTCCACGAATCCTTTCAGCGCTTCTTCCGGCGTCACGTGCTGGGACGTCATAAACCATTCGGGGTCATAGGCACCGATCGGCATTAAGGTAACACCGATATCAAAGCGTTCACCAATCGTTTTGAACCCTTGAAAGTATCCGGTATCACCAACAAAATACAAAACAGGCGGTCCCTCTGGTTGCTGTGACGTCTGCATTCTTAAATCCGAGGACGGTTCGTCTGTTCACTTGCAGCTGCACTCTCTTCGGACGAAGTCGCCAGCGCATGATGCTGCTCCAATACATATCCGCCCCAGTGGGATGTATTCGTATCAAATAACGTTCGGCGGGTCCAGTGCTGTGCCGGGACAAAGGTGAGTTTGACGCCGCCGAGTACGATATGCTCCCACCATTTCATCTCGTGGCAACGATGGAAGCCCTTGCGTACCATTTTTCGTTTAAGCCCATCCGGTACAACAAGCAAGGTTTTAGCGGTAACCAACTTCCGCAATGAAGCCAAATGCAAATGATCATAGTGAGAATGGGAGATCAGGATGACATCCAGCGGTGGAATATCTTGAATCGGAATACCGGGGGGACCCAGCCTCCGTTGAAATCCCATTTTTTCGGCCCACACGGGGTCAGTCACGATGTTCAGTCCATAATATTGAATAAAAAAAGTGGAGTGACCGATCCAGGTGATGGTTGTCTCATCCCGGTTGGCATGCAGATAATCCAGCTCAGGCGGGTGTTTGGGCACGGTATACGAATAATCCTTCACCTTGCTCCGCCGCTGCTCCCTCCACTGCTTGAATTCCTTCAACGTTTTGTCCGTACTTACATTATCAATGTTGTTATAACGGATTTTCGGCATGAAAGGGCCCTCCTCCCTTCCTAATATCTTAACCCAACCTAAGCCATTTTGAAAAAAGCGAGACGGATTAATCTTTTGGGTTTTTGCATACTGCCAGATACACGAACAGAAATGCAATCGCAGCAACAATAATTAGTGGCGGTGCATACATGATCGTGAATTCTTCAAAGAAGCTCAAACCCGTTATGCCCGGAATGCCTGTTGCCCCTTCCAGATTCATGAGGTTCATCCTTTCTTTTTACCCGATTGGCCACGGACGTAATTTGCATTAAACAGGAACAGCTTCATGATGAGGATTAGCGACGGAATCAGCACCAGCAGACCGAGACTGAATGCCGTGATAAGCGCAATCCCCATCGTCCGGTTGGTAAAACTATCATAGATGTTGATGTAGGGATACAGGATATAGGGCAGATGCGACCTGCCGTATCCATACCAGGCGAAGGCAAATTGCAGCATCACGGCGATGAAGCAAGAGCCGAGGTACTTTCGCTTCCACACAAGAGAGACTGCAATAACAAAACAAATAAACGAAGCGATAAACATCCACGATATATTGAGCATTTGCTCAAAGTGCACGGGATTCTGTTTGTTAATCTGCAGGAACGCCAGGAAGCTGGCAAAAATCGTGGGCAAGCTCCACAGCAGTGCGTATTCCCTCAACACTTCGAATGCCGTCTCATCTTCGGCTCTCTTCGCATAATAGGACAGAAACATCGCCGAAATATAAAGCACACTGACGAGCGCCAGCAGAACAACCGACCAGGTATATGGATTCGTCAGAAATTCACCCCAGCGGAAAAACACCTGCTCACCAACCTGCTCGATAATTCCGCCCTCTGAAATGGCCAAAATCGTGGAAAAGACAGCCGGGATCAATAATCCCGTCGCACCATATAAAGCCATGTAGATGCGACTGTTTTTACCATGATTGCCATAGGTATTGTACGCGTAGTAGACACCCCGAATAGCTAGCAGCACAATGGCCAGGGAGCCTGGAACCAGAAGAGCTGTTCCATAATAGAAGGCACTATCCGGATAGAACCCTACCAAACCGACTACGAAAAAGATCAAAAACACATTCGTCACTTCCCACACCGGCGACAGGTAGCGCTGAATAATGTTATGGATTTTGTTCTCATGCCCTGTGAGCAAGCTATAAAAACTGAAAAATCCCGCTCCAAAATCAATGGAAGCCACGATCAGATAACCAAACAAAAATGTCCATAATATCGCAATGCCAGCAATTTCGAAGCTCAATGGACAATCCCTCCCTCAAGTCCGAGCGAATCCAGCTCTTTCTCAGCTTCCTTATTTCGGAACAGTTTGCTGAGTACCCGAATGCAAGAAAAACAAAGGACCAGATATAATAGGATGAACAGAACCAGCATCCATCCTACCGAGGTCGAGGTAGTAGCCGCCTCAGACACTTTCATGTACCCCCGCAGAATCCATGGCTGCCTGCCGACTTCGGCAAACATCCATCCGAGCTCAATNGCAATCATGGCCAATGGACCGAGAAAAACGATTCCGAGCAGGAGCCATTTCGGATAAGGCTTTCGTCCCGGAAGCCAGCGGCGGAACACATACAGAACAGGAATCAGCAGGATGATCACCCCTGTCGTCACCTTCAGATCAAACATGTAATGAATGGACAACGGCGGCCGCAGATCAGCAGGATACTCTTCCAATCCCTTCACTTCGGTGTCCAGCCGATTTCCCGCCAGAATACTGAGCGCATATGGAATTTCAATCGCATATTTCACCTCATTATTCTCGTCGAGTATTCCGCCATAGACGAGCGGGGCCTCCTTCATGGTCTTGAAGTGCCATTCCGCCGCAGCCAGCTTCTCTGGCTGGTATTTGGCCAGAAACTTCCCCGAAGAGTCGCCGAGCATGACTGTGCTAACCGCAAACACAAGGGCACATACCGTGGTGAGCTTAAGTGCTTTTTTGTAATAGACATGGTCACGGCCACGCAGCAGACTGAACGCAGCGATGCCTGCAAGAACACCGGCACTGAGCGTATACGAGGATCCCAGCACATGCGAAACCTTGGTGGGCGTAGCCGGGTTCAGCATGGCTGCAATCGGATGGATATCCTTCATGATGCCATTTATCAAGGTAAAGCCTTGAGGCTGGTTCATGAAGGAGTTCACGGTTGTAATAAATATTGCCGAAGCGGAGGATCCCAATGCTACCGGAATGAGCAGGAGCATGTGGGTATATTTCTTCTTGAACCGATCCCAGGTATACAGGTAAATTCCCAGAAAGATCGCCTCCACGAAAAAGGCGAACGTCTCCATAAACAGCGGCAGGGCAATCGCCTGGCCCGCCACTCGCATAAACATCGGCCAAAGTAGGCTAAGCTGCAGTCCGATGGAGGTTCCGGTGACGACACCTACAGCCACGGTGATGACAAATCCCCGCGCCCATCTGCGTGCCAGCAAGGTGTAATGGATATCGTTAGTTCGCAGCCCCCGCCATTCGGCCAGCGCAATCATTAGCGGAACGCCTACGCCGATGGAGGCAAATATAATATGTACAGCCAAGGTCAGACCGGTCAAAATCCGGCTGAGCAGAACAGGGTCCAGCGATGACATGGGTGACACTCCTCTTCATCATGATGTACAGCTTCATGTATCTGCTTGTCCAAATAGCTCAATAACTCATGATACGCATGATACTTTTCACAACGGCATACAGTACGACCACTGCTGCGACGAGGCAGACAATAATGAGCGTTTTCTCCTGTTTGCGAAACATATACCTGCCATCCTCCTTTTGATCCGATGCAAATTATGGCGCTATAGACAGTTTGCAAAAGTTCATGGTTTTTTATCCTGAAAATTAAAAAAACAAAAAAGCCTTTATCCTTCAGTACATGGTTCACTGAAAAATAAAGGCTTAAGTATGTTGTATCCGCCCAGTCAGCGACTACGGGCATCCCTGAACAAGTCCCTGCTTACAGGAGATCCTCCTGCTTGGGCAAACGTACTTTGAAGGTACTTCCTTTGCCAATTGCTGATATAAACGTAAGCGTTCCTTGATGATCTTCGACAATTTTNCGTGAGATATACAGTCCAAGTCCGGTTCCNCCGATCTGCCGGTGGTCTGAGTTATCCACACGGTAAAACTTCGTAAACAGCAGGTCCTGCACGTCCTCTGGAATACCGATTCCGTAGTCGCGTACGTCAATGCATATCCACTCATTTTCTTCCCACATGGTAATGTCAATCCGTTCTGTTCCTGGCGAGTATTTCACTGCATTGCCAATCAGGTTATGGAGCACCTGGACCATACGATTCTGGTCCGCATAGGCAAAGAAGTCGCCGTTGAAGGCATGCACATGAATGCGCTGAATGGATTTGATATTCCATTGCTCTGCTACCCCCTCCACCAATTCGAGCAGAGGTACATAGGTCATGTGATAAGTCATGCCTTCGTTGTCCAGACGCTGGATATCCAGTACATCCTCAAGCAGGCTGCTTAAACGACTGCCCTCCGACGAGATCGTTTCCATAAACTCCTGTCGCTGTGAAGCGGGTAAATCATACATCATCATTAATTCTACATAACCCATAATGGTTGCTACTGGAGTCCTCAGCTCATGGGATACCACGCTAATTAACTCGTTTTTCATTCGATTCAGGCGTTCTTCTTCCGTACGGTCACGGAACACAAGCAGGAACCCATGGTTTTTGCCAGGCACATCCACTTGCTTGATATAGAGGGAAAACACACTTTTCTCCTTGTTATTGAAACTGAATTCAGTCTCCACGAAAGCACGTTCCCCGTGCAAAAATGCCCTCGTTTGATCCACCAGATTGAAGTCATCCGTCAGGACAACCTTATCCATGGCTTGGGCAAATTCTTCGATGGATCTGCCCAGGAAGTCGCCAAGGCCAAACATTTCCTCAACCCTTCGGTTAACGATGGTAATCGTGCCGGAGCGATCTGACATGACAAGCCCTTCCCGAACTGATTCAATAAAGTGTTCACTGATATCACGCTGTTCCTGAATCGCGATTTTCTCGTTAAACAGCTCTGCATTCAGTTTCTCCAGCGCGAGTGCATGACGCACACGCTCTTCTTCTGCTCGTGTTTTATCGGTGATATCTTTAATAAACAGGTTATACAGTCTCTCATTATTGCCCAGCTGAATTTCCACAATTTTGTATTCGATCGGGAAAACCGAACCATCTCTGCGAATGCCTGAAATCTCCTCGACATTGACATGCCGTTTGCCCCGGATATATTCATATCGCTCCAGCATTTCCTTGATCTCCATGCAACTCGCCCCCTGAAAAAGAGACGGTGCATCGGTCTCGCGGATGACCTCCTCCCGTTTCAATCCAAACATTCTTTCCGCTTCGGGATTGAACTCAATGATCAATCCGTTGGAGTCCACAGCAATAATGGCGTCAATGGATGAATCGATAATGGCGCGTTTGATTTCCTCACTATTTTTCAGTTCCTTGGTCCGTGCACGGACCCTGTCCTCCAGCGTCAATTTGTCCAGACGAATCTGTTCGAATTGTTCAAGCAAAACATCTGCCATTTTGCGCAGATTGCCAATCAGGATTTGAACTTCGGTGACATGGCTTGTTGGCCAATTCATTTTGCCTTTTCGAAATAATAACCGTGGGAGTAAACCGGTCATCCGAGTAAGCCTGATCAAAGGACTTACCACCTTTCTGCTTAATGGAGCAGCCACAACCATCGACGTTACAAAAATGAGAAACAGACTTTGAAGTGTGGTCAGATAGATGGATTCAATCCGTGGATAATAATTGGCCGAACTTGTTTCCACGAAGACATGGTAAGAAGTATCTGACTCCACATCTGCTTTATAGATAAATGAGGCATTTTTCCAATAGGTAAGTGCATCGCTGTAATAAGCATCTCCTGAACGAAAGATAATGGAGGACTCTCCCTGCTTCAGGTAACGATAATTGCTTGTATTCAGATATTCGCCAATTTGTATGTTATCCTGCCCGGAAGCAATCACGCGATCATTTTTATCCAGAATAATTACGTTCACATCTAATAGATGATGATAACGCTCCATGCTCTGCTGCATATTTTGAACTGTTAAATATCGTTCATCCAGATCCTGAGTCACCGCATTCGCCGCATGTTTCATATTTAATATAATTGTTTCATGAATCTGACTTAACTGCCTGCGGCTATCTGCAGATAAAAGAAACAGGGAGACAACTACAACAAACACGACCACATATTTAAACGCAATTCGGCTTAGCGGGATGGTTCCTGTCCTTTTCGATGGATGCTCGCCGTTGGTGATCCAGAAGTCCACGATTAATCCAGCAATTAGCGCGTTAACCATGCTGACCACGGCAATATGCATATATGCATACTTTACTTCATCCAGATTCATGTTCAGGATATAATGCCCATACCCCAAGACAGGCAGTAACATAACGACCCAAAATACGGCATTGGCCTTCATAATACTTCCGTTCTTCCAACGGATCTGCCATCCGAGCATCCAGACCAGTTCAATGAAATGAGCACAGATCATATATAAACTATGGACAGTTGGCCCCGTATACAACAGGTGTAATGCACTGATTGCTGTTATGGTAATAAACCCGTACACACCACCATGCAAACGCAGGGCAACAAGTGCCGCTGCACTGCCGAACATCAATTGGACACCATAAAATAACGTAAGTGGATAGATGCTCCCCAATGTTCCAAGCACAATCAGTATCACTGTTCCGATCCAGGCAATGCGAAGTTTCTCTATAATCCATTCCAGTATTTTGGTCGTTATTATCCGAAGCATGGACTAAAATCCTCTTGACCTATTTCTTTATTCGTATTTAACAACAACGTTGGTTCCTCCTATAAATGAAAACCGTTCTAACTACTTTTCTTTCCTCAAATCCCCTTGATACATTATACTGTATATATCACAAGCTTTTTTCGTTGGCAAAATTTGATTTATCGGCAAAATAGCCACAGCTATGGTAAAATACTGAAGTTCTTCTTCGGTTTGTACTCCCCTACATATACATCCTATATACTGGAATATAAACATTAAAAAATTTGTGGTATTTCTACACAAAACTCATCTTTTTTTTAGTAATTTCTTAACAAATTCTTTTCATCAGGAGTGTGACCTCTATGTCTATCAAAGTACTTCTTATAGAAGATGAGAAAAATCTGGCTGACATGATTGCTTTCTTTCTTGAGGAGGAAGGATACATAACAGAGCGGGTTCATCACGCCCGTGAAGCACTTCAACTTTTCCCACGGTTCGGGCCGGATATTGTTGTGACTGATCTGATGCTGCCCGAAATGGATGGAAATGATCTGGTAGATGCATTTCGCCAGCATTCCACTGTACCAATACTCATGATTTCAGCAAGCACAATGCTGAACGACCGACTTCGAGCATTACATAACGGCGCTGATGATTTCCTTTGTAAGCCCTTTAGTCTGAAGGAGCTCGACGCAAGGATCAAGGCATTGCTGCGCAGATCCGCCATTTCTTATCCCGATAAACCAGCAAAAGAGGATAAACCATCAGAAAATACGGGGCATGTGAGCGTGAATGAATATAGACGGACTCTGTTCGTCAACGGAGTAGAAATCGAAGTCACTCATATTGAATTTGAGATCATGAAAGAACTGTACAAAAATCCCGGCAAAGTATTTACCCGCAATGAGCTCATGGACCGAATCAAAGGTTCAGAACGAGCCTATTTGGACCGTACCATTGATGTACACATCTCCAGCCTGCGTAAGAAAATCGAGCCCGACCCCAAAAATCCTCGCTATATCAAGACCGTTTGGGGAACAGGTTATAAATATGTGATTTAATCAAACATCCTTTATCTAGTGGCTATGCCCTCTCCGTGTGAATTTTTGAATTGACATGGCAGCGGGCATGGCTTCTTCTTGATCCTGAAGCGTGGAGTGCAGCCACTTCTGAATGTCCAAATACAGCTGATGTGGTTCATGTTGATTCCAGAGAATCATTTTAATGAGGCCATTACCTGTAATTTGCTGCAAATGNTGTCTGCGAATCAACGAGTGGAAATCTGTAATGACCAGCAGGGGGAGCTGAGGGATAAAGGCACGAATGGCATTGGATGCCGAGACTGCCTGGCTTGCATCCATGTAATCGACAATGCAATAACGCGACCGGCCCCAAGTGGACCTCGAACCCATCTTTTCGTTTAGTTCTTCCCCTCGACTGCACTCTTCCTGTTCCTCCTCCATCCACTCATTAAACATTTCAATAATATTCTCATAAGCAATACCGCGACTTCCGTCCGAAAGTACTGTTATACGTTCCATAGCTGTAACCTCCAGTTGTCTCATTCTACTNATTGTGCCAATCTTCATTTAAAAATGTTTGTGAGTGAAGATGAAAGAAGTGTTAACAATCTTAGTACTTCTCACACAACTATGTAAGGTTTGTCATCCATTTCGCAGTTTGCCTCCATTCATGTAAAATAGAGATATACCCGTATCTATCACGGGAACTTAAATGACGAATCCGGTACAGGAGGTTATGAACCGATGAATATTGTTTCCATTGAACCAACACCCAGTCCCAATACAATGATGCTTCATCTTGATGAGCGTCTGGAGGACGGGATCCGCAGAACCTACACGCTGGATAATGAACGGTCTGCTCCGGCGTTTATCCGCCAGATGCTCCATATTCCTGGCGTTAAAAGTGTATTTCATACAACGGACTTCGTTGCGCTGGACCGCAAGGGGAATGCTGACTGGTCCGTCATCCTGGGAGAAGTCCAGAGCCGACTTGGCCAACAAGGAATGGACCTCGACTGGATTGAATCACAAGATGCATCAGGCGAGCACTTTGGCGAAGCACAGGTATTTGTACAGTTTTTCCGCGGTGTTCCGATGCAGATCCGGGTTAAGGCAGGTGCGAAGGAAGAACGAATCTCACTCTCCGATCGGTTCGTTAAGGCCGTTACCGAAGTGGCCAGCGCAACTCTGATCAAGGAACGTAAATTGAGTGATTACGGCGTAAGGTACGGTGAACTGCCAGACATAGCCCGTGAGGTTGAGCAGGAACTGGAGGCAGCCTATCCACCAGAGCGTCTAAAGCAGGTTATCGAACAGGCCATTGCGCATGGTACCAATGCAGAAGAGTTCGTGGAACGCCGCCGCAGGCTGGAAGGTGCCGAACTGGAAGAAGCACTGAGCAGTGAGGATTGGAATGTACGATACGCAGCTTTTGACGGCATGGAACCTACAGAAGAACGATTGCCGCTTGTGGCCCGTGCTCTGCATGACAGTAAAATGCAGATACGCCGGTTGGCGGTAGTTTATCTTGGTGACATCAAAACGCCGGAAGCCATGGAATTGCTGTATGAGGCGCTCAAGGACAGTTCCCCTGCCGTACGCCGTACCGCTGGAGACACATTGTCCGATATCGGTGACCCGGCGGCAACCGCTGCGATGACGGCTACGCTCACCGACAGCAGCAAACTGGTGCGCTGGCGTGCAGCCCGTTTCTTATACGAAGTGGGAACCGAAGAAGCGGAACAAGCCCTTCGGAAGGCAGCAGACGANCCCGAGTTTGAAGTTAGCCTNCAGGCCAAGATGGCACTCGAGCGGATTGAATCCGGTGAACAGGCTGCCGGTACCGTATGGCAGCAAATGGCCGGACGCAACAAAAAGACGGAATAGTCCTTGTTAAGGGAACATCCAACTTTTGTTATTGCATGATGAAACGAGGAAAGGTATACTGAATGTCTGTTTGAGCAACAGAACATGGCATGTAACGTTCTGCTATTCAATAATTTCATAGACAATAGATACACCTCATCCACGATGATGAGGTAGAGGTCGCGGGTGCGATCAGTAAGCTGAAGGAGGCGCTAAGGAGCCGCTCATGAGATCAGCCGAAAGGTGCACCCGCCGAAGCCTGCTGGACGGTTCCTTACGTTGTCCAGTATGGTTGGGGCTGCTGCCGAAAGGTACAGAACTGTCACAGAGATACACACCAGCCTGCTTGGGTGGTATGAATTCTTCTGTGTTGAGCTATCTTATAACATCTGGGACAGGTGCGGACAATGGATATCAAGACCGCGGGCTGAAGCCTGCGGTCTTTTATGCGTATAGCGCCATTGATCCATATCATCAGTACGCTGAGTGAAGGAGTGTTATCATTGCAAGACCGCAACAACAAGCAAACAACAACAGGCGGTTCCCTGAAAAAAGGATTGCGTGCACGCCATATGACGATGATTGCCCTCGGTGGCTCCATCGGTACTGGATTGTTCCTCGCAAGCGGTACCGCCATCTCCACAGCAGGTCCGGGTGGTGCATTGATTGCATATGCCGCCGTTGGTATCATGGTTTACTTTCTGATGACAAGCCTTGGAGAACTGGCGACATTTATGCCTGACTCCGGTTCATTCAATACGTATGCCGCTCGTTTCGTCGATCCTGCACTTGGCTTCGCCATGGGCTGGAATTTCTGGTACAACTGGGCTGTTACCATTGCGGCCGAGCTGGCCGCGGCTACGGTACTCATCAAGTATTGGTTCCCTGACAGTTCGTCCATGTTATGGAGCCTGCTATTTCTCGTTCTAATTTTTGCTCTGAATGTTCTGTCTGTTAAAGGTTACGGTGAATCGGAATATTGGTTTGCCATCATCAAAGTCGCTACCGTCATTATCTTTTTGACCGTGGGTGTGCTGATGATCTTCGGTATTATGGGCGGTGAAGCCGTCGGTTTCAGTAACTTTACTGTGGGCGATGCCCCTATCCATGGCGGATTCTTCGCCGTGCTTGGTGTGTTCATGGCTGCCGGGTTCTCCTTCCAGGGTACCGAGCTCATTGGTGTAGCTGCCGGTGAGAGTGAAAATCCGCGTGAAAATGTTCCTCGTGCCATTCGGCAGGTATTCTGGCGGATTCTGATCTTCTACATTTTGGCCATCACGGTAATCAGTTTGATCATCCCGTATACTCATCCGGACCTGCTCAAAGGGGATCTGAACAACATCGGTGTCAGTCCGTTTACGCTGGTATTCGAAAAAGCCGGGCTTGCCATTGCAGCTTCGGTAATGAACGCTGTCATCCTGACCTCTGTGCTGTCTGCAGGAAACTCCGGCATGTATGCTTCAAGCCGGGTCCTCTATGCTCTTGCCCGTGATGGCAAGGCGCCGCGTTTCCTTGGACGATTGAACAAAAAAGGCATTCCGATGAATGCCCTGCTCGTAACTACAGCTGTCGGCATGCTGGCGTTTCTCGCCTCCTTGTTCGGTGACGGTATTGTATATACCTGGCTGCTGAATGCATCCGGCATGTGCGGATTCATCACCTGGCTTGGCATCGCAATCAGCCATTATCGCTTCCGCCGGGCTTATGTTGCCCAAGGCAAGGATTTGAAAGACTTGCCTTATCGTGCACGATGGTTCCCGTTCGGACCGATTTTCGCTTTTGTACTCTGCATCATCGTCATTATCGGTCAGAACTACCAGGCGTTTACGGGCGAACGGATCGACTGGAGCGGAGCACTTGTTGCCTACCTGAGCGTGCCGCTGTTCCTGATTCTATGGCTTGGTTACAAATGGATCAAGAAAACCAAAGTGGTGCCGCTGCAGGAATGCGACTTCTCCCCTACGGATTCCTCCGGGCATTAAACTTATAGAAAATCCCCCTGCTTCGTACCGTTCTCTACGGTTTGGAAGCAGGGGGATTTTGTTTGTATACAATTAAGGCGGTATTACATCCGCCTTAATTCATAACGTCCAATTGATCTTCACACGCAGATCTGTCGTATCCTCCATTTTGGACACATAATACGATATGGATTTCATTCCGAGCTGATACAAATTCTGCAAATCTTCAACCAGACTTGCCTCGGTACCCTTATATCTGAAAGTAAGCGTGGTTCCGCCTTCCTTCAGCACATTCTGCACCTTGGTTTCCAATGCGGAATGTCCACTAACCGCATCCTTCTCATCATAGAGCGAATATTCCAGCACATGATACAGCTTCTGGTATGCAGGTGCCTTGCTGCCTCCGCTCTGCATCAAGGTTTGCAGAGCATCGCGGTAGGGAGCTGGTGCAGTCGGATATTTGCCTTTGCCCGACCAGATATGGTCACGTGCCATCTCGTTGTCACTGAGCAAATAATAATTATGACTAACCTTCCCTTTGCGGTCAGGTGTCGGATCATCCCAGGTCGTGTCCATATGGTACCATTTCCCGTCCAGCTTCACGATATTCCACGCGTGCAGCTGATCACCTGCCGTACCTTCCACAATGCGGTTCTCAATACCAACCCGTTCCAGCATGCGGTAAGCGAGCAGGGAATATCCCTGACATACCGTGCTGCCCGTGACAAGTCCGTCATATGCTGTGTATTTCTGCAGAGAGGTATCATAGGCGAGATGGAGAACAATCCAGTCATGGATCGCTTTCACCTTCTCATGATTCGTCATGCCAGGTGTGATGATCTCTTTTAATACATTGGTCACTTTGCGGTTAACGTAATCGGTTTGCTCCTTGGTCTCCCGGTAGGACAAATTCACATGGACCTCGGCAGAAACGTTGGAACCTTTATAATTAAAAGCATAACTTTTGACGGTATATTGGATATAGGGATCACTGGTCATTGCTTCATCAATAGAGCTCTGGAGTTGTTTCTTGAGTCCTTTCACATCGCCCTTGTATGTAAATACAAGCTCCTCCGTTCGCTGTGACATGGCTGTAAGCAACGTCTGGCGTAAATCCTTGGTTGTGGAAATATCTGATGTGTCTGATGCAGCATACAGCTGATCCAGGTCAACCGTGCGCGGTAAGGCCACAGCAATCAGACAGCCTGCCAGCAATATGGTGATCACTCGTTTCCCGTTTTTGCCCATGAAAGGATACCACCTCTCTTTGCAACATTCTCATGCCTCATTGTATCACAAAAGGATCTGACGTCAGGCTTCTAGTTTTGTCGAAAAGCATCAAAAGAGACCTTCCGCAGAAGGTCTCCCTTGTCTTCAGCAAAATAACACATACCCGCTATATCCAGCCTATGACTTACCAGA
>Ga0058696_1000706_pt1 | contig 14088 bp, 13 predicted proteins | sample AgamicMgSfrz_FD_55077 | JGI IMG/M metagenome (GOLD analysis project Ga0058696, IMG submission 55077) | Agave microbial communities from Guanajuato, Mexico - Mg.Sf.rz | ecosystem: Host-associated > Plants > Phyllosphere > Phylloplane/Leaf | place: Guanajuato, Mexico | collected 2012-05-30 | reverse complement strand
AATATACTCGTCTTATGAGCAATTAAAGAATTGGTTTGATCTTATTCTTCAGAAATCCGTTAAGAATGAGGAGGAAGTGCAAGAATGGATTTAAAACAGTATGTAACAATTGTGGAAGATTGGCCAAAACCGGGCATTCGTTTCAAAGATATTACCACACTTATGGATAATGGTGAAGCATATAAATACGCAACAGACAAAATCGTAGAGTACGCTAAAGAAAAAGAAATCGATATTGTTGTCGGACCAGAAGCGCGCGGATTTATCATTGGTTGCCCTGTCGCTTATTCATTAGGACTTGGCTTTGCGCCAGTTCGTAAAGAAGGAAAGCTGCCAAGAGAAACGATTAAGGTTTCTTATGGCTTGGAATACGGTAAAGATGTGCTGACTATCCATAAAGATGCAATCAAGCCAGGCCAACGTGTGCTTATTACAGATGACCTGCTTGCAACTGGCGGTACAATTGATGCTACAATCAAACTTGTAGAAGAATTGGGCGGTGTAGTTGCAGGGATTGCGTTCCTGATTGAATTGTCTTACTTAGAAGGACGCAAAAACCTTGATGGCTATGATATCTTGACATTAATGGAATATTAATTACCAAAAGGAGCGCTNTAATGGCGCTCTTTTTTTGCTGAAAAAATTTCGAGNGCTTTCGACTGTTTTCGACAAAAATTCTATTGTTTTGCAAAAAATTACATGGATTCTCTTTACATTCTCTCTCTTTTTTTTAATAATAGAAATAATCATTCTAAAATTGTTTTAATTCTATTATAAATTGCATGATGCAATATAAGGAAAAACATATAGCGGGATAGATAAATAGTCGAAATTATGATAAATTCTAATAATACACTCGGAATATGAAAGGTGATTACATGGCGAATGATCAAGTGTTAACCGCCGAACAAGTCATCGATAAGACTAAAGGATATTTAAACGAAGAGCATACCGAATTCATTCAACAAGCATATGAATTTGCACAAAATGCTCATCGTGAACAATATAGAAAATCTGGGGAGCCATATATCATCCACCCAATTCAGGTTGCTGGTATTCTTGCTGATTTGCAGATGGACCCGGCTACCGTTGCTGCAGGTTTTCTCCATGATGTTGTTGAAGACACGGATATCACATTAGAGGATATTAGTGATGCCTTCAGCAATGAAGTGGCCATGCTCGTTGACGGCGTTACGAAACTAGGGAAAATTAAATATAAATCCCATGAAGAACAGCAAGCAGAGAACCATCGCAAAATGTTTGTTGCAATGGCGCAGGATATAAGAGTCATCCTGATTAAGCTTGCCGACAGACTTCATAACATGCGAACGCTAAAGCATCTTCCTGCAGAGAAGCAGCGCCGCATCTCGAATGAAACGCTTGAGATTTTCGCTCCATTAGCCCACAGACTAGGGATATCTACAATTAAATGGGAGCTTGAAGATACAGCTCTACGTTATATGAATCCACAGCAATATTATCGAATTGTTAACTTGATGAAGAAGAAGCGCGCCGAGCGTGAACAATATTTAGAAGAAGTCGTTTCCGAAATAAGAGAAGGCACAGGTGAAGTGAAAATTCAATCTGACATTTCTGGCCGGCCAAAGCATATATACAGCATTTACCGGAAAATGGTGCTTCAAAACAAGCAGTTCAATGAAATTTACGACTTATTGGCAGTACGTATTGTCGTAAACAGCATCAAGGACTGCTATGCAGTGCTTGGAATTATTCATACTCGCTGGAAGCCAATGCCGGGACGATTCAAAGACTATATCGCAATGCCTAAAGCGAATATGTACCAATCCTTGCATACAACAGTAATCGGGCCGAAAGGTGATCCTCTCGAGGTGCAAATACGCACGACAGAAATGCATCGAATTGCTGAATTCGGGATTGCAGCACACTGGGCATATAAAGAAGGAAAAACAGTCGATGAAGGGTCTTCCTTTGAGGAGAAGCTTTCATGGTTCAGAGAAATACTCGACTTCCAAGAAGACAGCATCAATGCGGAGGAGTTTATGGAAAGCTTGAAAATCGATCTGTTTTCAGATATGGTTTTTGTGTTTACTCCAAAAGGCGATGTATTTGAGCTGCCTTCAGGCTCAGTGCCGATAGACTTTGCTTACCGTATTCACTCAGAAATTGGGAATAAGACGATCGGTGCTAAGGTTAACGGCAAGATGGTTACACTTGATTATAAATTAAAGACTGGCGACATTGTCGAAATTCATACAAGCAAGCACTCTTACGGACCTAGCCAGGATTGGATTAAGATTGCCCAGACTTCACAAGCAAAAAATAAAATCAGGCAGTTCTTCAAAAAGCAGCGCAAAGAGGAGAATGTGGAAAAAGGCAAGGAGCTTGTCGAAAAAGAAATCCGCAATATGGAGTTCGATTTGAAAGAAATCCTTACCCCTGAGAACATTAAGACAGTGATTGAGAAGTTCAATTTTGTGAGTGAAGAGGACATGTATGCTGCTGTCGGTTACAATGGTATAACAGCACTCCAAGTCGCCAACCGTTTAACGGAGAAATGGCGCAGAAAACGTGATGCGGAACAATCTGCAACCATCTCAAACGCTGTTGCCGAATTAAAATCATTCCCGAGTGCGAAAAAACGCGCTTCTGGAGTGAGAGTAACTGGTATTGACAACCTGCTGATCAGGCTGTCACGCTGCTGCAACCCAGTGCCAGGTGATGAGATTGTCGGCTTTATTACAAAGGGACGAGGCGTATCTGTTCATCGTTCGGATTGCACCAATATTGATACAGAGGATGCAAAGGCAAGGCTTATTCCTGTTGAGTGGGAAACAGCCCTGAATGACCGGAAGGAATATAATGTAGAAATTGAGATAAGCGGTTATGACAGAAGAGGCCTCTTAAATGAAGTGCTTCAGGCGGTTAATGAATCACAAACTAATATTTCTGCCGTATCGGGCAAATCTGATCGCAATAAAATGGCAACTATCACGATGTCTATTCTCATTCTGAATGTCAATCATCTCCATAAAGTGGTGGAGAGGATTAAACAAATACCTGATGTCTATTCTGTACGTAGAATCATGAATTAAGGAGAACCAGCGTGCGTATTGTTTTGCAAAGAGTGAAAGAAGCTAAAGTGGAAGTAGACGGAAAAACGGTTGGCCAAATCGAGAAGGGCTATATGCTGCTCGTTGGAGTCACACATGATGATACGGTCGAGGATGCCACGAAGCTTGTGGATAAAATTGCTCATCTGCGAATTTTCGATGACTCAGAAGGCAAAATGAACCATAGCATATTAGATGTGGAAGGCTCCATTTTGTCTGTTTCCCAGTTTACCCTGTATGGAGATACGCGAAAAGGGAGACGGCCGAATTTTATGAATGCGGCTAAACCGGATTATGCAGTAAATTTATATGATCAATTTAATAGATTGTTAAGGGAAAAGGGATTATCTGTCGAGACAGGTGTTTTCGGTGCAATGATGGATGTCTCATTGGTTAATGATGGCCCTGTTACTCTAATACTTGAAAGCAAATAGAAAAACCGTTCCATTTGGAACGGTTTTTCCTTTTTCCTATCATTGGAAATAGTTTTCAAGCCCTTCATAAATAGCGGCAGAAACAGTTTCCTGATATTTTTGTGAGGATACAAGCGCTTCTTCTTGCTGGTTGCTTAAATAACCCAGCTCGAGTAGCGTCGCAGGCTGAGTGTTTTCTCTCAGTACAAAATAATCGTTTTTTCTTACACCCCTGTCTTTCAATTGGGTTGCTTCAATAATACTTTCATGCAGCACATTGGCAAGATCCTTTTGCGAGGAGCTGTAATAATAGCTGGTCATTCCTCTTACACTGCTGTCTTTAATGCTGTCATAATGGATGCTGATAAATGCATCTGCTTTATAGAAGCTGCTCATATTGACACGATCCTGCAGTGTAATAAAAACATCATTTTGTCTTGTGAAAACTACATTGCTGCCAGCCGCCTGCAATTTTTCAGCAAGGAGGTTGGCTGTACGAATTGTCAGTGTTTTTTCCAGTGTGCCGACAGCTCCAATCGTTCCACTGTCTTTACCGCCATGGCCTGGATCGATGACAATTGTTTTTCCTTTTAAATCACCTTTCTCCCCGCTTTCTTGTGTGGAAGCAGACGCTGGTTGTTCTTCCGTAGATTCTGTGACTATCCAACTAGCAACATAGCCTGCTTGACCGTCTGCCAATTCGATTTTATACCAATCGCCGATCTCTTCTGTTGCTTTATACGAATCTCCTTCACCTGCAATGGATAGTACTGAAGCCTGGACAGATGCCTCGCTTCGGATGTTTGTCCCATCATGCAGGATAGTAACAGATGTATTAATCGACTTTTTAGAGCTGTTCTCCACTTCGCTGTCAGCCTCCAGTAAGTTTTGATAAACCCAGCCAGTATTGCCCGAGAATTGGATTTTAGCCCAATCTCCGTCCTCCCCAACTATATGTATGACAGTTCCTTTTGCCAGTTTACCGATAACTTCTCCATTTAAAGAAGCTGTATCACGAACATTTATATCGTCCTCTGCTACTATCGAAGTTTGACTTTCTGCTTGTGAAACTTCAGGTGCATCTGCAGTGTTTTGATTTTCATCGGCAACGTATTGGCTGTTTACCCAGCCTGTGCCTGAGTCAGATTGGACTTTTGTCCAGTTTCCCTCATTAGAAAGGATGGTAACAGGCATATTTTTGCTAAGTGTTGTGATAACTTGATAATTGGTACCAGGTCCTTTTCGCATTCTTAACCCATTTTCGGAAATCGTCCCTTTTGAACCTGTGATGTTGTCTGTTTGTGAATTGTCTTCCCCTGAACTTGAAGTCTCGGACTTTGTCACTAAATAGGCTGCCACCCAGCCTGTTTCTCCGTTTCCAATATCGATCTCCACCCAGTCCCCATTGTCAGCAAGCACTTTGTAGCTAATACCAGATTCAGTTCTACCGATAATTGGATCTTCAAGGCTTGGGCCTTCTCTTATATTAAGGACTGTCGTCGAGTGCACGGATTGGCTGCTTTCTGCTTTTACCTGGATAGCGGGAACCAGCATAAGCATTATAATAGCAATTAACCATATTTGCTGTTTCTTTATCATTTGAAAGCTTTTCCTCCTTCCTCTTAAAAAAACATAGTTATTTGCATTTTAATACATTCCTCTTTTATGATTCAATCTCCTTTGATAACTTTTCTCTTTTTATTTTCATTTTTAGACAATAAATATAACATATGATGAAAATTTTTTTTACTCATGGGGATAATAATAGAAATTAATAAGAAAAAGGGTGAAAACAATGAGATTTGGTGAAAAAAGTATAAAAACCCATGATGTAAGCTCGAAATTACTCGGTGTGGACTTTCATGACTTTATTGAAAAGGAAGCTCACTCTACGTCTGTTGAGCTTGCTTCGGAGTTTGGGTTATCTGTAGGAGAAGCCAGAAAACTGAAAAAGCAGATTGGCAGATATTAAAGAATAGACAATGGAAAAGGCTATTGACAATCAATTCATCTCTGATTATTATTAATAAAATAATAAGAGATAAATTAAAAGAGCCAATGAGGGAGAAAAGTAGTTAAGATACACATGAAAAGAGAGGAAATGCCATAGGCTGGAAGCATTTCTGCATGATGACTTAATGAACGAACACTCCGTAGGTTTTCTTCTGAAAATGTTGTGAAATAACATTACTAGGTATGAAACGTTAGCAGGCGTTAACTGCAAAGTGGAAGATGCATTTCTTCAATTAGGGTGGCACCACGGGATATAAATCTCGTCCCTTGTATATTTCTTGATATACAAGGGGCGGGATTTTTTTGTTTGCTTTTTTGATGAACCAGCCCCCTAGATTAACGATACATAAGCCGAAACAGGAGGATAATAATATGCAAATAAATATTCCAAGAGGAACGCAAGATATACTGCCAGGTACAGTGGAAAAATGGCAATATATTGAGAAACGTATTAAAGAGCTTTGCGACAGATTCCAATATAGTGAAATAAGGACACCTATCTTCGAACACACAGAGTTGTTTTTACGCAGTGTAGGAGATACGACAGATATCGTCACAAAGGAAATGTACACATTTGAAGATAGAGGAGAAAGAAGCCTGACATTAAGACCAGAAGGTACTGCTTCTGTTGTTCGCTCCTTTGTTGAGAACAAAATGTTCGGATTGCCAACACAGCCAGTTAAACTTTTTTATTTAGGTCAAATGTTCCGTTATGAGCGTCCTCAAGCAGGCCGTTTCCGCCAATTCGTTCAGTTTGGTGTAGAAGCGATCGGCAGCAAGGACCCGGCAATTGATGCAGAAGTAATGGCACTTGCATTTACAGTCTATGAATCACTAGGGCTTTCAAAGCTGAAGCTTGTTGTAAACAGTCTTGGAGATAAGGACAGCAGACTTGCACACAGAGAAGCCCTTATCGGCCACTTTAAGCCAAGTATTGGCGAATTCTGTACGGACTGTCAAAATCGTCTTGAAAAAAATCCAATGAGAATTTTGGATTGTAAAAAGGATCATGATCATCCGTTGATGAAGTCAGCTCCGTCTATCCTAGACTACTTGAATGAAGACTCTAAACAATACTTTGAAAAAGTTAAATCTTATTTAACTGCATTGAATATTCCTTTTGAAGTGGATTCAAATCTAGTAAGAGGATTGGATTATTATAATCACACTGCCTTTGAAATCATGAGTGAAGCAGAAGGCTTTGGAGCCATTACGACACTATGCGGTGGTGGACGCTATAATGGACTAACAGAAGAGCTTGGCGGTCCAGAAGCACCAGGAATCGGCTTTGCAATGAGCTTGGAAAGATTGCTTGCAGCCTTGCAGGCAGAAGGAATCGAATTGCCTGTTGAAAAGAAAATCGACTGTTACCTCGTTGCATTGGGAGAGGAAGCAAAGGATTATACNGTTGGACTTTTAAATGAATTGCGCAAAGCNGGCTTGTCTGCAGAAAGAGATTACATGGACAGGAAAGTGAAAGCCCAATTTAAAGCAGCAGACCGCCTTCAAGCAAAATTTGTCGCTATACTAGGCGAGGATGAATTGAAGGAAAATAAAATTAATGTAAAGAGTCAGGAAACTGGTGAACAAAAACAAGTGAAGCTTGAAGATTTAGGGGCAGCATTAAAAGATTTTCAAAGCTATTAAGAATATATCAGGGATTTGAAGGAGGATGGAATATGTTTGGAAGAACGTATTTTTGTGGTGAAGTAACAGAGAAGGCTATTGGCGAGAAAGTCAGCTTAAAGGGATGGGTTCAGAAACGCCGTGATTTAGGAGGACTTATTTTCATAGATTTGCGCGACCGCACNGGCATCGTTCAAGTTGTGTTTAATCCGGAAATAAATAAAGAAGCTATTGAAATTGCAGAAAAAGTACGAAATGAATTTGTGCTGGATATTAAAGGAACTGTAGTAGCAAGGCAGGAAGGAACAATCAATGATAACCTGCAAACAGGGAAAATCGAAATTGTTGCAGACGAAATTATCATTCTTAATGAAGCAAAAACACCGCCGTTTTCTATTTCTGATAAAACAGATGTAGCTGAAGATGTTCGCTTGAAATACCGCTACTTGGATTTCAGAAGACCAGTTATGTTTGAAACATTGAAAATGCGCCATCAAGTGACAAAGATCATGAGAGACTATTTAGACGGTGAAGGCTTCTTGGATATTGAAACACCAATCCTTACAAAAAGCACACCAGAAGGAGCAAGGGATTATCTTGTCCCAAGCCGTGTTCATCCAAATGAGTTTTATGCATTGCCTCAGTCTCCGCAGCTTTTCAAACAGCTTTTGATGGTAGGCGGAGTTGAGCGCTACTACCAGATTGCCCGCTGCTTCCGTGATGAAGACTTGCGTGCAGATCGTCAACCTGAATTTACACAGCTTGACATTGAAACTAGCTTCTTAAGTCAGGAAGACATCATGAAAATGATGGAAAGCATGATGGTGAAAATTATGCGTGAAGTGAAAGGAATCGATATTCCTGCACCATTCCAAAGAATGCCTTATGATGAAGCAATGGCAAGATACGGATCCGATAAGCCTGACACAAGATTTGAAATGGAGCTTACTAATCTTTCTGAAATCGTTAAGAACTCCAGCTTTAAAGTATTTGCAGCTGCAGTTGAATCAGGCGGTCAGGTAAAAGCAATTAATGTTAAGCAAGCTAATGACAAATATTCTCGTAAAGACATTGATGCTTTGACAGAGTTCGTGAAAGTATATGGAGCGAAAGGCTTAGCTTGGTTAAAGGCAGAAGAAGACGGTCTGAAAGGTCCGATAGCAAAATTCATTTCAGAAGAAGAGCAAAAAGCGTTTGAAGCAGCACTTGCTATTGAACCAGGTGATTTGCTGCTGTTTGTAGCTGATAAAGCAAGTGTTGTTGCTGACTCATTAGGAGCACTTCGCCTTAAATTAGCAAAAGAGTTGAACTTGATAGACCCAGAAAAATTCAATTTCCTATGGGTGACAGACTGGCCGTTATTTGAGTTTGATGAAGAAGAAAATCGCTTCTATGCAGCTCACCATCCGTTCACCATGCCACAAAGAGAGGATATTGAACTGCTTGATTCCAATCCGAAGGCTGTTAAAGCGCAAGCTTATGATATTGTCTTGAACGGATACGAGCTTGGTGGAGGCTCACTTCGTATTTTTGAAAAAAATATACAAGAAAAAATGTTCAGTTTGCTTGGCTTCTCTCAGGAGGAATCGTATGAACAATTTGGTTTCCTTCTGGAAGCATTTGAATACGGAACACCTCCGCATGGCGGAATTGCAATCGGCTTAGACAGACTGATTATGCTTCTGTCCGGCAGTACGAATCTTCGTGACACTATCGCATTCCCGAAAACAGCAAGCGCAAGCTGTCTGTTGACAGATGCTCCNGGCGAAGTTTCCCAAAGCCAGCTTGATGATTTGCATCTTATACTTAAAACNCCGAAAAAAAATGACTAATATAAAAAGGCTGTCCTAATTGACAGCCTTTTTTCCTGTTAACGTTACTATAGCAAAGGCTAGAACCTGGCAACAATTTATGTTATAGTACAAAAGGGTTTAAGAGTATATCACTAGAAAACATAAGTATAATTCCTGTTGACGTAAATTTAATAATGGAGTTGAAGAAATAGATGTTGCACCAATTTTCAAGGAATGAATTAGCGATTGGTATTGATGGTTTAGAAAAGCTGAAGAACAGCACAGTGGCAGTGTTGGGAATAGGCGGAGTCGGTTCCTTTTCTGCTGAAGCACTGGCTCGTTCTGGTGTTGGCAAATTAATCTTAATTGATAAGGATGATGTTGATATTACCAATGTCAATCGCCAAGTAATCGCATTATTGTCAACTGTCGGCCGCCCTAAAGTAGACATCATGAAAGAACGCATTGCCGATATTAATCCAGAATGTGAAGTAATCGCACTGAAAATGTTTTATACAGAAGAAACTTATGAAGAGATCTTTGCATACGGTTTAGACTATGTGGTTGATGCATCTGATACTATCTCTTATAAAATTCACTTAATGAAGGAATGCTTAAATAGGAATATTCCAATCATTTCAAGCATGGGTGCAGCCAATAAAATGGATCCAACTCGTTTCCAAATTGCTGATATCAGCAAGACACATACAGATCCGATTGCTAAAGTTATTCGTCTGCGCTTGCGAAAAGAAGGAATCCGCAAAGGAATAAAAGTAGTCTTTTCGGATGAGAGCCCGATTGTTATCAGAGAAGATGTCCGCAAAGTGGTTGGTAAAGAAGATGCACCGATTCGTAAAGCGAAAATGCCGCCTTCTTCCAATGCATTTGTTCCATCTGTGGCCGGTTTAATTATGGCAAGTTATGTAGTGAAAGAATTATTGGGTGACATTAAGATTAAGCGTGTAAATGACTAATAGACAAAAGATTCCAGGCTATCTGCCTGGAATCTTTTTTTTAGAGTAAAATTACCTGGTTTAAACTTACAAATACCTATTGCAGGTAGAATTGTATTAGTGTACTATTTGGTTAGTACACTAATACAATTCTTTTTGGGGGACAATTATGAAAGCATTTAAAGGCTTGTTAAGAAAGGATTTAAAAATAACAACCGGCTATTTTTATTCGATCTTAATTTTTATAGTAATAGCATATACAGCAGGATGGGTCCTTTCAGGCTATTACAGCACTAGCATGCTTGTAGGTACTATTTCATTTGCGTTAATTATTGCTCATGTAATTTATTTGCCTGGATCTGTGCTGACATCACTTAATTTAGAAGGCAAAACACAACTATGGCTTCATAATCCGTCAAGCAGTGTGCAATTATTGCTGTCAAAGCTTGTGGCTAGTTCATTATTATCGTTGTGCTCAACTGTTTTAATAACTATTATTACAATTCTTAGCATCACAGTTTTAGCCGAATTCCAAGAAATGTTTTCGGCAGTTGATATTGTAATGATTGCTGTGGCAATCTGGTGGATTTCCTTTTACTTAAGCATTTGGGTTATCTTCTATTGGACTGTCTTCCATAGTCTGGCAGGTATTCTATGGTTGAAGAAATTCCGCTGGTTTGTACTGATTGCTATTTGGTGGGGCTGGGAATTGCTGAAAGGATGGATCGGGAAAATTGCATTTATTAAAGATTTAAAAGAAATAGGAATGATTAATTTAAATAGAGCATTTCAGATGGAAACAGGGTCGAATTCCCTTCAAGCTAGCTTTGAAACGGCCGACATTTCAGTGTTTGTCCTAGCCGGATATTGTGTGACAGCACTTCTGCTTTTTTGGCTTTCTTCCTGGTTGTTAGATAAGAAAGTGGAGGTGTAATCCGAAATGGCAGATGACTACAAACAATCGGGTCCGATTTATATGCAAATTGTCGACCGGATAATCCGACAGATTGCAAGACAGGACTTAAAGGAAGGCCAAAAGCTTCCTTCTGTTCGGGAAATGGCCATTGACTCAGGAGTGAACCCAAATACGATCCAAAGAACCTATAGTGAATTGGAGAGGATGAATATCGTGGAAACGAGAAGAGGGCAAGGAACATTCGTCACCGAAAAGAAGGAAGTGCTAGAGGAAGTGAAGAAAAAATTGCAGCTCGAACTTGTCGACAGGTTTGTTGAAAGTATGAAGGAACTCGGAATATCAGAAGAGGAAATGATGGCAGAACTTAAACAGCATTTAAACAAAGGGAAGGAGGCAGAAACTTGATAATATTTGAGCGTGTCACAAAAAAGTATGGGAAAGACACAGCGTTAGATGAAGTGGATTTCACCTTCCAGCAAGGAAAAATTTACGGCTTAGTCGGCGCTAACGGGAGCGGAAAATCGACTACGCTAAAAATGATTGCAGGACTCGTTCAGCCTACCTCGGGAACTGTTACGGTAAATGGAAAAAAAGCCAATCGGAAAATTGCTGAAGATGTATCGTATTTGACGGAGTTAGATATGTTCTATGAGGGTTTTACCGTTGCTGACATGATTAGCTATTCAGCATCCCAGTTTGAGGATTTAAGCCTCGAGACAGCAGAAGAACTTCTGCGTTTCATGGAGCTCGACAAGGCAAAGAAAATAAAGGAATTGTCAAAGGGAAACAGAGGAAGATTGAAACTTGTCATCTCCTTAAGCAGGAAGGTTCCTGTTCTGTTGCTTGATGAGCCATTTTCAGGGCTGGACCCGATGGTGAGAGAATCCATCGTAAAGGGATTGCTTCACTATATTGATTTTGAAAAACAAACGGTTATTATCGCCACACATGAAATAGCTGAAATAGAGCCAATTTTAGATGATGTGGTTGTAATTAATAAAGGCGGTATGATAGCACACTTCCATGTGGATCAACTGAAAGAAGAGCAGGGGCTGTCTGTTGTTGAGTATATGAAAAAAAATATCAAGCACTCATAGGAAGGGGAGAAGAGAATGGCAAGCGTTGTTGAACTGAAAAATGTTTCAAAAATGATTAAAGGCAGGAAAATCATTGACAGTTTAAGCTTTAATGTAGAAGAAGGGGAAGTGTTCGGCTTTCTTGGCCCTAATGGTGCTGGGAAAACAACGACTATTCGGATGATTGTCGGCCTGATAAACATGTCTGACGGGGATATCTATATATGCGGAAGTAGTATTAAAAAGGAATTCGAAAAAGCTGTGCAGCATGTTGGTGCAATTGTAGAAAACCCAGAAATGTATAAATTTCTATCTGGTTACGATAATTTAGTCCATTATGCTCGGATGACAAAAGGAGTATCAAAGGCAAAGATAAAAGAAGTGGTAGAGCTTGTCGGATTGACAGACAGAATACAAGACAAGGTGAAAACTTATTCTCTTGGTATGAGACAGAGGCTTGGGCTTGCTCAATGCTTATTGCATGATCCTAAAGTTCTTATCTTGGATGAGCCTACAAACGGCCTTGATCCAGCAGGAATAAGAGAAATTCGTGACCATTTAAGAATGCTGGCTAGAGACAGGGGGATGGCCGTTATAGTTTCCAGCCATCTGTTGTCAGAAATGGAAATGATGTGTGACCGCATTGGCATTATTCAACAGGGAAAACTTGTGGATGTCCAATTGGTAAAGGATTTTGTCAGCAACACAGAAAAGCTGTATGAAGTGGAACTGGACCGTATAGATGAAGCTCTAAGTGCAGTAAGTGAGTATATGCCGGGCTTAAAGGTGTCAAAAAGCGCAACAGGCTTAGAAATTCCCGTGAAGAAAGAGCAGATTCCTGAACTAGTAAAATTACTCGTGAGTAAGGAATTTTCTATATATGGTATTAGGGAAGTTTCCAAGACATTAGAAGACAGATTCTTAGAAGTGACGAATGAAAAGGGGGAATCATAATGCTGCAGCTGCTTCAAAATGAATGGATGAAAACTTGGAAGCGTACAGCCACCCACATAATGGTTGTTCTATTGTTACTGAGCGTCATTGCTATAGCTGCAATTACGAAATATCAGGAAAACGGCTTATCCGTTCCTGACAATGAAAATTGGCGACAAGGTTTGGAAATGGAAAATAAAGATTTTCAAAAACAGCTTGATGAAGGGACAGTTTCCCCTGATTCGATTGAATATATGAGAACACAGATTGCTATCAATGAATATCGGTTAGAGCATGATATCTCTACTAATGTGGATTACTCAGCATGGGATTTTGTATCAGATAGTTCAGAACTTATCTCCTTTGCCGGCTTGTTTACGATTATCATTGCTGCAGGAATAGTCGCAAACGAGTTTACTTGGGGAACAGTGAAACTGCTGCTGATTCGTCCAATTGGGAGAGCAAAAATCCTGTTGTCTAAGTATATTTCTGTATTACTGTTTGGAGTATTTTTAATTTTAATCTTGTTTGGTTTTGCCTTGTTGCTGGGAGCAATCTTGTTCGGCTTTCCTGATAGCAGCAATCCATATTTAAACTATCATGACGGAACTGTGACAGAGCAAAGTATGCTCATTCATCTCTTAATAACATACGGACTGAACTCGATAAATTTGTTGATGATTACGACTATGGCGTTTATGATTTCCAGTGTATTCCGCAATAGCTCTCTTGCTGTTGGAATCTCCATATTCCTAATGTTTATGGGCGGCTCGGTAACTTATATGCTATCAACGAAGTTTGAATGGGCAAAGTATATATTGTTCGCAAATACAGATTTGACTCAGTATTTAGATGGTGCGCCATTAATGAAAGGCATGACTTTAACATTTTCGATTGTAATGCTATGTGTCTATTTCATAATTTTTCATCTCCTTGCTTTCTTCGTATTTAAGAAAAGAGATGTTGCTGCATAGTTAAATTTTTGCGGAATGGTTTAACCATTCCGCTTTTTACTGTTCTGTCTAAACTTTTCGTTTCTTTGGTAAGTTGCGATATAATAGTTTCTAAAGAAGTGCAAGTGAGAGGTGTAAATAACAGTGAATGGAGAACCACTAGCATATCGAATGCGGCCGACTACCATTGATGAAGTAGTCGGGCAAAAAGATATTATCGGAAAACAAACAGGCTTATATAAAATGATAAAAAACGGCCATGTCCCATCTATGCTTTTATATGGGGAGCCAGGCATTGGAAAGACTTCCATTGCCTTTGC
>Ga0058696_1000695_pt1 | contig 14234 bp, 9 predicted proteins | sample AgamicMgSfrz_FD_55077 | JGI IMG/M metagenome (GOLD analysis project Ga0058696, IMG submission 55077) | Agave microbial communities from Guanajuato, Mexico - Mg.Sf.rz | ecosystem: Host-associated > Plants > Phyllosphere > Phylloplane/Leaf | place: Guanajuato, Mexico | collected 2012-05-30 | reverse complement strand
ATAACGTTCAAATTGCAAAAATAACCTTATCCAGGCTGTTCTAGTACAGTCATGGATAAGGTTATTTTCCGTTTTTCTATGTTCATTCGGCTTCAGGATCATTTTCAATCATGGCTTCTACTTCGATCTCAACCATTAACAGGGGATCAATGAGTGCACTTACCTCAACCATCGTGGCTACAGGCTGGATCTGGCCAAAGAATTCGCCATGGGCCCTGCCTACTTCCTCCCAACGGGAGATATCGGTCACAAACATGCGTGTTCTTATCACATGTGACAAATTTGCACCGAGATCATTCAACGCCTTCTCAATCGTTTGCAAAACAAATCTGGTCTGGGCGTAAGGATCACCCGCTCCCACTACAATGCCATCCTGCATGGCTGTCGTCCCTGCCACCTCAATCCGGTTCCCTACCCGGATGGCCCGGCAATAGCCCACAAGCGGTTCCCATGGGGAACCGGTAAAAACCTGCTGTTTACTCATCGGGTCCTCCCTCTCTCTGCTTGTCATTTTCTTGAATAATCTCTGATTATAACAGGCCGGGCACATTTCGAATACCAAAAATTAGGTAAGTCGGAGTAGTAATTGTAATTGCACAAAAAAAGCCCCGTGTGCGAAACCAGCTGCGAAGCAACCAGTAACGTTCACGGGACTTTAGTTTCATGAGGCACGAATAGAAATACGCTGCACGTATTCTGCTTACAGTTTAATATTGGCCTCATCAAAGTATTCTTCCAGTGTCAACCCGCTCTTCACAATGTCAGGTGCCAAATCGGTTCCGACATACCGGATGTGCCAAGGCTCATAGACGTAACCGGTGATGTCTTCCTCACCTTTAAGATAGCGGATGACGAAGCCGTAGTCTGCAGCATGTTCCGCCAGCCACTCGCCTTCCTTCGAGGTTCCGAATACTTCCTCCAACGCATTCCCTACACTCGGGCTGGATACATCGATCGCAAGACCCGTCTGATGTTCGCTTCTGCCCGGCTTAGAGCTCACACGATCCGTATATTCCTGACCTTTGGTCTGCACATTGTTGTTGTAGATGGATACCTGACGCTCATATGAACGGTATCCAGACACCGCGCGCAGCTCGATGCCGTCCGCCTCAGCTCCTGCAAACAGCTTCTCCAGCGCTTCTGCGGCTTCCTTCCGCATGTGACGCTTCTCGTGAGGACCATCGAAGGAAAACGGTACATTCGGCTCTACCAGATCGTTTGGCTCATAGCCTTCGGGCAGGCTGCGCTGCTTGTTTACAATGACCGTCATGGCCTCCGCATTGGTAACGACGGATTGGCTGTCAATCGTACTTTGCATCGCGCTGACGCTGCGCTTCTCCATCAGTTCGTCATCGGCTGCCGTCTCATTGCCAGCATCCGGAGAGTCTTGCTCTTCATCTGTAGAAGCATCGCCGGAATCCCCGTTCTCACCAGTTGATGACTGATCTGTCTCACTGCCGCCTGTCTTGTCGCCGTCATCTCCAGTGTCCTCAGTAAAATGCACCGTAGTCCCGTCCGATTCCTGCTGTGTATCACCTGCTGCATTCAGATTCTGATTTTCCTCTGATCCCGATCCATCCTGGCAGGCGGACAGCAAAGCTCCGCATATCATAAGCGAGGACAGCAATACCGCAATATGGCGCTGTCTTCCTGTTCGTGATTTCATTTAAAAAAACTCCTATCGCAATATAATCATGACAAAAAAAGAATACGTTCCGGGGCATTCCTTCCCCTGCGACAGTATACATCAAATTGCAGGGAAGCTCCACCGCTCCAGAGCTCACTGGCAGGGAATGACCTTCGCACGAAGTAGGGTGCGCGGCTTATTCGGCCGTTTTTCGGACTTTTAGGGCATCGTCCCAACGTTTAATCAACATATCCAGATTAAAGTTGGAGTTGATATCCTTTCCAACTGCTCGCCATGAGGCCATATCTCAAACAGACAAATAAGCGAGGGTGATCTTAGATCTCCCCCGCTTCATGCCTGTTATGATTTGGTTGCCGGGCTGTCCTTCTTCTTCTGGACAGCCTCCCAGATCCGCGCAGCTACACGCTCGCGGATCATGGTCAGGCCTGCTGCTACGGGCACTCCCGACAGCAGCGCGGCCAGTTCCGGCGTTGCCGGGGGCTTGCCCGGCTGCGCCAGCAGCACTTTCACGGCGCCGAAGCCAGGCCCCGGCTGGTGCATTGCGCCGTCTGCGGCCGCCTCGGCGATCCACTCGCCGACGGCAGCGCCGCCTTCGCCGCCCCGTGCCTGCGGGCGGCCCGCCGTCTCCGCTGCGCGGCCCGCGCCGCTTGGATCATGGGCCAGTTCCTCCGCCCATGATCCAAGCACGCCGGCGAGCAGCGCTTCGCGCGGCAGGCCGGCGTGCGCCAGCTGCAGCAGCGGCTCGGCCGCGAAGCGCGCAGCGATGGCCTGCTCCGCAGCCGCAGCGTGCGCGCAGTCTGCGCGGCCGCAGGTGCATGCCGCAGCGGCCGGCGCAGCGGGCAGCAGCCCCGCGAGCTCCGCCGGGGCAGGGCCGCCGCGCAGCAGCGCGTACAGGGCCAGCGGCCGTTTGCGCAGCTCGGCCAGGACGGCCTCGCGTGCGGCTTCGCTGAGCTGCGGCAGCGTGCCTGTTACCGTGAACAGGCCGTTGGCTGTATCGGCCTGCTCCGCGGCTGCTGATGCGTTCTGACGCGCTTCAGCAGCCTCACTTACCTCCGCTGTCCATCCACCGGGGGACATATGCAGCTCCACATTCCATTTTTCGCTCATAACCTTCCCCCTTCTCATATGGTCGCCCACCAATATACTTGTCAAGCTTATAACCACGTCTCACCCTGAAGCGAGATGAGTCCGCGCAGCTCGTCATCCGACATTTCGGTCAGCCAGTTTTCCCCGGAACCAACCACCTGTTCGGAAAGTGCCTTTTTGCTCTCGATTAACTCATCAATGCGTTCCTCCAGCGTACCCTGGCAGATCAATTTGTGGACCTGCACGTTACGGTTCTGCCCAATTCGGAACACCCGGTCCGTGGCCTGGTTCTCCACCGCCGGATTCCACCAGCGATCATAGTGGATGACATGGCTGGCACGCGTCAGATTCAGGCCTACCCCACCAGCCCGGAGGGATAGAACGAATAGTGATGGGCCCTCGCCCTTTTGGAACGTTTCCACCATCTCATCCCTTTGTGCCTTGGATACGCCGCCATGCAGGAAATACGGCTCTTCCTCATATCGCTGCGTAAGGCGTGATACCAACAGCTCGCCCATGGCCACATATTGAGTGAAAATGAGTGCCGATTCCCCGTTGTCACGGATCGCATCAACCAGTTCAAGCAGGCGTTCCATTTTGCCGGATGCCTCCACTTTGGCATGATCCTTACGACTGCTGTCGGCCAGTACCGGATGGTCGCAGATTTGCTTCAGTTTGGTGAGCGACGATAATACAATCCCTTTGCGGGCAATGCCGTTTCTGCCATCAAGTCCACCCATCAGATCATCCACCACACGTTGATATAGGATCGTTTGCTCCGGTGTCAGCGAGCAGTACGATTTCAGCTCCAGCTTCTCCGGCAGATCCTTGCGGATGTCCGGATCACTTTTGAGCCTGCGCAGCATAAACGGCGAGACAAGCCGGTGAAGCTCACGCAGGGACGTGCTGTTTTCTTCGGAGGTTCCCATTCCGGTGTATCGCTGACGGAACGATGAAGCCGTTCCGAGGTATCCGGGATTGAGGAATTGGAAAATGGACCACAGCTCGCTCAGGCGGTTTTCAACCGGTGTACCGGTCATGGCAATCCGGTGAGGCGCCGATAAACGCATCACGCTCTGCGCCTGCTTCGTGCGATAGTTTTTGATATATTGGGCTTCATCGAGGACCACGGTTGACCAATGCAATGAGGCAAGGTCCGGTCCGTCCCGGCCAGCCAGATGATAGGTCGTCAGTACGATATCATGTGCCTGTGCCTCGGCCTGAAATGCGCTGCCATGCAGCCGCTGTCCCCCATGATGGATGTACAGGGACAGATTTGGGGCGAATCTTTTGAGCTCACGCTGCCAGTTGCCGAGCAGAGAAGTCGGGCAGACGATGAGCGCAGGCAAGTGGACAGCCTCTGCAGGCGCAATCTCGCCAGGCTCCAATGGATCACCCGAACTGTATATCTCATTTTCACGCGCTTCTTCAGCCGCTGCCTGCTGTTCCTCATGTTTCAGGTCCAGCAGGCATGTGATCACCTGAATGGTCTTCCCGAGACCCATATCGTCCGCGAGGCATACGCCGAACCCCAGCTCACGCATGGCAGACAACCATTGGTACCCGCGCTCCTGGTATGGCCGGAGTTCCCCATGCAGCTCTGCGGGCACCTGACGCGGCTCGATACTGCGAAGCACCTGTCCGTCCAGCAGGAAGGAGAGCAGACCTTCGGATTCAGCTCCAAAAACAGACAGTCCCTTCCATGCTGCATCCTCGCCTTCCTCTGCAGCCAGATGAAGCCATTCGGATAACGGCATGTATTGTTCTTCTTCTTTTTTCATATAACGGAGAACCTGGCGAATCTCTTTGGTATCGACTTCGATCCATTCGCCGCGGAACATCACATAAGGTACCGAGGCTTCGGCCAACGCAGCAAGCTCCTCCGCCGTAACAGGCTTGCCGTCCAGCATCGGTTCTGCCTTGAAGGCAACCAGCTGCTCCATCCCCAATGCATTCGGAGCGCCAGGTGCCCGTTCCGTGCCACGATTGAGCATCTGCAGACGCAGCCCGGCTTTCCGCCTGCCCGCACGACTCCAGCGGGATGGCATAAGCACGGTTATTCCTGCCTTTTGCAAACGCGGCACCGCATGAGTCAAAAACTCAAAAAAGGACTGCTGCTCCAATTTTATCCCTTCCGGTCGGGGCTGAAGCAGGGCTATTTCCAGTTCAGGTGCCAATTCACTGGCTTGACCGAGGGCCATGAGCAGTTGCTCTGCCGCAGATACGTAACGCACCTTTCCCCGATCCAGATCCCGATCCGGATGAGCCCAGATGGTGCGTGCAGGCAATCTCAGACCAGCCTCCTGTGCGCTATCTGCCCAAAAGGTTATTCCCCACAACGTTTCATGCTCGCCAAGAGGCGGCTCAAGCCGGAGCACCAGTTTAAGTTCACCTTCCGCAGGTGCGGTTTCCTCACTGCCGATCACCGGCATCCCTGTGCCCCCTGCTTCTTGCAATGTCTCTATCAGCTCTGCCATTTCCTCCGTCGGCCCCTGCACAGTCACAGGGCGGAACATCGAGATCAGGCTGTTCCACCACAGTTCGGCTACAGGAGAAGATCCGCGCCGAAACGGGGTGCGGTATCTTGACAATTCACTGTCCATCCCTTCAAGTTCTCCTGTCACGACAGCATGAATCATGCCGCTCATGAATGAAAACAGGACAGCAGCTCCTGCCTCCTCCCGCGATTCCGGCTCAGAGGAAGCGTATGCACCAGGTGCAGACAAGCCGATCGGCGGCATGGCTTCCGCCAGTTCACGGAAACGTTCCACATCTGCTTCCTGAGACAGACGGGGGCGCCAGACACCTGTCAGCGTTTCTTGTCCCGTACGTCGCCGCGCCCCGGTTTTGGCCGCGAATTGGGCAGAAGGCGCAATCTCTCCGCGCAGCAGCAGCTCCTGTGTGAACTGTGCTGCTTTTATCCAGTAGCGAATCTCTTCACCTGCCTGAACCCCCGCAGCCTTCAATATGCTGTCATCCCAATGGAGCAGCAGTTTAAATGTATCTTTGGGCGAGATCGCAAGCCCTTCCAGCGTCCGTCCAAGCAATTGGCGCCGCTTCGTACCCTTGGCTTCCGCAGCATTACGCATCGGATTGGGCCAGCGCAGCTCCGCAAGGCGCAGAGCGGCAGGCTGAAACAGACGACCTCCGTCGCCAAAATTCAGCCTCCTTACCACGTGGGTCCAAGCATCCACACGCGGCTCCGATGTTTCACCGGAAAAACAAAAAAATACGTCACCAAGCCATACTCCATACAGCGATTGCATCATTACAGTCTCCCGTCATCCCTTCGCATTGTTACTCTCCATCATATACGAAAATGCCCGGATTTAAAAACCTTTACGCACAAAAATTGCTTTATCCATCTCCTGAGCACGCTCTTCATAGGTTCAATCCGCATAAAAAAATGTTCCTTCTCCCCTGTATGGGATTAGGAACATTAGGATTTTGTGCAGGTACTCGCCTGCCAATATAATGACATCAAACTATTTATTCGCCCAAACTCGTCAGCATGCCTAACAATACATTCAGGTTCAAAATACCCGCTGTATGATCCGGGGCATGTCCGATCTCCTTGAATACACCTGTCATAAAGCGCTTATGCTCTTCCGCAGGTTCTTCAAACCGATCGTAGGTCACCACAGAATCGACCGTGTCCACAATCAAAGGCACGAATCCCCCTTTATATGGCACGACAATAATACGTGTAGAAGCATCATCTTCTTTATCCCGCATGCCCAACAGAACCCGAAGACTAACGACGGAAACCACCTTGCCGTACAAAGACCCAAAGCCCCTGATCTCCGGACTGCCGAACGGAACAGTGGTCACGGGAATCATCCTGATAATTTCATGTACTTCCTCAATGCGCAGCGCGAAAAACTGATCTCCGACCGTAAAATTAATATATTGAACTTGAGCTTCCTCATTCATAGTTGTCTCCATACCCTCTCACTTTTAAAGGTTACTTGGTGTATCGGCATTTTTCNACGAAATATTTAGAGCTTCATTCAATTTAACAAGCTGCTTAATCATGACCAAACGCCCGAAACGGGGGTGTGGAAGNAGTAATCAGTTCTTTTGAATCTGAAAACATATGACTTTTTCTCTTATAGTTCAATTTTCCTATAATCTCTCTATAAAAAACTCGAAAAATGTCGATATACCCTATAAGTTCTTATTTGAAACAACCTGCTGTAACGACCTTATTTAAGAAAAGAGGAATAACATGACGCTTAAAGCAAAAGTCATCGTCATCGTCACCGCCATTTGTATTTTGCTCGCAGCCCCACTAAGTTACATCGCCCTTCTCGTGATCGAAAAGCAAGCTACGGAGTCTGTGGATAACCAACTGCAGAGCACCGTTCAATATGCTGCAGCCGAGGTTAACGGATGGGCGATTGCCCAAGCCAAAGTGATTGAGACACTCGGGAAGGTTATTGAAGATACAGTGCCCCTGAATGAGATCGGGATGGACCATCTGCAGGCATTCCAACTGCCATCCAACAAAGAGGATATCGCCACCATCTATTTCGGCCTTGAGGACGGAACCTACATGGATGGAGCAGGCTTTATCCCCGATGCGTCCTTCGACGCTCGCGAACGTCCTTGGTACGTGCAAACCAAAGCCTCCAATCAACTTACATACAGTGATGCTTATGTGACCAAAGCCGGTGTACAGTCCATTTTTATTGGCGTGCCTCTCCATGATGCAGACGGGAACTTCCAAGGCGCAATCGCTGAAAATATTGCACTGGATTCTATCAAGGATGAGATTAACTCCATCCAGACCGAGAACGGATTCACCTTTTTGCTGGACCAGGCCGGTGTCGTGCTCTCCCACCCCAATCAGGAGTTGTTGAACACCCCACTTGCTGATCAAAGCGACTACACCGATATTGTGGGCACGATGCTTAAGGAGCCAAGCGGATTATCCGAATATACCTACAATAATGATCGTCAATTAATCTATTATGAGAAAATTCCTAACACCAATTGGATTGTTGCCACTTCTATTTCCAAGGCAGCTGCCCTGGCCGAGTTTACGAAGACAAGAACGTTGTATCTGGCCTTTATCGTTGTATTTACACTGATTCTGGCAGCTCTCGCCTACTTCTTTGCTCTAAAAACAATCAAGCCTTTGCTTGCCATGAAAAACAGTGCCAAGCAGCTGGCAGCCGGAGATCTTACCGTTCAGGTTGCTGTAAAGGGCAAAGACGAAATTGCACAACTGGGTTCATCATTCAATGAAATGTCTGCTTCACTACGCAGTTTGATCGGACAGGTCGATCAATCGGCACAACAGGTCCAAGCTTCTTCCCAGACGATGTTCAAAGATGCTTCCGGCAGTAACGAAATTGCCGGGCAGATCTCGACGGTCATTGAGGAAATTGCCAAAGGTGCGGGAGAACAAGCTGAATCGATTCAAGCCGGAGCCGAAATGGTGTCCGAAATTAACGGAATCATTGATCAGATTACAGACGAGGCCCGGCAGGCCTCCGAAACGATATTGGACGTTAATCACGCGATGGAGAGTGGCCAAGGTGCAATCGCACGCCAGTCAGATCTGTCCCAGGCAGGACAGGAATCTACAAGTCGGGTCGAAACATCCAATGAGCTGCTGCTTAGCAAAATTGGTGAAATATCCGCCATTACAGGCAGTATTCAGAACATTGCGGCACAGACCAATCTACTGGCCCTGAATGCATCCATTGAAGCTGCACGTGCCGGAGAACATGGCAGAGGATTCGCCGTTGTCGCCGGGGAAGTTCGCAAGCTTGCCGAACAATCTTCGCACTCCGTTGCTGAGATTGACCAGTTATTGAACGACCTGAATGCAGCAGGCCGGCAAAGCGCAGCNGAATTGGAACAGTTCCGACTGAATAGCTCGGCCCAATCGGATTCCATGGCAGAAACATCGGCTTCCTTTGATCTGATTCGTGGNTCCGTAGATGAAATCATACACAAAATCAGCTCGATTACTTCGGGCATGGATGAGATCAAAACAGGTGCAGCCCAAGTATCGGACGTTATTACAGGGCTCGCTGCTGTGGCGGAGGAGAGTGCCGCTTCAACCGAGGAAGCCGCATCTTCCACCATGGAACAATCCCTGTCAATCAGCAATATTTCGGAAGCAGCCAAAGCATTGTCCGATCATGCAGATCAATTGCTGCGTGAAGTCAGTCGTTTTAATACGGCAGAAAAATGAGATAAACTAAAGTAAACTAACGAATGTACACGACATGAAAAAGACCAGAGTTTGGCTATACACCAAATCTCTGGTCTTTTTTTGCGTGCAACGCTGTGGATAACTAGCCATATGGGTGAAAGAGAGTGGAATTAACCCGAAAAAGGTTAAGTTATACCCCGTTTGTGGATAAGTTGTGCACATATTGCACACAGTTTGTGGATAAATGGGTATAAGTATGTGGATATACAATAATTTGATGTGGACATGTTGTGTACTTGTTTGTAAATCTCACGTAAAGCCTTAAACACCTATTTCTTTTATCCCTCATTGTGGACACACTGTGGACTGCAGAAGTTCTATTCTTTTATCCAATTAATTAACCAGCTCGCCTTGTTTCATAATCAGCATGTCATCAATATAGACATCCGGCTTCTGCACAACGGCATCGATATGCACTCCTGCCGCGATCGTCCCTCCAAATGTGTTGTTACTGCCAAAGGCAACGTGGATCGTTCCATATACNTTCTCATCTTCCAGAACGACGCCCGTAATTCGCGCCTTATTGTTGGTGCCAATACCAAATTCACCGAGGTATCGGCCATCGCCTTCGCCCAGCATCGTCAGCAGCTGTTGTCCATCCGGACCCTCGGCTGAAACCAGCCGTCCTTCTTCTATCTTTAAAGTCATCGGTTCGCGGAGTGCGCCAATTCCGGCAACAGATCCATCCACGACGATGCTGCCTTCACCTACCCCTTCAACCGGTGCAATGAAGGCCTCACCTGAAGGCAAATTCCCCGATTCACCAGGGTTCAAATACATTCCCGTGCTGGGTACTCCGCTTCGATCCTTGATGGAGAAAGACAGACTGTGCCCTTCCTTTTCAATCCGGACCTGGCTGCCCTCGGTTAATAAAGCTGTTACCTTCTCGGTCAGTGCCTTCACCTGAGGATATTCGGCTGTAATGGCACCATTCATGAACATATCCTCTGTCATGCCAGGCATGGTAGCGACCCGTGTACCTGAAGCAGCGGCCTGTTTCCGGGCCTGTGTATGGGTTAAGGAGTATCTCGTCACACATACGGCTACATCGGCTTGGATCATGGCTTGTGCAATGGGTACAGGCGGTTCTTCTCCGGATCTGCTCCGTTCCGCCATAATCATCAGCACGGATTCCGCTCCAAGTGCTTTTCCCGCCTGATAAATGGATTCTGCGAGTTCCCTTTTGGCATCGTCCGCCACAACTACGAGATTCTCACCTTCACGCAGCCCCAGGCATTCGATCAAGACATTTTTACTGATTTCCACACGATGCTGATTCATTTCACTAATCTCTCCTGTCATTGGTAAACCCCTTTGTACTCCTATACGCTTGAATTGACTCTTTCGACAATCTGTACGGAATTCCTGCACATCCCAACTCGGACCGAAATTCGAAATCAACGTATCGGTTCTGACCATTTGGCAAGAATCGCCGCCGTTTCCCTGTATTGAAAGACCGGAAAGTAGTGCCCGTAAGGGATATCAATCCGACTAAACTGTGGATTCATGTCCTCAGGGTAGTGATATTCCCGATCTTCATTGGCCCAAACCACCAATGTACTATTGGCGAGATCTGCCCGCTTCCATGGGCTTATCCAAGACGTTGAGGTATCACTTTTTATTTTGNCGGAGTAAATCCATCGTAACAAGTCGGCATGTGCTCCCGNTACTCGCGGGGATTGCAGACTGGACTTGATTTTTCCAGCCAGTGTGGACTCCGTAATGGTACCTTCTTCTTNGGTACGGTGTACATCTAACATGTGCCTCCAGCTTTTCTCTGCCCTTCGACTGAGCAGGGTACGGATCATTCCTCTTGGCAAACGGGAAACCCACNGCNGCATGTTTGGATTCGTATTGTGAGCGACGGGCTGCAGCAAACCAAGACGGATATCCGTTCGTCCACTGCGGAGCACCGCCGCAGATGCAATCGCTGCACCTATGGAATGGCCTACCATCTTCGTCGGACCTTCAAACTCGCCAATGGCCGTAAGCAGTGCATCAACCTGACCTTCAAAGGCCTCCACTCCCAGATGTACAGGAGAACGCCCGAACCCTGCCAGATCAACCAGCCAGACCGGACTGCCAGTCAACTGATGGAGCTGTTCTCCCAGAGGCAGCATTTCATCCGCACAATTCAGCATTCCATGCACAATTAACCACGGTTCACCTTCGCCCTTCCGGCCAAGCGCTGCCAAGCTTCCAACCCGGGTGCGGCTCCAACCGGAAGGCAGACTTTCATAAGATTTATGGCTAAGGCGATAATCCAGATCTGCCGTAATGAACGGAAGCTGCTCCCGGATATCCGGCCATGTTTGCCCCATGCGTTTAAATACATCTTCTGTCTCTTCCACATGCCATATTCTGTCTGTAATAAAGGAAACCGATTCGGCAGGGACACCGCTGATCCGCGCCCCTCCTGATTTCATTGCGAATTGCATCCAAGATAATGGTACAGCCCATTTGGGCTTTGGCACGTCCAGCTGCTTCGCAATAAGATGAAGAAGGTCCGTCATGTTGGGACTGTTCTCCTTGCGTGCCAGAAGTGGATAGGTCCCGCCTGTTGGGGCTTTCTCTTTGGTTAGGAAAACCAGAGTCCGCCCAACCACATCATTTTCCACTAACGGTAACCAGTAAGATGCACCTCCGGGTACAACAGGCATAAGCCTTTTTTGCATCGCCTGGATGAGCAGACCGATACCACCTGTTTGTTCGGTCTCGCCTGTGGGACGCGGTCCAACGACTGTGCTCGGGTTCACAACGGACAGTGGATATTCGTATTTCTCTGCATGTTCACGGAGGTACAGATCGGCGTGGAATTTCATTTCTTCATATGCATTATCATTCGGGGCCACGTTGACCGTGGGCATGGCTTCTCCCTTCTCATTACGCAGGCCATAAGGACTCATGAATCCAACCACGTGGATAAAATGTCTTAGACCTCTTATCCGCTGAATCTCTTCAGCAAGCCCGGCAACCTCTCGTGCTCCATTCATGAATATCTGTTCCGCGACTTTACGCCCCAGAGTCACGTCCATCGTTCCTCCAGCATGAATGATGACGTCTGCTTCCAGCGCGCGCTTCCAATCCGTTGCAGTAAGACCGAGCCCCTCCACTGACAAGTCTCCTTGCACAAACGTAATTCTGCTGAAATCCGTTATTCCGTACGAAGTCAGGCCCTTTCTGGCTTTCGATTCAGAACGGACAAGCAGTAGCAATTTTACATTTTCATCTATCAGCTGTTTTACTGCCTCCTTGCCGATAAAGCCGGTACTGCCTGTCATAAAAATAGTGGATGCAGCCCCTGAGTCCACCTTATGGTTATGTATCGGGCCATTTGCTGTTAAGGAATTTATACTCATATTTCTCCTCCTAATTAGAACTATATAGTACTATTAAAATCCAAAAAAAGAGCTTCGCTTAACGAAGCATCTGACAAAACGTACGTGCGGATTGCTCTATAATCCCGGTATCCCGCGCAGTCTCCGCCAGAACCAGAGATCCTTCCAGCGCTGCTACAAACAGCAAAGAAACCGACGCTGGATCCATGCCTTTACGGAATTCTCCACTGTCCACCCCCTGCTGAAACAGCTTCTCGATCATGGGCTGCAATTCCCGGAAGAATCCGGAGATCCTAGCCTTCACGTCGGGGGCACTCGCAGGTGTCTGCATATAGAGTGTTATAAAAGGACAGCTGCCTTCAAAATTGCGCCCTTCAATTCCTGCCGACAACGTGGCGATAAACGAGTTAACGCGATCTTCGACGCTTTTTTCCCGCTGACTGAGCAATATATAGACTTGTGACTCATACTGGGCGATCCAGTATTGCACCACTGCCTGAAGCAGTTCCTCCTTATTTTTAAAATGATAATAAATATTGGACTTGGATACCCCGCTCGCCCGCACAACTTCATCCATGCTGACATAGCTGTATCCCTGACGCAAAAATAACTGGGCTGCCACTTCGACAGCCTTGGTCCGGTTGACCGGATTGGCACTTCTGGGTTTAGCAGAACCTGAGCCTGATGTTTTATTTGTCATAAATAGAACTATATAGTACTAANCAATTAGATGCAAGTTTTCTTTTNTTGAAATGGGACATGAGCCAAGACTTATTCACATCTCCTATCCATATGTAGTCACTTATACACAAAGCATATCCGCATATAGTGTCATACCAGGTTAAATGTTCTAGCTTATACCTTCAGCCTTACTGTTGTTATCCACATCCAAAACACAGATAAACTCTTTATCTTGTCAGGATGGTTTATCAAAACAAAAAATAGGCCAACCAGAACGAAATTCTGGCTGACCTATTGAACGAGTCATTGTACTTAAGATTGCCGAACAGGAATAGATGGCCTGTGGATATTGTTTTCTGTGGATAACATTTGTGATACTGGCCCATCTCCCGGCATCACCTTACGTATAAACGTCATTCCGGTTTTTTTTACTTTTTCAGACTGTCCCAGTTTTGCTGCAAAGCATCAAGCAATCCTGCTTTATCCGATTTGCCTGCGACATATGCCTGAATGGTGCTGCCGTATTCCTGCGGAACGCCTTCCGGGAAGCGGTTAAAGTTCCAGCTTAACGTTTTGTTTTCCTGACTGTACTTCATGATCTCTGTCGCCAGATCGCCCAGATCCTCTTCCGAGGCCTGAATGGAGCTGAACGCCGGGATAAATTTAAATTCTTTGGTCATGTACTGTTTTCCGATATCCGATGTGACGAGCCATTCCAGGAATTCCTTCGCTTCCGGCTTCACTTGCGAGTTTTTGTTCACAACCCAATAGTTCGGCACACCGACAAACAATTTGTCATTCGGTTCATTCGTGATTGGCATTGGCAGAATACCAAGATTCAGGTCCGGGTTGATTCCGTCAATCTGCACTTGAGTCCAGTTCCCTTGCTGCATCATCGCTGCTTCACCGCTTGCGAACAGGGTTACCTGTGTATTGTAGTCGGTGGTAAGCGGGTTTTTGTTGCTGTATTTCAGCGTTAAATCAAGCAGGTTCATCCAGTCTGTGAACACCTGGTTGCCCGGAATTTTCTCTGTACCTTCGTTAAGACCTTGAATGAATTTTACCGGATCTGCCTGATTCGCAAATGCCACGTTTACGTTATGGTTGCCGAGCACCCACCACTCCTGATATCCGTTCGAAAACGGCGTAATGCCTGCTGCCTGAAGCTTCTGTGCTGCCTGGTCCAACTGTTCCAGTGTGGTTGGAATTTCAGTGATGCCTGCTTTTTCGAAAAGGTCTTTGTTATAAATGA
>Ga0058696_1000694_pt1 | contig 14262 bp, 12 predicted proteins | sample AgamicMgSfrz_FD_55077 | JGI IMG/M metagenome (GOLD analysis project Ga0058696, IMG submission 55077) | Agave microbial communities from Guanajuato, Mexico - Mg.Sf.rz | ecosystem: Host-associated > Plants > Phyllosphere > Phylloplane/Leaf | place: Guanajuato, Mexico | collected 2012-05-30 | reverse complement strand
TTCATCGTATAAGCCAGCTGTTCTTCTGCTTCTTTTTGAGGCGTAATATCGTGTAAAATTGCGTAGGCGCCAACCGTTTGATTATTTACTTTAACAGGAATGGTGGTAATATACACGTGCTGTATTAGACCCTATTTATTTGAGGCTTTATCTCATAATGTGTGATTGACTTATTATCATTCTCGCCTAGATTTAAAGTTAATTTGATAGTGGAATTCTATCTGTTTATATGTTGTTATAACTAATTTGTGGTCAATTATGTGGTCAGTGGTCAATTTTTATTGACCATTTTCTTTTATGCAACCACCATCTGTAACATAGCTTTTATTAGTATAATGGAAGCCTATTTCAAAAATTTATTTCTTTAATATAAAATAAGTCCCCTGCTCACAAGAGCAGAGAACTTCTAATAATGATTATTTATTTAACTGCCGCTTTTTTTAACATTTCGGAGTCTTGTGCAGCCTTATAAATTTTCTTTTTTAAGAGATTATGAACATAAGTTACAGCTAGCGCACAAATAAATATAAAGGTGAACCTAGTTACAAAGTTATTAGCAAAGACAGAAAGCTCTTCCCCAAAGAACTTAAGTAAGTAGATAAATATAATGTGCCAGAAATATAACCATATGGAATTTTGTGCTATAAACATAATGAATTTATTGTTAAAAAAAGATTGAATAGGTTTTATAAAGAATGCTATGTATAAGAACAAACTTACAAACATCCCATAAGAGATATAATACAACTGTGGAGGGTATTTGTAATGCTGTGTAGAGTTAAAGTTATAATGCCAACTGAAAAACAAAAAGATAACAAAAAAAGCACCTGTCCAGGCACATAATTCTTTTTTAGATAATAACTTTAATCTCATCCCAAAAGCAGCTACTAAACCATATCCAATACCATAGAGTACAAAATTTTGGAAAAACAATGCCAACGATCCATGAAAAACGAAAGCAATGGACTGAAGAATAACATAGACTAGATAGACTGCTGATAAAAACAGAAAATATTTTTTGTTTGATTCAATTCTTTGATTTAACTTGAATAACATAGGGCTTATTAAAGCAATTAAGAAGAAAACTCTCATGATCCATACGTATCCTATCCCTTCATCAAACATGGAATACGACATAAATATCTCCTTAAAATTAAAATAATAATTCGATCCATTGATCAAAGAGCCAATATAAAATAGCACAAAGAATACAGTAAGAAAAATCCATGTTGGCACGATTAATCTTTTAAATCTTTTTCCTAAATATACTGGATAGCTTATACCCTTTTTCTTATCTTTGTTACTTAGATAAAATGAAGTACCTAATAATAAGACCATTAAAATAACATCAAAATTTCTTAACTGAAATAACAACCCACTCGGTTCACTATGAGCTAAAATAATAGCAACAATGGCTATACATCTTAAGATATCAATCCTGATATCCCTCTTTGTTGATTTCACCATATATTACCTCCTCCATTTTTATGACATCTTTAAATATAGAACTATTGAAATTGAAAGTAAATAGCAGAAATGACAAATTAACAATAAAAATACATTTATATCATGAATAATAATGAATTCTATACATATTTAATAGCCCCTACCTAAAATAAGTAAAGGCTTAAAAATGAAAGGATTTAGCATATCATTGATTCTTATATTTTATAGCAACAAACCTTTAAACTATAGACCAGTTGACTTCTACAGGATAAAGAGCGTTTGTATTAATTTACTCACTTAGAGAACTATTCATTTTGTAATATATAACCTGTCTTTTGTTTACATTGAGTTTATTATATTAGCTTTATTTTTTTAATAGCTATAACTTTATAGTTCACCCACAAAAACATCATCAATATAAAATGTTGTTCCTGTTGTTAATTCAGATAAATTGAAATCTAGGATAATATGTGTAGCCCATGTTGGTCTACGTATTTTAGGGGAATTTTGGACATTACTCCAACCAATTTGACCGGATAAATCCAATACTGAGGATGAAAGTGGAGAAGAAGAATACTTAATAAGAGGAACGCCATCTTTATTGTTTTCTATAATAGCCCATTTCATATCTACATACACTTCCCCTCCTCCAATGTTGGAATTAGATTTTTTATAATAAAGAGAACTGGCATATCTGGCATCACTATTTAAAATGGAGACGGCTAAACCTATTTTGGCTGGTTGGCCACCAAATGTAAGTTTTTTTATCTCTAGCGATTGTCCAGGGCTATGGAACTCTGTACTATTAATGCCAAGAGTTAAATTAGTTCCTTTGTCCCTGTTTATAATTGGGGAACTGTCAGCTGAAATAAACCAATTATCTAATAATGAGACGTTATTGAAAGAGCCATCTATTAAACAATTATTTTGGAGGGATAGAAATGGAAAGTTTTCAGAAGAGTCGTAACTGAACCAATTTTTCATTGATATATATCCATTTCCACTAGCAAAAACACCTGTAGTGGGTCTTACATTAAATATAAATACTCCGTCCAATAAAACTCCGCCTCCTTTACTACGATTAGATTCAGCTTGAATGTCCATTGCATTTGGATATGACGGATTGCTTCCTAGTAAAATTAATTTCCCTCCCCGCATAATGAAGGTTGCTCCATTTCCGCTCAATGTGAAAGGTGGAACTGTAAATATATCTCCATTACCTTCCACATGACAATCTGTTAAAAATATTTGAATACCAGATATATCAAAAAATTTAATCGTAGGATAGTCAAATGAACATTGCGAAAAATGGAAAGAACCATGCGGATTTTCTCCTTTAACTAAAATATCAGAGTTAACAAATTCGCAACATGAAAAGCTAATTCTTTCCCCTGTATTTCTTACGTTTGCTGGGGCATGTATAGCGTTTGAAGCCTTAGAAAAAGAAGAACCAAAAAAGCTAATAAGATATGCATTATTTAAAAACACCAAATCCCGTTCAAAATGCGCTACGTTCACACAAATAAATTTACATCCAGATGGCCCTAGATTTCTCTCTCCATCAAATTCAATACCTACTGTACCTACTAGACCTCGTGAGTTTCTAGTATCTCCTTGCAAAGAGAAAGAAGAGAAATATGCACAAGATTGGTCTAACGTAGGTAGACTATTTTGTGGTTTTGAACCTATAATACGTAAAGCCGGTCCACTGAGAATGTTTGAAGCGTTAAGTATAGCTCCTCCTCCTTCTACTTGGACATATGAAACATCCAACTGTACTAAAGAATTTAGTCTTGCTTTAATTCCATTTAATTTAATTGTCCCACGTTTACCCGTTGCTACAATGCTATTATTTGCAGCTTGTAACGCAGCAGATATATCCCAATTAGATGGACTCTCTGTTTTATTTGGAATTAAGTCTTGAAATTCCATAATACTAACTTCACTGACATTTGAAAGAACCAGTTCATCTAATATATTTTTTTGCTCCTTCATATCCAGGCCAATATTTTTAATAGTTCTATTTAAGCTGTCAATAAAATTCTGACCATACGGAATGTTTCTATCAAAAGGAGTGTATGGGTAATTTGCCATTTAACTCACTTTCCTTTCTGGTTAATAAATTTTTGTTATATTTAGTATATGTTGAGCACTTACCTTTTTCTTGGACATTGTTTTATAAAACTTGTAACTATATAAGACTAACTAATAAAGCATCTTACTAGTTAACAAAAAACCTCCACTTAGGTGAGTAGAGGCTTTAATCACTAACTTTAGCTTTAAACTACAAGCCTACTTATAGTACCAACCTTTCTTGTCAAGGAATTGCTTAACTTTTACCAGGTTAAGTCCTGCTACCGTAATTTCCGCACTAGGATTTCCTTTGGCCTTTATATTCAATTCAGAACCAATACCTTTACCTTTCAAAAAAGCGCCAAACTCAGTCTCCATGTCTTTGCTCAATCCACCTGTTGTTAATGTACCTGATAAAGGTTCAACATCTTTAGCTTGCACGAATCCGCTGGAAACTGCATATGCTTTTACCCCTTTCGTATAGCCATAAACGCTGAATATTGTTCTCTCTTTTAAGGTTTTGAACTTCTCAGCTAAGTTAGCCTATTTGTATACACCAATATCTTTCTTTGCTTTCACCTGGAACGAATATTTACCGCCTAATGAAGCTACTTTCCAGAGTTCCTCTTTTTTAGGTAATTCTGTTTTCGCTTCTTCTTTAGGAACTTGCACAGGTGAGGGTACAACCACATACGTGCTGTCCTTCGCTTTCAAACCAAGGAACTTCGCAATCCCTTCTGCATATGCACTTGCAAAATCCTTTAGAAACTCGATACTTTTAAGGTTCTGAGCATCTTTTGGATTGGAGATAAACAGCGTTTCTGTTAGAATAGCTGGCATATTTGACATGCGCAACACCGCGTAATTAGCGGATTTTTTACTACGGTTTGTAACATTGTACTTTTTGATAACTGGTAACACTTGCTCATGCAACATGTCCTGTAGAGACTCTGAAGCTAAAGAAGCATGTGTGTAAATGAAATCTTCATACCCTGTTGCTTTCTCGTTTGCTGCTGAATTGATGTGGAAGCTAATAAAAACATCTGCATTCCATCGATTAGCTCGTCTTGCTCGCTCAGACAAAGGAAGAAATGTTTTATTATCAGTACGTGTTGATTTGATCTCAAACCCTTCATAGTTCGCTAATAAATAAGCATTGAACAATTCTTGAATCGTCAAGACTACTTCTGCTTCTTTCAAATCGTTTCCTACTGCTCCTGGATCATTTGGCAAACCATGGCCTGCATCTTCATAAATCTTTTTCATTATAATTGCCCCCTTTTATAATAATAAGCCACTCAAGAAGAGTGGCTTATTTCTTTTGTGAGTCTTTTTTGCGTAACCATTGCTTGATTCGCATACTAACGTGTGTATTCTTCCATACGGCATAGGTATTGACTATAAGGGCTGCAAAGGCTGAAACAACAATTACAAAAGCATTAATACTTTCAGTTGTGAACCACTCAAACTCAATTCCGATCGTTCCAAAGAATAATAAAAGAGCCGTTAAGAAACCACCTACCAGCGTGAATATATCTTTTTTCATATCGCACCCTCCTACTGTTGGTTTTAAGACTGTATAAAAAATAGCGATTGCACCACCAATGACTCCGGTACAAATCGCTGTAATAATCGCCCCCATGATAGTGCATTTAATCCAAGTTGTATTATCTTCAATTTTAATTAGTTTTTCATTTAGTGTGATAATTTGCTGATCGTGTTTATCAGAGATGCGTTCAACGGCATATATGCGTGCGGCTAATGTATCGACCTTCCCTTTAATTTCAGTTATTTCCTCGTGCAATGTAGCCATTGACTGAACCCCTGTTGTATTTGGCATGGCCCCTCACCCCTTTTACAGAATAAAACCTTCGTTTGTTATCTATCTTTTTTAAGTGATGTTTTAAATTTAGTTCATGAAGCTAACTCCAGATCATAAATAAAACCAAGATTATAGCGTAATTGATGTTATTATCAACTACGCTCTTTATTGATGCCATGAATAAAATTAATCTAAGCAGATCAACACGTTTGTATTTAAAAGACAAAGACTTCATTTTAAATTCCCCATTTAATATCTTCCTTTTATAAAATAAAAAAAGAGCCGAAGCTTCCTTTTTCTCTATTTACGCATAAAAAATAACGCCCTAGGCGTTTATAATGAATTACCAATAATAGTAATCGTTTTACTTGCGTTACTTGATGGAAACGAAGTCTTTGCGAATGTACTTATCGACGAAATATACACATTATCTTTAATTAAACTTGATATTTCATCATCCGTTAGCCATATAGAACTAACAGCGTTTGCCGATTTTTCAACCATTGCATTTGTACCGTCGCTGTAATTAACTTGAATCTTAATGGTATGTGTTTCTCCTGTTGTGAATGTTCCACTCCAAGCAATTTTTATTTTTTGTAAGTTGATTCCGTATAGTCCGGTTGCTGGATTAACAGAAATACTTGAGCCATATACGTCATTTAATCCATTTGCTGGTGTTGTTGTTTTCTTAAAACTTATAGGGACAGAAAGTGTAATTTGTGGTGAAGAATCCACTATATAACCACGTGTATCCGTAACTAGCTGCGCTCTTTCCAAGTGAAGAGTCCCACCCGCAACTAAAGAAGGACATATCATGACATCGACAATCAATTTTTTCTCGGTAGTAGCATTAGAGAAAGAAACGACAGCATATCCGTTAGTGTCAAAGTTAACTGTCTTCTCAACTATATTGGTATAACCCGAATCATAAGCTCTTACATATACTGCGGAGGTAGCATTGAATTCTCTTACTTTTACAAGTATATGGAAATTCAACGCTGTAGGGAATGTTATACGCTGGTAAATCCCTTTATATGCTCCTTGCATACCGTCTACTGTTGAAATGGCAGTAAATCCAGTTATATCTTTACTTATTGTTAGATTACTCTTACCTGCATCCACTAACCAATTATCAGGAATCCCATCACCATTTCGATCTACTTTCATATCAATATTTGTTAACCAATTAGGAAGTTGATAATCTTTTTCCAAATCCATGATATAATTTGCAGATCGTACTTTCCCTTGTACATATGATCCATGCGGAGAGATAAATGGTGCAAAGTTATCATATGAAACGTTATTAAATCGGACATCAAATAAATATTTAAATTTGAAGTTCAACAAGAAATTAGGAATGAGGCTTCCATATGATTCGGCACGAACAACAGCTACATTATTCACTGCGACCGGTGTGAAGTATGACTGAGATGGTGTTTTGTCTAAGCGTATAAAACCCGCATAATCCGGATCGTTACTGAAACCAACTACACATATGCCATTGTTAATTTGTACTCCCCAGCTTGAATCTGTATCAATATCAAAAGCAAGTCCTGTTAAATCAAAGAAAAAGTTATCTAATGTTACATTACATTGCTTTACACCATTACCACCGAAAACCTTTAAATTTGTGCGATAACTCCAACAATGCACGTTGCTAATGAATGCACCGTCACAGTCATCAAACGTAAATGCTACACTATCTGTTCTACTTTTGGATAGCGGAATAAAATCCTGTACAGGACGGGCAACATTCGGATTGAAATGAACATTTTCAATACGGCATACATCAGCTGATTGTTTCATGTGAATTCCGTTTCCTAATAAATAACCGTATACATCTTTTACGGTTAACGCTTCTCCTATACCATAGAAGAAATGATACGCACCCCATACTCTGACATTTTCCAATCCACATCCATGTTTGGCTGTAATCGTGAAATTATATTTAATTACATTTGATTCACTTGTAGTTGTCGGACTTTGGTTCGGATAGATAAACGATACACCTTTGATTACACTTTGTTCATCCATCGCAAACGGTGTAACATTTATATCAGTCGGTGATATTTTAAAAACTGGTTCAGTGATTTTAGTTATTCGGTTCCCACCTTCTGAAATAACAGAGCCAATGCCTTGAGTTAATCCAACGCGATCACCTATAATAGCTGAAAATTTCGGAACAACCACCTGACCTTTAATCAAATATTCACCGATAGGTACCCACACTTTTACACCCTGAAACAAAGAAAGAGCATAATTAAAAACAGGTGTCCAATCGTAACCAATAGTAACAGCCACTTTTCATTCTTCACACTCTTTAATATTGACCATTTACTCACCCCTTCCAAATATAAAAAAATATAATATACGTCTATGCTAACTTTTTTAATTGTCAACATATACCTATATTGTCATCACTCCTTTTATAAAATAAAAAAGAGGACCGTTTTCAGTCCTCTTTTTTGCAACTATTTTAATTTGTAGACTCTACTTAATATCGTGAATAAGCTATACCCTACTCCAGCTCCCAATGTATTTAGAATTACATCATCAACATCCGTCCAGCGATTAGGCATAGATAGTTGAACAATTTCAATAAGTATAGAAAACGCCATTCCTAACAAGCAGCCTTTTGACAAACTACTTATATTTTTAAATTTAAAAGGTAATAGAAAACCAAAAGGTACAAATAAAATAATGTTTCCTATATTATTTACTATAAAACTACTAAACGGGTGATTAAATAATAAATCTCCTATTGTATGAAATGGCACAAGATTAACGCCACCTTTTTCTTCCCCAATACCTAACAAACCTTCTGGAAACATAGTCAACTTAATAATAAATAGAATAGATCCTATAAATAAAACATTAATTAAATTCTTCTTTAACATTAAAAGCAATCTCCTATTGTTTTCTAATAAGCATAACATTCCACTTTATATTTTTTCATCCGCCTTTTTAAATCATTTAAAAAAACACACCTTTCTTTGCAGGTGTGCTTAGTTATTGAATATAAATTATAAATTTTATCAAAACACTTAGTTACTGCATATATTAAAATCTAATTGTGAAACATTTTGGTGATGCTGATAACACCTCTTAGGCAGTTTGATTCATTGTAGACACTTGCTTTTTGCTAGTAGGTTTAATTAACCTTTTCTTTAGAAGAGAGGTTACCGGATTTTCAATTAACAAATGTACCGCTACTCCACTAATCATAGTCAAGATTATCATAATAACTATAGCAGGAGTATATCCAATCAAATCAAAGACGTTTAAAGCCTCAAATACCTTGGCAAATAGAATAATAAAAGGCAAATTTGTAATAATAATTGAGTAAGATGAATTTCCAAAAACCTCTATTACCTTATTAATTTTTAATTTCTGTTGTGAATCAATTGAATACGCTCCTAAAATAATGCATAGGGACGATAAGCTATATTCTATAGTAACGTGCAAAGGAATAAAGCTATTTAAAGTGTTAAGCCATGTAAAGATAAAACCACCAGTACCTGCTAGTAAAAATAATTCACCAAATTTAATTTTATATTTCAAAGTAATGTGAGATGCAACTGCTCCTAATAGGAATTCCAGATTATGTGGACTAAATATGAATGTCAATTCGTAATATTTAGTAATGAAACTTGGGGACATAATCCATAAAACTATAATAGAAAGTGACCACAAGGCAGCTATTGTTTTCCCTAGAGTTGGTTTCTTTAAAGTTAAAGAAAAAATAAGATAAAATAAGATAACATGACTTAATGACCACGTTGCTCCTAAAACTGGCTGATGCTGTGGATAAAGAGATAATGATTTAAGAATTACACTAAGCTCTTTTTCATGCCCCCCGCCAAAAGAAGGCACTAAAAAATAAACTGGAACACTAATTAAAGTGAAGATCCATACCAAGGGATATATCCTGATTATCCTTTTCATCAAAAATTGATTTGCTCTCTTTTTACCAATATCTTTTTGATATACGTAATAAATTAGAAATCCACTCAGAATAAAGAAAAAGTCAACACCTCCTGTTCTACCTAGATGATGAATTGAAAGAAAATCATAATTTAATTTTTCAAACATCACAGCTCCTATATGTCCAAATATAATCAACATTGCGACAACTGCTTTTAAAGATTGTATTAATTGAAATTTCACCCTCATTTTTTATCCCCCATATTTTTTTCTCCTCCATTTTTTGTACACTTAATTATGGGTAAAAACGTCCAATTTTTCAACCTTTTTTTAAAAACATCGGGACTTATTACATCTCAATGATTTAAGTATTTGAAAAAGAAATTTTGCACCCCTAATTTTTTTCAATCTGTAACTTCAGATTGAAACTTTTCTTGAGCACGTTAGAGCTGTAAAATTTGTTCCCGATGTTTTTCTAATTCTTCGTCCACTACTTTGAACTTTTCATCATGTTCTGTAATCTTTTTTTCATGATAGTCGCCTCCAATGTTTTGCCCCTCCCCTTTTATAAAATAAAAAGAGGATCTTTTTCACTCCTCTTTTTTTTGCAACTATGTTAACTTGTAAACTCTGCTTAATATTGTAAATAAACTATATCTTACTCTAGTTTCTAATGTATTTAGAATCACATCGTCAACATCCGTCCAGCGATTAGGCATAGATAGTTGAACAATTTCAATGAGTATAGGAAACGCCATTCCTAACAAGCAGCCTTAGAAAGTTCTGGCAGCATAGTTAAATCAGCAATAAATAAAATGGAACCTATAAACATAACATTGATTAACATATTTTTTAATATTAATTATATCTTCTATATAGTATTACGCTTCCTGCAAATAACATTTACTCAATAACAAGATAGGTAGGACTAGTAAGGAGGTTCAAACCTTTTTTATTTTTCCACTCAATCTTACGCTCCGCTCCTAGCATTGAAATACTTTTACCTTTACCACTATCTAGAGGAATTATAATATGATGACTGTTTCCAGTCGTCCAGTACACAATGATTTTGTCCTTATCATTTTTTAAAAACTCTAAGACATAATCATTAGGACTTTCCGTTTTAATTCTTTTAGAGAAACGGTATTCTCCCAAAGTCTTGGTTAGTGTTTGAATAGATAAATAGGCTAACTTAGGAGTCCCATAATAAGAGTTGATACCGAAGTTATATTCACGACTATTTGGATTTTGTCCATCGTTTTTCCAATCGTACCATATACTAATAGTTGTGTTTTCAACACTATTTATTAAAAACATCCTTGCTATATACTCAGCTTGTTGCATTTCAGTAATAGGTTTCTGTGTATCGCCTTTCGCTAAGGAGTATCCCCACTCACCGCATATAACAGGAACATCCTTTTTACTGTACTTTTTTAATAAACTCCTTAAATTAGCATACCTTTCAATAACTGTTTCAGGGTTGTCATATTGATAAGGATGAACAGATACAGCATCTATATATGACAATATATTTTGATTTAAAACTTTTTCCAACCATGTTAACGCTTCTTCACTAACGCCAGCAAGAGCAGGAGCTACGATAATTGAGTCTTTGTCGTACTTACGAATGACCGGTGCTACCTTTTTTACCAAACTGGCGTAATCACGTTCACTTGGTTGTGTGTTCCAGAAGGTTTCAGTGTTTGGTTCATTCCAGATTTCCCATATGCCGCCTTGCCCCCCATAACGTTCTACAGTTGCTTCTACATAGTTAGCAAAAGCTTCTCTTCCTTCTTTTGTGGTAACGGACCTCTTCTTTTGGTAAATAGGATTTTCATAGTCTAGGATGTAATAAGGTTTAATTCCTTTTTCTTTTAGAGTTTCATTTAGATGGTCATAACCAGCGCTCCTGAAGTCATATTGCCCTTTTGTTTTTTCTACATCTGACCAAAAAATATCGATTCTCACCCACTTGAAACCAGCATCAGCAATAGCTTGTATATCTGCCTCTGTTATGCCTTTATGAATACTCACACCAAATCCGTTAGGGATTTCGCTGTACTTTTCGTTGATTTCTGTCGGATGATCTTTCTTGTTGTTAAGCCAAGTTAAAAGAATGATAATGGCAGCTATTATCAGACCTAAAATCCATAGCGATTTTCTAGATTTCATCATATTGAGCATTTTACGAAACCTTCTGAATGAACATTTTTTGTTTTCGTTCTCTCAAATAGTTAATTTTCGTTATCTTTCGCTGATTCACATAATAATAAGCAACCCCTAAGAATAACCAAGTCGATAAATAACTAAACTCAGGCACAGATATCATCATGGCTATATATAAAACAATCAAGGAGTATTTGAGCCCCACCTCTTTATCCGTCTTTCCTAACTTAAACACCGGATAGAAGAAAAGTAACGTGAATAATGCTATTCCTAAGACGCCAGTATTCACTAATAGGGTACTAAAGAAATCCGTCGACCTAGCATATCCGAAACCTAACCCGAAGAGTTTATTGAAAAACGGCATATTCATGAAGTAATCAATGTGTTGTTGCATATACTGCGTTCGTTCTCCACCAGAAGTGTCCTGCCCTGATAACTTTTCGACTATGCTTGTTTGAAAGAAAAGTAATATCTTGTTAAAACCTATAATTAAACTACCTATAAACATAAAAGAAAATATTAAATACATTTTTACAGGGTTTTTCAAGACTTTACTCAGTGTTAGAAAAAAGTATACTGCAATTCCAAGGAAAGCCGTAGTTGAATTAGAAAGTATCAAGAGTGTGAAGAAAAATAATGATAAAAACTTTTTCTTTAAACGAGCAGCATATATCCAAAAAGGGAGGATAGTTAGTGCAAACATAGAAGGCTCTCCCGTTAAACTTTTTACCCTCTGTAACGTCATTCCTCCTATAGTATATGTCTGGAACAAACTGCTTTTAAATGAACCGTCCCCAAATGTTCGATTGCTAATGAAATCTCCGTTATCTTTAAAAATGAAGAAGTACATAAATTCATACAGGCCATATAAAGATATAAGTATAGCACCCCTGAAAATATATTTATCCCATTTTTCGTTATAAAAGTTCTTAACAAATACGAATAATATAAAACAGGCCACTAGATAAATAGATTGTGTAATCATAGATGATCTCATCATTACTGGATTAAGTGTTTCATCTACCAACCTTAACCCCTCAAGAGATACGTACTGACGAAATCCTAAGATAAGCTGCGCAAAAGTAGTAACGAACACAAAAATGCCCATAAGTATAGCAAAATCCTTATAAAATGAACTTCTTTTTCTTTTGAAAAGTAAAACAAACAAAAGTAGAAAAAAAGACATTAAATAGCCAAAAGTGGTACCTTGCACAGATGGAACAATTAAAAATGATGAAATAGGTAAAACTAAAGTTAAAATCTTAAAATAGCGGTCAGCTAAAGCAGAATTTTGATTCATTTGGACTACCTCTCTGTTTTTTATTGGATTTAATTCTACCACTTTCTTCAAAATAAGAAAACAAAGCTTTAAAAAATAATTAAATAAACAGCTTCCTTAATTACCTATCAACATACGCATCTCATACCAGTCTGTGTTCAATAGATGATTTGAACCAGCAGCAACCCTTTTCCAACCTAACACTATGTATTTACTGCCTGTTGATCCTGCTTCTGCTGTAGTGGTGTTATACACAATATCACTACTGTTCCAAGATCCTGAGAATACACTAAAAGAAGAACATAAGCTACCCTTCGCCAGTTCCCATTAGAATACGTACGCGTGGCATTTGGCGTAACAGATGTATCTACATATATGCTACAGACTGTAATGATAGTCTTCATACGTTTTTTCATCCTCTCACATCTCCGTTATTTTCCTGTCTAAAATGAATACTTTTTAACATTTTTAAAAATTGCTTATTTATTTTTCCCCTTCACTTTTTGATAATTTATTATCTATAGAGTCATAAGATATTTCAATCGTCTTATTTGAATGTTTGTCGACCACGTACGCAACATATGTATTGGATATGTAACTGCTTTTATCCTTAATTACTTTCTCCTCCATACCCTTGAAGAAAGTATAGGCACTATCATAGTAGATTTTTTTATCTTTCGTTTCTATTATCTGTAGTTCATTAGCATGAAATCTCCTTTTAAAAGTAGCTTCTACAAACACAGCTTCATCTTTAGTACTCCGCTCAAAAAATTTTAAGTTCAGTTGACCTATCAGATTTTCCCCTCTATATTTTTTAGTTGATAGAGCTCTCCAATCTTCATAATTTTGTTCGTTCTTTGAATATCCTTGACCATCGGCATTCGCTATTGCGAATTCTTCTGGAAACCACATCGTATACTGCTCTGTCTTTGACTTAAACTCATAAAATCCATCATCCACTTTTTTATCATTGTTCAAGAATTCACGTGTAAAGTGATCATTAAATGCAGGGACGTTTGGGTCTCGGCTTTCGTTTATCATCCATATTCTCCCTATTAAAACAGCAGCTCCTGCAATGACTACAATAATGGTCTTCATACGTTTTTCAGTGTTACTCACTCCCTTCATTGTTTGAAATAAACAGCACTTAATGTAAATTAAATAGTATTTATCGTTTTAATCTGCTGCTATTATGCTACGTACTACTTACTCACCTATTTGTAAACTGTTGAACATATAAAAATCCCTCAGACCACTGTCTGAGGAATAGCAGTATCCATTATGTTAATTCACTTTTATCCATTGATTCTTTATATTGAATTTCGTACTCTCTCTTATGCATGTCTTTAATAGAATGCATAAAACTCATAATATGCTGAAATGCTCCAGTATCATACTGCTGAGCTCTTAGCGTATATCCCCGCTCAACTGCTTCTAATTTAATTTTAACCGCATCAGCAAACTCACCCGTTTGGTTTTCTAAATAGCTTTTAGCATGCCAAAGCTTTTCATTCACTTCTTGATCCTTTTTGATTAACTCTTTAATCCTTTT
>Ga0058696_1000685_pt1 | contig 14407 bp, 12 predicted proteins | sample AgamicMgSfrz_FD_55077 | JGI IMG/M metagenome (GOLD analysis project Ga0058696, IMG submission 55077) | Agave microbial communities from Guanajuato, Mexico - Mg.Sf.rz | ecosystem: Host-associated > Plants > Phyllosphere > Phylloplane/Leaf | place: Guanajuato, Mexico | collected 2012-05-30 | reverse complement strand
GTGAAGCGCGTGAGCGCGATGCCGCGCACGCCGCCGAGCACCTGCTGCGCCTCGACGAGGCCGCTCTTGTGGCCGCGCGGCAGGTCGACCTGGCTCGTGTCGCCGGTCACGACCGCCTTCGAGCCGAAGCCGATCCGCGTGAGGAACATCTTCATCTGCTCGGGCGTCGTGTTCTGCGCCTCGTCGAGGATGATGAACGCGTGGTTCAGCGTGCGGCCGCGCATGTACGCGAGCGGNGCGATCTCGATCATCTGGCGCTCGAACATCTTGGCCGTCTTGTCGAAGCCGAGCAGGTCGTACAGCGCGTCGTACAGCGGCCGCAGGTACGGGTCGACCTTCTGCGCGAGATCGCCCGGCAGGAAGCCGAGCCGCTCGCCGGCCTCGACGGCCGGGCGCGTCAGCACGATCCGCTTGACCTGGTCGCGCTCGAGCGCATCGACCGCGCACGCGACCGCGAGGTAGGTCTTGCCGGTGCCGGCCGGCCCGATGCCGAACGTCACGTCGTGCTGCAGGATCTGCTTCAGGTATTCGCGCTGGGCGGGCGTGCGGCCGCGCAGGTCGGCGCGCCGCGTATAGAGCTTCGGCCCCGGCTCCTCGTCCGGCTCGCTGGCGTCGAGCTGCGCGACGGGTTCGTCGAACGGATGATCGGGGTCGCCGCGAAAGCGCACGTCGACCGTGTCCTGGCGGCCGTTGCCGGCCGTGTGGCGCACTTCGACCAGCGCGAGCTGGATGTCGTCGACCGACAGCGGATCGCGCGCGCGGTTGTAGAAGTTTTCGAGCGCCGCGAGCGCGAGCTTGGCGCCGCGCCCGCGGATCGTGATCCGGTGGCCGCGCCGCGCGAGCGTGACGTCGAGCGCCTGTTCGATCTGCCGCAGGTTCTCGTCGAGCGGGCCGCAGAGGTTGGCGAGGCGCGCGTTGTCGTCGCGCGGGGCGGTGAATTCCAGTGCTTGGACGGTCTTCAAAGTAGCGTCGGGCTCCTGTCGGGCGTCAGTCGGTCAGTGGGTGGCCGTGCTCGCGTCGTCGCTGACGAGCACGAGCTCGCCGCGCAGCGAGTGCGGGTACGCATGGTTGATCTTCACGTCGATCATCTGGCCGATCAGGCGCGGGTGCGACGCGAGCGGCGCCGGGAAATTCACCACGCGGTTGTTCTCGGTGCGGCCCGCGAGCTCGTTCGGGTCCTTGCGCGACGGGCCCTCGACGAGGATCCGCTCGACCTTCCCGACCATCGACTGGCTGATGCGCGCGACGTTCTCCTCGATCGTCGCCTGCAGATGTTGCAGGCGTTTGAGCTTCACGTCGCGCGGCGTGTCGTCGGCGAGGTTCGCGGCCGGCGTGCCGGGGCGCGGGCTGTAGATGAACGAGAAGCTGGTGTCGTAGCCCATCTCGTGCACGAGCGCCATCATCTTGTCGAAATCGTCCTCGGTCTCGCCGGGGAAGCCGACGATCATGTCGGTCGACAGCGACAGGTCGGGGCGGATCGCGCGCAGCTTGCGGATCACCGACTTGTATTCGAGCACCGTGTAGCCGCGCTTCATCGCCATCAGGATGCGGTCGGAGCCGTGCTGGACCGGCAGGTGCAGGTGGCTCACGAGCTTCGGCACCTTCGCGTACATGTCGATCAGGCGCTGCGTGAATTCCTTCGGATGCGACGTCGTGTAGCGAATTCGCTCGATGCCGGGGATGTCGGCGACGTATTCGATCAGCGTCGCGAAATCGGCGATGTCGGTCGAACCGGCCGTCAGCGCGCCGCGATAGGCGTTCACGTTCTGGCCGAGCAGCGTGACTTCGCGCACGCCCTGGTCGGCGAGGCCGGCCACTTCGGTCAGCACGTCGTCGAGCGGGCGCGACACTTCATCGCCGCGCGTGTACGGCACCACGCAGTAGCTGCAGTACTTCGAGCAGCCTTCCATGATCGACACGAACGCGCTCGGCCCCTCGACGCGCGCGGGCGGCAGATGGTCGAACTTCTCGATTTCGGGGAACGTGATGTCGACCTGCGCGCGGCCGCTCGCGCGGCGCGCGTCGATCATCTGCGGCAGGCGGTGCAGCGTTTGCGGGCCGAACACGAGGTCGACGTACGGCGCGCGCGACACGATCGACGCACCTTCCTGGCTCGCGACGCAGCCGCCGACGCCGATCAGCAGGCCCGGCTTCGCTTCCTTCAGCTCGCGTACGCGGCCGAGATCGGAGAACACCTTCTCCTGCGCCTTCTCGCGCACCGAGCACGTGTTGAACAGGATGATGTCCGCGTCTTCCGGCGTGTCGGTCTTTTCGAGGCCTTCGGCCGCATTGAGCACGTCCACCATCTTGTCCGAGTCGTACTCGTTCATCTGGCAGCCGAAGGTCTTTACGTAAACTTTCTTGGTCATGGGGATTCGCCGTTCGCAGTGGTTGACCTGGGGGCGTCGTCAAGGGTGAATCGGGACGGCCGTGCGCGGCACGCGAATCGCGCGCATCGGGCAGGAAAGGCCGTCGGGAAAGCCTTCCATTATAGCTTTTCGTGCCACGACGGGCGGGCGGCCGGTTGCGGGCGCGCGACGCCGGCTCTAGGGTTCTGACCCTGATGGCGGCGAATCGGCGATCAGTGGCACGCGTTCAGCAGGTCGTCGAGCGCGGCTTCCTCGCGCGCGAAGCGTTCGGCGAGAAAGTCGAGCAGCACGCGCACGCGCGGCGCCATGTAGCGCTTGCTGTGATAGATCGCGTGCAGCGGCGCGTCCTGGTGGCGCCAGTCGGGCAGCAGCACGCGCAGCCGGCCCGCGTGGACGTCGTCGGCGATGTCCCACAGCGACTTCAGCGCAATGCCGTGGCCGCGCAGCGTCCATTCGCGCGTGAGGCCGCCGTCGTTGGTCTCGAACGCGGTCGACACCGGCACCGTGTGGATCTGCACTTCGTCGCCGCGCGTGAAATGCCAGGTGTTCATCGGGCCGGACGCGATCGTGATCACGTTGCACGGAAAGCGGGCCAGATCGTGCGGATCGGCCGGCAGGCCATGGCGTTCGACGAACGACGGCGCCGCGCACAGCACGCGCCGGTTGGTCGCGAGCCGGCGGGCGATCAGCGCGCCGTCGGGCGGCGCGGCGAAGCGGATCGCGAGGTCGATCTCGTCCTGCCACAGGTTCGACGACGAATCGGACGCCGTCAGNGAGAACGTGACGCCCGGATGCAGCGTCGTGAATTCGTGGAGCCAGTCGAGCAACTGGTGGCGGCCGAAATCGGACGTCGACGACAGCCGCACCTTGCCGCTCACGACGTTGCGGCCTTCCTGCAGCATCGCATCCGCGTCGTCGAGCGCCTGCAGCGCCTGGCGGCAGCAGTTCAGGTACAGCTTGCCTTCGTCGGTGAGCCGCAATTGCCGCGTCGAGCGCTCGAACAGCCGTGTCGCGATCTTCGCCTCGAGTTTTGCAAGCCGCGCGCTCGCGGCGGCCGGCGTGAGGTTCAGCTTGCGCCCGGCGGCGGACAGGCTGCCCAGCTCCGCNGCCTCGACGAACAGCCGGATATCNCCCAGTCGGTCCATGCGATTTTCCAGAAATTTTTGAAAATGGTTCAAATGCCACGCCAATTATCAAATATAGGCGTCTTCGGGACAATGCGCGCACATCCCGCTTTCTTGTGCGGTGCGGCACCGAACCGGCGCCGCGGCCGCCGCCTTCCGGAGAACGTCATGCCCATTCCGCTCCTGGCGCTCGCGATCAGCGCCTTCGCCATCGGCACCACCGAATTCATCATCATGGGCCTGCTGCCCGAAGTCGCGCACGACCTCGCCGTGTCGCTGCCGTCGGCCGGCCTGCTCGTCACCGGCTACGCGCTCGGCGTCGCGGTCGGCGCGCCGCTGCTCGCGGTGCTGACGAGCCGCATGCCGCGCAAGGCCGCGCTGCAGTTGCTGATGGCGATCTTCATCGTCGGCAACGTGCTGTGCGCGACCGCGTCCGGCTACGCGATGCTGATGGTCGCGCGCGTCGTCACGTCGTTCGCGCACGGCTCGTTCTTCGGCATCGGCGCGGTGGTCGCCGCGTCGCTCGTGCCGGCCGACAAGCGCGCGAGCGCGATCGCGCTGATGTTCACCGGGCTCACGCTGTCGAACGTGCTCGGCGTGCCGTTCGGCACGTTCGTCGGCCAGTTGCTCGGCTGGCGCGCGTCGTTCTGGATCGTCGCCGCGCTCGGCGTGCTGGCGCTCGGCGGCGTGGCCGCGCTGGTGCCGAACCGCCACGACAGCGGGCCGGTCGGCCTTGGCCACGAAGTGCGCGTGCTGAAGGAGCCGCAGGTGTGGCTCGCGCTGCTGATGACGGTGCTCGGCTTCGGCGGCGTGTTCGTCGTGTTCACCTACATCGCGCCGATCCTCGAGACCGTGTCGGGCTACTCGCCGCGCGCGGTCGCGCTGATCCTCGTGTTGTTCGGCGCGGGGCTGACGATCGGCAACACGATCGGCGGCAAGCTCGCCGACCGCGCGCTGATGCCGTCGCTGATCGCGATCCTCGTCGCGCTGATGGCCGTGATGGCCGTGTTCGCGAAGACGAGCCACCTGCCGGTCGCGGCCGCCGTGACCGTATTCGTCTGGGGGATCGCCGCGTTCGCGACGGTGCCGCCGCTGCAGGCGCGCGTGGTCGAGAAGGCCGCGAGCGCGCCGCATCTGGCGTCGACGCTGAACATCGGCGCGTTCAACGTCGGCAATGCGGGCGGCGCGTGGCTTGGCGGCCTCGCGCTGGAACACGGCTTCGCGCTCGATGCGCTGCCGTGGGTCGCGGTCGCGGTGACGTTCGCGGCGCTGATCGTCACGTGGCTCGCGATGCGGCTCGACACGCGCGGCCCGGCGCGCGGGGCCGCGCCGGCGGCGCAGTAAGCGGTCGCCACGGCGCCTTGCGCGGCGACGCCATAGCGGCAGGAAAAGGTTCGCGAGAAACGTATTCCTCCGCGATGCTGATAACGGTGTGAAGATAACTTCGTTTGCCCGTGCCAGGCCGGGTGATAGCGTCTCGATACGCGCCAATGACCGGCGCAACCCGATTCCGGTTCCGGCTTACCCCTACGCAGGGCCGCGCAGCGGCCCGGAGGCAATGCTATGTCTTCATCCCTGGCGCTCGTGCGCGACGTGTCTTCCTTCGAGTCCGGCAATGCCGCCGACGGGCGCGGCTCCGCGTCGCTCGACGTCCTCGAGCAGGTCGTCGGCGTGAACCTCGCGCGCTTGCGTGCCGAGCGGCAACTGTCGCTCGATGCGCTCGCGCGGCTGTCCGGCGTGTCGCGCGCGATGCTCGCGCAGATCGAATCGGCGCGCAGCGTGCCGTCGATCAAGGTGCTCTGCAAGATCGCGGCGGCACTGAAGGTGTCGGTCGCCGCGTTCCTGCGGCGCCATGCGGTGAACGGCTTCGAGCATCTGGCGGCCGAGCGCGCGTCGCGCGTGGTCAGCTCGAACGGCCGTTTCTCGGCACGTGCGCTGTACCCGGAAGGCGAGCCGGCCGCGGCCGAATTCCACGAGCTGCGGATCGCACCGCTGCATACGGAGCCCGGCGCGCGCCGTGCNCCNGGCACGACGGTCAATCTCGTCGTCAGCGAAGGCACGCTCGAAGTCAGCGTGCACGACCGCCGCCANTTGCTCGCGACCGGCGACGCGATCGTGTTCGACGCCGACCAGCCGTACAGCCTGCGCAACCCGGGNGACAGCGAAGCGCGNGCGTTCCGCGTGACGGTGAGCCCCGAGGTGCCGCCGCGCTGGCTCGTGCCCGACGCGGCGCACGCGGCCGTCAACTGATCGCGCGGGCCGCGCGGCGCGACTGCGTTCCCGGATGGTCGCGGGATCGCGGGATCGCCCGCCGGCCGTTCGGGCGATCCGGTTAGACGGGGTCGTCAGTAAGGTTTTACCGGTAGTTGGCTGCGCGTCGTGCGCGGCTGTTGTATGCTTGGCCCGCCGGTGACGGGGCGTTCCCGTCCGGCAATCAGTGCGTCTTCAGGGCGGGGCGAAATTCCCCACCGGCGGTAGGCTGGCGTAAGCCGGCGAGCCCGCGAGCGCCCGCGCATTCGCGCGGGGTCAGCAGATCTGGTCGAATGCCAGAGCCGACGGTCACAGTCCGGATGAGAGAAGATGTGCAGATAGTCATGTCCGTCAGGGCCGCTTCGCGCTGCATGCGAAGCGGGTTGTCGTTCTGTCTGTTTGCAATGCCCTGAAACGTTTTTCGCCCTAATCGTATTTGCGAGGAGCGTTTCACATGTCCTTGATGTCCGTTTCGTCGGCGCCTGCCGACGCCTTTGCCGATCTCCCCCTGCTGGATGCCGAACCGGTGCCGCCGCGCATCGCCGCCGCGCTCGACGCGATGCGCGCCGGCCGCGCGGTCGTGCTGCAGGATGACCACGACCGCGAGAACGAAGCCGACCTGATCGTCGCCGCCGAGCGCATCACGCCCGAGACGATGGCGCTGCTGATCCGCGAGTGCAGCGGCATCGTCTGCCTGTGCCTGACCGACGACACGGTGCGCGCGCTCGAACTGCCGCCGATGGTGCAGACCAACGAAAGCCGCAACGGCACCGCGTTCACCGTCTCGATCGAGGCGCGCGAAGGCGTGCATACCGGTGTGTCGGCCGCCGATCGCGTGACGACGATCCGCGCGGCGATCGCCGACGGCGCGAAGCCGCACGACATCGTGCGCCCCGGCCACGTGTTTCCGTTGCGTGCGCAACCGGGCGGCGTGCTGGCGCGCCGCGGTCANACNGAAGGCACGGTCGACCTGTCGATNCTCGCGGGCCTGAAGCCGGCCGGCGTGCTGTGCGAGCTGATGAATCCGGACGGCACGATGACGCGCGGCGACGATGTCGAGCGCTTCGCGCAACGGCACGGGCTGCCGATGCTGACGATCGCGGAACTCGTCGCGTTCCGCGAGGCGCTGGCGGCCGCGCGCGAACGCTGCTGCGAGCCGGCCTGAGCGAAGGAAAGGCGGGCGCGTTCGCGCGCCCGTGGCGCGGCCGGATCGACCGATCCGGCCCGAATGACGATCAGGACTGCGCGTCGCCGAATTCGCCGCGCATGCCGGCTTCGACGAGCGCCGGCAGTTCATCCATCTTGCGCATGATCCGCGTGATGCCCATCGCGCGCAGCGCGTCCGCGTAGTTGTCGGGGATGTGGCTCGCGCCGACGAACGCGATCGTCTTCATCCCGGCCGCCCGCGCGGCATTCAGCCCCGAAATGCTGTCCTCGACGACGACGCAGCGCGCCGGCTCGACGCCGAGCGTGTGCGCCGCGTGAAGGTAGACGTCGGGGTAGGGCTTCGGCCGCGCGACCTGTTCGGAACTGAACACCCGCTCGCCGAAGATTTCGGTGAGCGACGCGCGCTTCAGCGAATTGCGCACGCGCACGAGCCGGCTGTTCGACACGACGGCGGCCGGCAGCGTGACCTTCAGCAGCGCGTCGCGCACGCCGCTGATCGGCGTGAGCGATTGCGCGAGCGCGATCTCGATGTTGTGCTCGATGGTCTCGATGAAGTTGGCGGGCATTTCGATGCCGAAGCGGGATTCGATGCCGGTGAGGAAGCGCGACGTCTGCTGGCCGAATGCCGACTTCGCGGCGGCTTCGAAATCGAGGTTCGGGAACGTGGCGGACAGCGTGTCGAGCAGCACGCGGTCGGCGATGACTTCGCTGTCGACGAGCACGCCGTCGCAGTCGCAGATGAGGTGATCGAGCATGGTGATGAAAACGCGGGATATCGGCGACGCCGATCGATTCGTCATCATACGTGCTTTCACGCGCATGCCGCGNGACGTGGCGGCAAATTTGCCCGATGCNGCCGTGGGGTTGCGGCNGGTCGTGCCGGGGCGCCGCCGCTCGCGCAGCGGCGGCTCGCTTGCCCGGATCGCGGCCGCCGTTTGCTGCGTNACAGNTCGATCACGCGCCCCGTTTTCCACGACGTCATCGCGGCTTCGGCCAGTTCGAGCGCGGCGAGCCCGTCGTCGATCGTCGTCCTGACCGGCGTGCCGTCGCGCAGCGCGTCGACGAANTGCGCGATCTCGGCCGCATACGCATGCCGGTAGCGTTCGAGGAAGAACGGCTCCGGCACGTCGNTCGCGATGCCGCNNGCGAGCCAGGCNCTCACCTCGGTCGGCCGCACGTTGCCGGCCTGCAGCATCCCTTGGCTGCCGAGCAGTTCGAAGCGCTGGTCGTAGCCGTAGGCCGCGCGCCGCGACGTGTTGATCTGGCACAGCAATCCGCGCCGCGTGCGGATCGTCACGGCGGTCGAATCGATGTCGCCCGCGTCGCGCACGGCCGGATCGGTCAGGCAACTGCCCGTCGCGTGCAGCGTCTGCGCTTCGTCGCCGAGGATCCAGCGGAACACGTCGAAGTCGTGGATCAGCATGTCCTTGAAAATGCCGCCCGAGCTGCGGATGTAATCGGCCGGCGGCGCGCCCGGATCGCGGCTCGTGACGATCAGCATTTCCGGCGCGCCGATCTCGCCGTGCTCCACGCGTGCCTTCAGCGCCGCGAAGGTCGGGTCGAAGCGGCGCTGGAAGCCGATCATGCAGGTCACGCCGGTGCGCCGCACGACGTCCGCGCACGCACGCGAGCGCTCGACGGTGAGGTCGACCGGCTTCTCGCAGAACACGGCCTTGCCCGCGTTCGCGGCCGCGATGATGAGGTCCGCATGCGTGTCGGTGCTCGATGCGATCACGGCGGCCCGCACCGACGCATCGCCGAGCGCGCGCTCGACGTCGGCGACCTGCGCGTTGTGCGTGCGGGCGAGCGCTTCCGCCGACGGCGCATGCCGGTCGATCACGTACTTCAGTTTTGCGCCCGGATGGCGCGCGAGATTCGCCGCGTGGATCTTGCCGATCCTGCCCGCGCCGAACAAAGCGAATTCGATCATTCCGTTCTCCTGTGGATTTTCTCGTCTTGCCGGTGCGCGACCGGCGTGGGTCGCGCACCGTCACGGTGGCCCGCTCAGCGATCGGCCAGTTCGCCGCGCACGTAGTCGATACTCGCCCGCAGCCGGTCTTCGATGTCGTCCGCTTCGGCGATTTCGCTCGCGAACGGCTCGAACGACAACGCGCCGCGGTAGCCGCGCGCGAGCAGCTCGCGTAGTTGCCGGACGTTGCCGAGCCGGTCCGCGCCGCCGACCAGCACGCGATGGCCGTCGCGCATCCGGTCGACCGGCAGGTCGGCGTCCTCGACGCCCGAGATGTGCACGAGGCCCGTCAGGTTCGGGAAGAAGATGTCCTCGCCGGCGAGGTGATGATGGAACGTGTCGTGCACGAGCCGGAATACCGGCTCGCCCGCCGCCGCGTAGATGCCCTTCACCGCGTCCGACTTGCGGCGCAGCGCGCATTCCTCGAAGCCGAGCGGTTCGATGAAGCCGAGCAGGCCGCGGGCTTCGAGGATCGGTTTCAGCGCCTTCAGCGCCGTGACGAGATCCGCATGGCGGGCGTCTGCGCTGCGCGTGTCGCCGTGGTTGTTAGTCGGACACAGCACCAGCGCACGCGCGCCGCATTGCGCCGCGTAGTCGGCCAGCACGGTCGCCTCGTCCGCGCGCTCGGCGTTCCATTGCTCGAAGCGCTGCAGCGCGTTGATCGTCAGGATCGTCACGCCGCCGGCTTCGGCCGTCGCGCGGACGGCAGCCGCCGGCGTGCCGTCGGCGAGCTCGACGCCGTCGAGATCGTTGCGGATTTCGATCGTGTCGACGCCAAGGCGCCGGCACAGCGCGACGTAGCGGTCGAGCGGCAAGCGCGGCGCGCTCATCCGGTTCAGCGAAAAGTGGAAGGTTTGCATCGTCGTTCTGTCCTTGAGGCTGGAGTGGGGCGGGTCCGAATCAGGTNCCGGTGCGCGCGGCAANTGCNTGCCACGTGTCGCGCAGCCAGTGCGCGCACGCGACGTTGTTGTCGAAGATCGAATAGCGCGCGCCGCCGCCGTAGTCGGGAAACGGGATGAACTCGCAGCTGATCTGCGCGAGCAGCGATGGCCGCGCGTGAGCCTGCGTTCGCAGCAACTGGCGCAGCGCGGCTTTCCACGTGTCCAGCGCATCCGCGCGCCATTCGCCGTGATACGCGCCCGGCGCGGGCGCGACGAACGGGTACTGGATGCCGCGGCCGGGGCTGCCGTCCGCNCGGCGCATCCAGCGGTTCTCGGGGTTGTTCGGCGTCACGCTGCGCGCATGCGCATGNCGGACCCAGCCGCGCGCGATCCAGTCGGCGTAGATCGCGGCGGGGGACGCCGGGTCGAGCAGCGCGTGGCCACCGTCGGCCGATTCNCGCAGGCCCGATGCGTCGAGCTCGGCGCGGTTGCCGATCTTGAACAGCAGGTGCGAATGATCGAGCGTGATACGGAACGGCGCGCCGGCCTGCTCGACATGCCGCGCGACGCGCGCCACGCGCATGAAGTCCTCGCTCCACATGTCGACGTGCACTTCGAGGCTCGGCAGGCAGCCGACCGGCTCGCCCAATGCGTAGGCGCGCAGGTAGAAATCGGCGACTTCGCGGTCCGACAGCAGGTGGCCGTCCGCGTGACGCGCATGTAGCTGGCAGTTGAGCACCGTGCTGCCGAACTGCGCACCCGCCGCGACGATCTCGGCGACGTGCGCTTCGTCGCGGCCCGCGCACCAGATGCCGCCGATCACGCGGATCGGCAGCGCGTGGCGATCGACCAGCGCGAAATACGGCGACAGGTNTTCGCCGCGCNNCGGGTTCTTNTCGATGTAGTCGAACACGCCGGCAGCGGCGACCCTCCGGAAGCGTTCGGCGGGCGTGGGCGGCGGCAGCCCGTCGTGTTCGAGCACGCCGTCGAGGTTCACGCCGATGAGGATCGGTTCAGCCATCGTCTCCTGTCCGTCGTTGTCCGTGGATGGCTGATCAATGTACGGATGCGCGGCGCGGGCTGCATGACGAACGTTGACGAAAAATCGCCCATGCCGCGGTCGATTTTTTCATCGTGCGCATGCGGTGCGCCGCACGGCGGGATTCACGCCTGCAGGTACGCGCTCGTCCTCACGTTCGCCGGACAGAACACGCGGAATTCGACCGGATCGTCCGGCGGCGGCTGTTCGACGATGCCGCACGCATGCAGCACGTGCTGCAGCGCGGAAATCGCTTGTCCGTCCGGGTCCTGGTCGATCGCGAGATCCATCGCGCCGGCTTCGATGAAGGTACGGTGCAGGTCGATCATCTCGTGGCCGATCCACACCACGCGACCGATCGCGCCGGCCTTGCGCAGCGCCGCTTCGATGCCGGCCGAACCGGCGCCGCTGTTGTAGATCGCGACCACGTCGTCGTGCGCTTGCAGCGCCTTCGACACCGCGCGGTAGCAGCGGTCGTCCTGGTCGAGCGTCTCGATCGGTTCATCGTCGCAGCGCACGGCGGCGAACGCATCGGCGAGCTGGTCGCGGCAGCCGGCCATCCGGTCGGCGTGCGCGCGGTAGCCCATCCGGCCGCCGAGCAGCAGCACGCGGCCGGGGCGCGCGGCGAGGCGGCCGATGTAGTAGCCGGCCGTGCGCCCGGCGCGATAGTTGTCGATGCCGGCGAAGTGCGCGCGGTCGATGCCGCCGATGTCGGTGACCATCGTGACGATGGTCTCGCCCCGCGCGATCGCGGCAGCCAGTGCGTCACGCACGCGGGCCGTGTCGTGCGCGGTGACGATCAGCGTCGCGCGCCGGTACGCGGGCCGTTCGATCAGTGCGGCGGCGCGCGCGTCGTCCGCGGCGGGCAGGATCGTCCGGTGCACGACCACGCGCCGGTCGAGCATTTGCAGCGAGCGCTGCAGCGCCTGCTGCAATCGTCGGAAGAACGGTGCGTCGGTGTCCGGCAGCAGCACGTCGACGTGGATCAGCCCGTGCCGCGTGTCGGGCAACTGCCGCGGCACGCCGAGTTGCCGCGCGGCCGCCACCACGCGTTCGCGCGCCTGCGCGGAGACGCTGCCGCGCTCGTTCAGCACGCGGTCGACGGTCGTCGTGCTGACGCCGGCGAGCGCCGCGATCTCGTCGAAGCGCGCGGTGCGCTTGCGCCAGCGCGGCCCGGATTCACCTGCCATGGTCGTCTCCATCGTGAGGGTCGCCATCGATCGCGTGGCGTTGTCGGGAACGCTAAAGCGGTGGCGAAATTTCGTCAACGTTTCGATTGAGGCGGGGCGGCCGGTCGCCTAATTTCGTTCCTGTGGCGAAGCGCTTGCCGTGCTTGCCGCGCACAAGAACCCCAGGAGACAGAAGTGGCCCAACCCGACGACCCGGCACGCGAACCCACGGCGGCGCGCCGTCAGGCATACCGAATGATCGGCGGCGCCGGCGAGCGCGCGCACGCGGCCGGGCTCGTCAACGCCGCGTGGTACCGGTGCGCGGTGCCGCGGCCGCTGATGAAGCAGCTGATGCAGCGCGGCGATGCGCGGGCGATTCGCGACACGCTGATCTGGTACGCGGCGATCGCGATCAGCGGCGAGCTCGCGTGGCTGGCTTGGCGCGCGCATTCGGCGTGGGCGATTCCCGCGTTCTTCGTGTACGGCACGCTGTACTGCAGCCCGGCCGATTCGCGCTGGCACGAATGCGGGCACGGCACCGCGTTCCGCACGCGCTGGATGAACGACGTGCTGTACCAGATCGCGTCGTTCCAGGTGTTCCGCCGCGCGACCGCCTGGCGCTGGAGCCATGCGCGCCATCACACCGATACGCTGGTCGTCGGGCGCGATCCGGAAATCGCCGCGCCGAAGCCGACCGACTGGCTCGCGCTCGCGCTGAACGTCGTCGCGCTGAAGCACGTGGCCGGNGAGCTGCGCAANATGATCGCGGTGTCGTTCACCGGCCGGCTCGANGACGAGGANCGCACCTACGTGCCCGAATCGGAATGGCCGAAGGTCGTGCGCGAGTCGCGCATCCATCTCGCGATCTACGCGCTCGTGACGGGCGCGGCGGTGTACTGGCACACGCTCCTGCCGCTGCTCTACATCGGGCTGCCGAGCCTCTACGGCGCGTGGCTGTACCTGTACTTCGGCCTCACGCAGCACGCGGGCATGCCGGAGAACGTGCTCGATCACCGGCGCAACTGCCGGACCGTGATGATGAATCCGGTGTTCCGCTTCCTGTACTGGAACATGAACTANCACGTCGAGCACCACATGTTCCCGATGGTGCCGTTCCATGCGCTGCCGAAGCTGCACGANGCCGTGAAGGCCGACATGCCGCCGCCGTACCGCAGCACGCTGGCNGCCTATGCGGAGATCGTGCCGGCGCTGGTCCGGCAGACGCGCGACCCGTCCGATTACGTCGTGCGGCCGGTGCCGGANGCNGCGCGTGCCTGACCGCTATCGAACCTCACAACGAAGGAGACACGCACCATGACGCAATGGATCGACACCGGCGCGCTCGACGACATCGACGACGAAGACGTCGCGCGCTTCGATCACGCCGGCTGCACGTATGCGATCTACCGGATCGACGGCGAGGTCTACGCGAGCGACGGCCTGTGCACGCACGAGCAGGTGCATCTCGCGGACGGGCTCGTGATGGATCACGTGATCGAGTGCCCGAAGCACAACGGCCGCTTCGACGTGCGCGACGGCCGGCCGCTGTCGGCGCCCGCGTGCGAGAAGCTGCGCACGTACCGCGCGAAGATCGAGGACGGCCGCATCCTGATCGAGGTATGACGCGATGACCAGCGACCGGGTGATGGCGATCGTCGGCGCGGGCCATGCCGGCGGCCGCGCGGCGCAGGTGCTGCGCGCGNCCGGCTGGCGCGGGCGNATCGTGCTGATCGGCGCGGAGCCGCATCCGCCGTACGAGCGGCCGCCGTTGTCCAAGGGCGTGCTGACNGGCGAGCGCAGCGCGGTGCAATGCCGGTTGCGCGACGCCGACGCATGGACGGTCGACCGCATCGAGCGGATCGTCGCGACCGTCGAGCGTATCGATCCGCACGCACGCGAAGTGNGCATGTCCGGCGGACACGTGTTCGGCTACGACGNGCTGCTGCTGGCCACCGGCGGCCGTGCGCGCCGTCTGGCCATTCCGGGCGCGGCGCTCGACGGCGTAGTCGCGTTGCGCACGCTCGACGATGCGGCGGTACTCGGCGCGCGGCTCGTGCCCGACGCGCGGATCGTGCTGATCGGCGGCGGTTTCATCGGTCTCGAAGTCGCGGCGTCGGCGCGTCGGCGCGGCTGCCGCGTGACCGTGCTCGACGCGGCGCCGCGACTGCTCGGCCGCGCTGTGCCGGAAGCCATCGCGACGCGCGTGCATGCGCTGCACGATGCGCAGGGCGTGGCGATTCGCCTGAACCGAAAGCCGNTNGCGATCGAGCGGACCTCGGGCGGTGCGCTGGCCGTCGTGCTCGACGACGGCGACACGNTGCTCGCCGACACGGTCGTGGTCGGCATCGGCATCGAACCGGCCGATGAACTGGCGCGCGATGCGGGCCTCGCGGTCGAGCGCGGCATCGTCGTGAATGCGCAGCTCGAGACGTCGGCGCG
>Ga0058696_1000677_pt1 | contig 14442 bp, 8 predicted proteins | sample AgamicMgSfrz_FD_55077 | JGI IMG/M metagenome (GOLD analysis project Ga0058696, IMG submission 55077) | Agave microbial communities from Guanajuato, Mexico - Mg.Sf.rz | ecosystem: Host-associated > Plants > Phyllosphere > Phylloplane/Leaf | place: Guanajuato, Mexico | collected 2012-05-30 | reverse complement strand
CGGTTCCGACCTTGAACTCATGCTAGCGACGGCCTGCCCTTTCTGATGTCGCCTAGCTTCAAGTCCTTTAACTCATTCTTAAGTTTCCGTGTGGAGAGGGAACCAGCCAGCGGTTGAACTCGAGTGAAAGGAAGAGGCATGAATGATTAGATGGTACTTGCAAAGGAGAAGATGGAACTGGCGTTTTCCAAGAGCTTTCGTAAAGATATCTGCCAGTTGGGCATGTGTGGATACGTGTGAGGTAGCAATGGTCCCGTCTTGAACAGCATCTCGCAAGAAGTGACAGTCTACCTCAATGTGTTTGGTGCGCTCATGAAAGACCGGATTCTGAGCCAGATGAAGAGCCGACTGGCTGTCGCAGTATAACTGCATCGGAGACGTATGATCAATGCCAAGGCATCGCTTAAGACCCTTCAGCCATTTCAACTCACATGTAACAGCCGCCATAGCGCGGTATTCGGCCTCCGCCGAGGAACGAGAAACGGTAAAAAGTTTCTTAGTCTTCCAAGAGATGGGAGAATTGCCCAGAAAAACAAGCCACCCTGAAACAGAACGTCGGGTAAGGGGACAACTTGCCCAATCAGAGTCACACCATCCCGACAGTGCCAAGTCACAATCTGACGATAAAAGGATACCTTGCCCAGGGCTTCCCTTCAAATAACGAACGACACGCAAGGCCGCATCCATATGATCCTTACGTGGAGCATGCATGAACTGGGAGAGAATATGGACCGCGTAGGACAAGTCGGGGCGTGTGAATGCCAAATAGATCAGACGACCCACCAAGCGCCGATAAGACTCAACATCGGTCAAGAGGGGGCTAGTGGAGCGTGCCAAGAGATGGTTTTGTTCCATTGGAACAAAAGCAGGCTTCGCTCCAAGCAACCCAGTTTCAGAAATGATATCTAAAGTATATTTCCGCTGACATAGGAAGATCCCGTCTCCACTTCGGGCCACTTCAATGCCCAAAAAATACTTCAACGCCCCCAGGTCTTTCATATGAAAACATACACTCAAGTACTGTTTGAACTTAGCAATGGCACCGGAATCATTACCACTAATGATCAAATCATCGACATAAACAAGCACATTTACCCGAACAGTCCCCTGTCTGAGAGTAAACAAAGAATAATCGGAATAGGACTGACGAAAGCCATATTGCTTCAACGAGGACGTCAATTTGGCAAACCAACATCGTGGCGCCTGTTTCAACCCATTAAGGGACTTACGCAATATGCAAACACGGTTGGGCTGGTTAGCTTCAAAACCAGGAGGAAGTTTCATGTATACCTCTTCCGAGAGATCACCATGAAGGAATGCATTGTGGACGTCCATTTGATGGAGTTCCCAATTTTTCGCTGCAGCAACAGACAGAAACACCCGAACTGTGACAGTCTTGGCGACAGGAGCAAAGGTGTCCGTATAATCAACACCTTCAACTTGATGATTCCCAAACACAACAAGGCGAGCTTTCAAACGCTCCACACTACCATCCGAATTATGCTTAATTTTATACACCCAACGACTACCCATTTCACGCTTCCCAGGCGGAAGTGTCTCCATGGTCCAAGTTCCATTATCCTCTAAAGCACGGATTTCTTTCTGCATGGCTTCCCGCCAACCGGGATCTGTCACAGCCTCCTTATAAGAGGTTGGCTCAGTACATGTAGTGATAGCTGCAAGAAAGGCTCTATGTGCCACAGAAAAACGTTCACAATTCACTTTATGTGCAAGAGGATAGGGCTTACCTGAGGCCTGAGATGACGCAGGTGGAGGAACTTGGAATGGACTCAACTTTTGCACTGTATGGGTCACTTTATCACTTTAAAGAACTGAGGGTTTCTTGGAACGATGACCACGCCCCAACTCCGGTGTGGACGCAGATTCAGGTGTACCTGCATGCCCAATTGAGTCCAACGAATCCTTGCCCTCACAATTACCCGGGTCTTCTTCACCCTCAAGAGCATCCGTGGGTCCATTTGGGGCACCCACGGCTTCTCCCATAGGAGAGCCCAATTCGGTTTCCTCCTCCTCCCACAAAGCACCACCGTCGCTCTCACTTTCAACAACCTCGTGAGATCCCACAGTTCGTTCACCAGAGGAACCCGACATCACACTCCTTTCTATAAACGGAAACTGTTCTTCATAAAACTTCACATCTCGAGAGACAAAAATCTCATGTCTATCCAAGTCATAGAGTTTCCACCCCTTTTTCCCTTGTGGATACCCTACAAACACACACCGTCTACTACGGCTAGCAAATTGATCGGTTTTATACAGCAAGAAACCGAGAACCTTGAACCCTTTTACAACCATAATGACCTTGATTAATATTTAGGATATTAATCCTAAACTTAGGGAATTCAAACAAGAAAAAATACAACCGAGCTGGAAATATTACACGTAAATGATAAATACATTAACTTCGAACAAACGTGTAAAATAAATAATTTACTAAGCTAAATTAATTCATATCATCCTCCCCTTCTTAGGAAAGATTTTCCCTCAAATCGAGTCTTCACCATGGCATCTGCTTAGTAAATTCTCCATCAAACTCCTCCAACTCGAATGCAACAACGAAAGCAACTTTATTAGTGACAAAGAAAGCATAAACGAAAAGAAAGAGCCATAGCCAAACCTCATGGATCCCGGATCCCAAATGAAGTTAGCTAATCCCCAAAATTGAACCATTAACTCATAGCCCAAAGAAGGCTTGAATGAGTCATAGCCATACCACCCATGAAACAGCAATTGAGCTCTCTTACCACCGTCAACCCCAAGAGAGAACTAAAAATATTAAGAAATGTCCACCCATTCGCATGGTTCCTCACTCGGCTTGTTTAAGACTTGGGTTGGATTGTGTTTAGGATGAGTTTGTGTGGCTAGGAATAGGTCAATTTTTCATCACTCACCCCAAGGTTAGGTTGATTTTGTGGGAGGGAATTTGAAGTAAGGGTAGATAAGGAAGGGTATTTTGTGGAGCTAGAAGGTAGGTAAGGCAGAATGGAGGGTTTGTATTGTGTTTTTGTTTCCCCGAGCTTCTCCCCCAATTTGCACTCCTCGAACATACACAACTCCCCTTCTTGGGATTCTTCCTCATCATACACATCATAAATTGGCTCCCCTAAGTCCATTGGGACCTCAAAGGAGCTCTCAAAGTCCTCCACAACACTAGTTGGGCAATCTGCCCTCATGGGACTTGTTTTCAAGCTGAATTCGAAGATTGATTAGTCTTTCTTTCGGAAGGAAACGTAGTTGAGCTAGGGTTTACGGACGTGAAGAAAGGAGATGATAGCGGAGGTTATGCTTCAAGGTCAGTTTCAAGAGAGGTGAGCGGGGAAGTCTGTCTGATATCCGATTTCTTAAGTTCTCTTTGCTTGCTGTTCACAGACCTTTTGGGAGAGGAATTCATGAGAGGATAGCCGGAAGTCGGATTGATATTGAAAGGTAACCCGCGGTTGAAGTCCTCTCGAGCTCAACGACCATAAACCCTTTCTTTCGAGGGATGCTGGTGATGAAAAGCCGTTTGAAGTGTTTGCTTGCCGTTCAGCGCTTCCGGAAAGACCTTCATGCATGAGAGTAGGGCGGGGGTCAAACTAAACCTCAAGGGGTGGCGTCAAAGGTAGTCCCGGTGAAAGAGTTCACGGTTTTAGCCCTTTAACTCGTATTTATTCCACTTCCAATAGAATCTTCAGCTGAATTCTCAACTGAAATTGATGATTTGTTCTGGAAGAAACAGTGGCCCGTGTTTTTCAATGAAATTCTTTTTAAGTTATTAGAGCTTTCGGGGAAAGGGACTTCCCGAACTTTCTAGAGGAACTGAGAGATTGGCTGATGGTTTCTCGGGAATTGGCATCTGGTAGCGAATGAGCTCCGAGCCGAGGTTAGTCTTACTAGATCCGACTTCGAGGGGTCCGTGGACCATCTTAATAGCTACGATTTCCGCGTCCTTGAGCTTCTGCTTCCTCGCTCTTACTCCTCTTCAAAAGGAAGAAGTGTCAATCCGTGGAAAACACGAATATGTTGTTTTTGGTTTCTAATTATAATGATTGATTCACTCCTATCCGCTCATAAGATCAGGAAGAAAGGATACTCCAACAGCCTTCAAAGTGGTGGTATGATATCGATCCCAATCCTTCTGTAGTTAGTTTGAGAGTATGTTCTGCGGTTAACCTACATTGACTCCGTCTTTTCAAAGGGCTGAGATCTCGACCTATGAAAGGAACGAAGGGGGCCTATGCTCTTTTCCTTCTTTTAGGTTCAACCATTAAGCAAGCCTAGCCAAAGGAAAGGCTAGGCTTGCTTGAAAGAAGACTGAAGCAAAAGAAGCTAAAAGCGAGTCGAATCCGTCATTCTTTTCTTCTTCTATCGTTCGTGAACCAATCGTAACCCAATGAAACCTAGGAGCTGAAGGAAAAGCCTCGATGGCTTACTAAGCTTAGAAAGGCAAGTCTGCCTTCCCTCTTTTGACTTCAAGGGGACTTAAGAAAGATGTGGTGTCAAGCTCCTTCTGCGCCGCTAGCGCTACTACTCATTTTGGTTCTATCTTCCTAGTGAGTTGAGCCCAGGGGCAATCAAGCCTTTTCTTTTCCACGGGTTCAGCTAGCCCATGCAGTCGTTAGACCGAGATGAATCGATTGAAGAATAAATTGACGGCATTCGAAGAAGCAGCTATTTCATCTTAAGGAGGAATAGCATTAGGCCTTGGAAGGGCCATGGCATTAGGATTAGGAAAGTCAAAGGCGTAACCGAAGCTATTGAATCAGTTGGTGCCATTGACTCTGTTGAGTTTGGTTCTATCGTATAGTTGTTCTGCTTGTTCTCTCTTGATTAAGTCATTTCTGCCGGCGAAAGGCTAACCTCTCTACTCATACTATGGGTCACGTTACGTTAAAAGATTCCCCGCATCTGCGAATAGTCCTTACTTGCCTTCAAGCTTGAAACTGATTGACCGAGATGTGATGCTCGACTGCTAATGCTATGCCTAAAAGTCAGCCCCACCGGGGTGGGCTAGCTAAGCAGGAAAGAGTTCAAGTTCCATCCCTATCCTGGATGTATCAAAACCTAATATAGAAAGTGTTGTTTGAGTGGTAGCTCTTTGAACGAATCCAATTTTTCGAAGTTCGAAGAATAGCCCTAGTTCCAGTTAGTTCATACTATACTACCCGCTCCTCGCTTACTGGTGAAGACTCTTTTTGAGTGGCATCCCAATAAGCATCCGATGAGTAGGGATTGCCCTGGTAAGTTGTATTGAAGGTAGCATTTCACCTCCTTACATTGGAACGTCATATGTACGATCCAACGCTAAGGGAGACTTCCTCTTTTCACGACTAAGCCGAAAAGAGATATCCCGAGAGTCAATGTGGGACCTTAAAGCGGGTGAGAATACGCTTTGGTAGCAGCTTACCAAAATCAGACTAAGAATTGGAATCTTAAATAGCAGACGATCTGCCGACATCTGGATTGAGAAGGAGTTGGTATGGTGACGGTGACCCTTGATGTGACTAAGGCAGCTTTACAGTAGGTGTGAAAATGGAAGGGAATTATGTTGGGCTGAAGGCAGGTGACTTTGGGTTAGTGTTCAGTGACAATTAACGCTAAGATTACATGAGATGCGGTTGAAAGGGAGGCTGCAGTCTTTCTATGTTTTTCCACTCGAACTTTGTTTCTCTGGGTGAGCTTAGATGACCCGAAGCGATGACCAACTCAATTCTCTCCGCCCTTTGCGGAGGAGTTTCTTTTTCTTAAACAGTCCCGTCTCGAACTAGTAGGGGGAGCCCATAATTGACCCGGGTAGGCGAGCTTCACAGCGTTGGGCTATAGTTACCAGTTTCGAGTTACTTAGCGGGTATTCCCGAGCACGGCTTATGCGGATCTCTCTCTCTACTACCAGGGAACGGGAGGAATCCCCACCTTGGTCTTGACCGGATAGGTTACGAAAGCAGGTTGGTAGAGCTATTTACGCCTTTGAAGGCTGTCGAGTTAAACTTCAACACAAGCAGCAAGCTCTTTAAACCATCTCTGGAAAGATCGTTAAACTCATCTTAGTCGGAACCATAAGCAAGCTATCCCCAATAGAATGACTTCATGACTCTCGTCAAAAGATTGTTAAAAGGTACGTTGATTCGGGAGTTCGAGCGGGAGATAGATAGAAGCTAGTCTCATATTTACACGATTAAGAATGAATGAGAGGTAAGTCAGATATCTTCCACAGGGAAGAGGGTAGAATGACAACGGCGAAAGCACTCTGCGGTTCCAGCTGAGAGACGAATGCTAGGGCGGTTCTGGCCTCCAGGAAAGAGTTGTAATGTTTTCAAGGTAACCACCGGCTGAACTCGGAAGGGAAGGAGTTTGTATCGATAGAACTAGTTAAACTTCTTACTTTAGGTCGGGAAACTCTCTTTTTTAGCGCGTCAGAGAGCTAAGCGATATCCGGTTCCTGAGTCCAGAACTATCGTTTCAAGGCCGATACGAGCATGAATGCTTCAAAAGAGGGACCTGAAATCAAGGCCTCTTTGATAACTCCGACGAGAAAGACCAAGATCAAGAGATTTTCCCTTTGTTTTATGCTCAGATTGTTTTCCCCGAGAATGGGAATGACTTGATGGATTGATCCATGAGGTGAGAGGTTCTGACAAGATTGGATAGTAGCTCATTCATTCTGATTCTTATTGAATTTTCATGTAATAACATAGCTTGATTCTCTTCTTTTATTTACAAGGAAAGAAAGGACTAGGCTCGTGAAATCCCTTCAGAGACCTCAGCGCACCTTTCCCTTGATAAAACACTTGAATTCTTTAAACCATTCCTTTCAAGCTCTTCTTTCAATGTCTTTTCGCTTTGAAATCTAACTCCTGAAATCGCCAAGGATCCCGCTCTTCCGTTCGTAGGTCTATTTCTTGTTATGCTTTTGTGACCGGTGACGCACCTTTCCCGTATCGCTTAGTGGAAGTGTTCGCCTTCGATCACAGAGTCTGCCTACTGGAACAAGCAACAAGGGCTTACCCGGCTTCTATAAAGTGTCTCTTGGCTCGAGGTTCCTTTAAAGGCTAGCTTCTTAGATGTAACTCGCCCTCACCCGATGCTCAACGTAGACGAGATACAACGCGAAAGAGTCCCCTAGCGCTTCAAGCAACTAACGCTTTCAAGGCATGCTAGCAGTTCAGACCTTTCACTCATGCTAGCTTTAAGCGATTTAACGAGTTTCTTTGCTATTAGCGGTTGAAGTCTTTAACTCATGCTAGCAGTTCCGACCGCATAGCCGGACCTCTTCGTTTCCTGCGCTTGAACCGGAAAGAAGTCAAAGGCGACAGCCCTAAAAAAGAAATGATAAGAGTTCGTTTCTTCCTCAAATTCAATTAATGGAGCTGGAAATGATAAGAGAATGCATAGGTCAAACGAAGAAGTTCCAATAAGCAGATAAATATAGTAGACCACCTTACTTATTTCCTCTATGATCCAGAAAGCAAATTGAAGAACCCGCGAATATAGGCAAAACTCTATTGTTAGCCAAGGCAAATTCAAAGTGGTAAAGACTTCATAGACTTTGATTTTACTAATTAATGTTCGGAATCTTTTTTTTTTTGATCCGGGGTAGTGTAAATACTATAACCTCGTAAAAAAGGTATTCTTTTTACCTCGCTTTTGTTCAATTATAAATAAATAACCATTTTGATGGAGATTTGTAGCATCATTCAAGTAAATACAGATTAAGATCGTAAAAACATGAGCTTGTAATATAGCTACACCTAATTCAAGACCGGTTAATGCAAGAACTATAAATAAAGGACCAAGATCTCCTATGAAATAGAAAAGATCATTCATACATAGCATAGTCCAAGCGAACCCACTTAAAATCTTTACTGAACTATGACCGGCCATCATATTAGCAAATAAACGTATTCCTGAGCTTAATGCGCGAAAACAATGAGGGATTAGCTCAAGGAGTACTAAAAAAGGTGCTAACGGCAGTGGGACTCCTGCAGGTAATAAGAAGCTTAAAAAATGAAGCCCATTTCTTTGAAATCCCACTATAGTAATGCCAATAAAAATGGAAAATGAAAGACCCAAAGTAATGAGAAAATGAGAAGTAACTGTAAAGCTATAGGGTATCATACCCTGGAGATTACGAAATAACAAAAAAGTAAAAGTGACCAAGATGCAAGGGAAAAACTTTTGTTTAACATTTCCGGAAAGACCACCTATTTGTTCGTTTACCAGGTTCAGCACGAAATCATAAATAAGCTCTACCAAGGATTGCCAAACATTTGGTACTGAGTTTCCTCCTCCGTTTTTAGTAACAAAATGAAGCAGAAGTAGGACCAAACTGAGAGTTAGCAGCATAAACAAAGATGGATTTGTGAATGAGAAATACAAGTTTCCTATTTTCATAGGAATCAATGGGAGAATGGCAAATTGCTCAAGTGGGCTGTTGGGCGTAATCGTAATAAACACTTTTCATTTCATCCCTTGCGTTCCGCTTCTTGCTCGTTTTAAGAAGAAAGACTTGTCGGAAATTGCCGGTTGGTTGTTAACCAATGATCCAGAAAGGCATGGGAGTCTTTGGGCATTGCTTGGGTCGAGTGAAGTATGGCTACAACGAAAGAAAACGTCAAAGACCCTCTTAACTGATTCAAAAGAGTTTTTTTACTTTTTATTTCATTCTCGATCTGAGACTGACGTTATAAAATATTCAAGCACTCTTTTAGTCCCTGTAAAAGAAATTTGTTGGTTGTGCTTTTGATCGTGCGCTGTTTTTTCGCGTCAGCATTTTGACGATTCGTTGAATTGACGACGGTGAGGCGAGTGTTGACACAGGGAATTTTTGGCCTCCATAGCTTCCAATCCAAAAAGGATGTCTTTGAGGTGAGATAATCTCGATCTAAGATCCCAAACTAAAGACATATAATATGAGTTCCAAGAAAGGAGCTTAGACATTTTTTTCTTTTTCTTCACAATGACGAGCTTGTAATATGAGTTTCTTGAGACCACCCATTTTTGATGAGATCAGGAAGGTTAGGGTTTTTTATTTTCATATAGAATAACAAGGGAGACAAGGCTTGAAAACGGGAGCTTTTTAGGGTTGTGCTCAGAGATCGATCGAAGGCTCGCTCCTTGTATGGTGTCCGGGCCCCAATCCTTTTTTATGAAGTCAGAACCAGTCTAACCTTGGAGAAGATTAGCAGCTCCTTGCCTATTGTTTATGCTTGCAGCAGGAGGTTTGCACGGTAAGAATAGACAGTGTTGATAATGAAAGCAAAGGCGCGAGAGCTTTATGAAGAAAATGAGTAATCTCAATTGGCAAGACCTTGAGTGCCACTCAAAATTTCATCCAAAAAAAACTAGCAAGCAATATCCAATCAAGCGCAGCGCTACGTTGGTTGAGCCTACTGTGATATAGAAGCTATAGCAAAAGGCCAGCCAGCGAACCAGCATGACGCTGTACTTTCTTTGTCTAGTCGTCGATCTGATACGATGAGGAACGGACTGGACTAGTAGGATCTGATGAGAGAGGCGAATTTTGAAGACGAGGAAGTTTAGTACCGACTGGCCAATGAGAGGGGACTAGGTCTCGTGTAAGCCCATATTTAGTTTGGTGAACTGCTTGTTCGACTTAAGCGTCACTCTCCCCTTCGGTTAAAGCAAGCCCGTCCAATCCTCTATCCATTACCCCTTTCCCGCCTTCGACTTCAAGCAGTAACCAGCTCGCTGCTCTAACGGGTGGTTTTGAGCCAGGGGTTACGCAAGCCCTTCTCATAATTGAAATAAAGAAATAATAGAAAGAAATAAGAACATACGGGAGTAGGAATCGCTTTTCAGCTACCCTGCCTGTCAGCTACTTCTATACTGAAGTTTTCAATAGAAAGGAGCACTAGGAAAGCCCGTGGGCACACAAGCAAAGGCATAATCACCCCTTACCGAACCCTAAAAAAGAACCTCAACCTCTGTCTCTGTCATTCTCTATCTCCTATTTCTGTAGGCGAAGATAAGACAGAAAGAAAGCGAGTCAGCTGGTACTGGTAATAGGGATGAATCGGCACAGGCACATGAGATTCATCGCCTTTCTTCGCCTTGTTTCCTTTCTTTTTCACTGAAGTTAGGTTAGGAAGGGGCAAGCCTTTGTCACTATGGAAGTCAAGCCCGCTGAGCAGTCACAAAGAATAGGTTGTATTCACAGGAACTTCAGTCACCTTCATCTCCTCGGGTCAAGCCACTGCCCTTCCATCCTAGTCCCACGGAGCGAGCTTTCTTGGTAGCAAGCCACGGGTGGGAATGAATGCTGCTCCGCTTTCAACTTTGAATAGCTGCTGGTAGACGTTCTACACCGGCCCTTTTGCTATGCGATACGAAGTGACTTCCGTCCCGTCACTTTGGAGAACCCGAAAGGCACCTATCCGTGGGAGAAAGAAGATGAATGGGGAGCCGAAGATCAAAACCGTCATGTGCCAGGGGTTGATCATCGAAGCCAGGGCAATAAGGATGAAGGCAAAAGAGCGCTGATGTAGTTAACAGCCACCTTCATAGTCGATTCATTAGGGGCGTCACCTTCTACCCAACTAAAGAAAACTGCAATCGAAGTTTATCAACCACTCACTTCACCACCGAGATCTTCGACTTAGCTCCCAAAGGTAATAATCCACCCGGCCCTTCTCCAACCTATACAAAGAGAACAGAAGATAACGAAAGGAAGACAAAGAAATAACTAAATCATAACACAAGCTACCCATTCCATCTATCATATCAGTCGAGTCGATCAAATTCGTTCTTATCTATAGATAAGGCAAGAGAGAACTTATGACCTCGCGGATGGAGAGGGATTCGAACCCCCGGTATTCCTATCAATACTTCGGTTTTCAAGACCGACTCTTTCAACCGCTCAGACATCCATCCTCTTCGCCCTGTAGCCTATTTCTTAGGCGTTTTTGGCTTATCTATGTGATTTGCTACGCTTGCTTGCGCCTATCGGCGGACTCTATTGCCTGCCGGTTAGCGCCGGTAGTACGAATCGCTACGCTTCGCTTGTTTCTATATGATAATATGCACTTTGGTTGCTGCGCTCTCTGCGGATAATAGCTTAAGAGTGAAGAACGAATGATCCTCAAAACAGAGTGATTGAGTCCGACTCCTGCGAGCGAGCGAAAGGCGGGGCTTCAGAGCGAGTTCGACCCGCGAACGATCAGCAAGTGAAGGACCGATCCTTTTGCGCCAGTACTGTTGTGAGACTGGTACTTGGCGGCTTACGAGCAACATACAGACGCCCTTCACTCCCTCGCTCTTTTTTCAAGGCCCTTTCTATTCTCTTTCGTCTATGGTTCTGACATAAGAAGACTGAACGCCCAGCTTCGCAGAGCAGCTCTCTCCCCAGCCCACAGCATAGTGTGGAATCAGGATCGTTTCATTGAGCACTTGTCTTTTAGATATATATAAAGGTGTTCTGACTCTATTGCATCAAATCATAACCTACGCCTTCTACGTCTATGGAAAGACTAAGCCCTATTTCAGAGATTGGACTTTCTAACTGTGATTAGCCTTTACTGGTCAAAAGCTGTTCCCGAGCCAGGTTCCCTGGATCCACGTGCTCCTAGTCGGGCCTAAATGGATGAATGAAAAAGCACGCTCGGGTAGACTTCTTCAGCTCTTGCTCCGCCTATCCTCCTACTTATTATTCTGGGGGTCATAGAAAGATACGAACTGCCTACTTAAATTAATTAAAGAAATTGAAACTATTTAAGAAAATGAAAGCTGCTTGCCCTCACTAATAAAAAACAACAATCCCTCCGAATCTCTTACCTACTTTTATTCAGATCTTCGGTATACTTCAATACTTCACAAGCACAGGAAAGGATATTCTTTCAAAACCGGTTTCCCGCCTAGAAGAACTCAATTGCCTATCCTTTATAGAGGAGGGAGAGTACTGACGCAGTAGCTTCCAACACATTGACCCCCTCTTTTGCCAGATATGAATGTTTTATGAATTTCATACGGGACTACTTACTTACCGCTCCGTGGGGTTCACTTCTGACTTACTTTTTAAGTTGACTGAAGGAACTGACCTAAGCATAGCTCTCTCTCTCAAATACAAATGCCTAAAAAGGGATGAAAGGGATAAGTGGTGGAGCCCTTTCATTTCTCTTTGTTGGCCTTTGCTTTGTCCTACTTATAGTATCCGTCTTCCAGCCTATCGAAACTCGTGTTTTTATTAACCTTTTTCACATGCACTTTGTTGGCACTAAAAAAAGAATATTCAATCCACTAGTGCAACTGAAAGAATTTTCTCTTCTGAACCGGAACAAGAAAGAGTTCTTAACCACTGCTTGTGAACAGCTCTCTTCAACTGAAGGCGCATTTACTCTTCTTTATGAAAAGAAAAAAGTGACGTCTCTCTCAGGTCCAGTTTCGATTTCGAACTAAAAAACTATTAAGTAAGTAAGCCGGAAGATAAATATTAAGAAAACCCAATTTCCTGTCTTAAGAACCTGACTCAAAAGAGAAAAGAGGACTAAAAGAGATCTAACTTTCGACGATTGAACTGCACTTTTCTATCCAGATTGGAACTGGACTTGAACGTCTTTGGATCCTGCTTAGGGCCGGCTTTCACTCCAAAAGAAAAAGAATATCAGGAACGTCGACTTGCACTTGCATTATCGAATTTCACTTGGAGCAATCCTTGCTCCTGGCTCATATTCGCATATGCCACTCAAAAGAATAAGACGTTCAACTCCCTAAAACAAAGTATAATTGAGAAAGTCATCATATCCGTGCCTTGGGTAAATGCTTACCTTCGGGAGAATCTTACCGAACGAGTTTCAAACAAACCTGTCCTCTTCGCCTCCCAAGATATGACGGGAAAAGGGCCTTGTCGGCCACCGCTTGCTGACGACAGAACGCGTCGTTAAAGGGTCTTCGCGTTAACGACCTTATGGAGAACGTCAGTTTCGCGCCCGGGAGAACAAAGCTTGATGATCGCTTTTTCCTAATAACTGAAAAGCTTTTTCGAAAGCTTAATGTAATGTAAATCTGAAAGAGCATTAAAAGAAGTCATTGTCTTTACACTCTACCCACCACTGAGCCTGAGAGAACAAGCCTATGGAATGATCCTTCCCCAGCTCTCTTTGACTTACCCGAAGAATCTTTCCCTTATCATAGGGGGTTCGGGTCTGAGGTAAGCCTTCCTCTATCAAAAAACAGTCAAGGTCTTTCTCTGAAGAAGGCATTAAGAGGATGCTTTTCTTAAGGTGACGCTATCGATACGTTCACTCTTTCTGCTTGCTTAGCAGATGTCCTTTACCTCTCCGCTTTGGGCTCAGTCAGACGCTTGCAGTAAAGTTTGAAGACCAGCATAGACCACTACACTCGTCATATCCTCTCTCGATACGCTTTTTCGCTTCGCAGCACTTTTCCCAGTGAATATGGCTACGAAACTACTTGGATCCTGGGGAACCAATAGGACCACTTAGGTCTACGTTGCCACGATGAAGTTCTGGGGAACCATCACTTCTACGGCCGGCCTATATTGAAACTTGAATGCCGTGTCGTCCAGCGGAGCTGCAAAGAAGGTGACTCGCGCAGCCAGCTGACTCCTTTGAAATAGAAAGTCAGAGCTCCCCAGCCCTTATCAGCTTAACCGAAGTAGCGATTCCGGTATTGAACTAGATTTTGACACTTGGTAAGAATAAAAGATTAGACTTGCCTCTATCTGAGGAGATAAAACAGTACAAAGAAAAAAGTACAAACACACAGCCTCAAGTCCTTCGTTTCAGGGAAGAACTGAAGAAGTTAAGAGAACTTCAGCCTATTGAAAGCAAGAGGAACAGTTATTCTTTCACTATGAAAAGCGCGCTCCTACTCCTTTTGTATCTGTGACCTTTGTTATGGGCGACCAAGCGAATGAGTCATAGAACTCGTCTTCCTCTTATTTTACGACCACTGACACTTTAGTCAATGGAAATTCTTCTTTCCGGGCAAGCAATCGAACTCAATCAAGCATCGGAAATCACACTCGCCACAGCACCTGGTTATGGAATAGAGCTCTTGAGTTGGCCCCTTTTTGAAAGGAGATTATTTCAAAGATCTTTGTCTCGGATGATGAATAGTCACTCGTCAGCCTGCCCTTCCCCTCACGGAGCGGTAACAGAACAACTGGGAAGATCATAGGATATTTCCCATAACGCGTTGACAGCAGACGATGACGCGCATCTAGATTGGAGAAGTAAGTAGGCCAATGCCATGGGTGGAAAACTATCGCCTCACACCCGCTTCTTGGTACGAATCGAGAACTACTTCGTAGCCTCTGAGCGGTGACGAAGGCGACGAAATAGAATAATGATCACTCGTCTTTTTGAGGCGGTCTTGACTAGGCCTGATATCCGTGCAACAATCGATCTGATATTAACAGTTTTAGGCTTGCCCCTGGAAGACTTGCTTTCCATCACGGCGGAAGTC
>Ga0058696_1000674_pt1 | contig 14464 bp, 13 predicted proteins | sample AgamicMgSfrz_FD_55077 | JGI IMG/M metagenome (GOLD analysis project Ga0058696, IMG submission 55077) | Agave microbial communities from Guanajuato, Mexico - Mg.Sf.rz | ecosystem: Host-associated > Plants > Phyllosphere > Phylloplane/Leaf | place: Guanajuato, Mexico | collected 2012-05-30 | reverse complement strand
CAGGGAAAATTTTTTTTGATAACACTTCGAAACGTTTCGATTAGGTGGAAACGGCTATCATTCGATGGGAAAGTATAGAATTGGGTGGTTGTCACAACCATTTACAGTATAAAATGTAGATAACTTATGAAATTGGTCAAGTTAGAAGGGACGAGCGTGGAATGGCAACGATTAAGGATGTGGCAAAGCTGGCAGGTGTGGCACTCTCGACCGCTTCCTATGCATTAAACGGGGACAGCAAGGTTAGCGCCAAGACCAAGGCAAAAGTGCTGGAGGCAGCACGGGAACTGAATTACCGCAAAAACGGCTTTGCCATGGACCTGAAACGGAGCCGGACGAATACGATTGCGTTGATTCTGACTGATCTTTCGGGTCCGTATTACTCGGAGTTGATCCGCAGCGTCCAGGATGTGGCGCTTGCGAACGGATATGATCTGATTGCGTGCAGTTCGATGGGNGGTCGTGATTCAACGGCGGTCCGGTTTTTGCGGGAAAAGAGAGTGGATGGTGCCATTGTACTGGCACACAATATCCATGATGATATTTTGGTGGAATCTGCAGGGCAGCGTTTTCCTATTATCGTAATGGATCGTCATCTTTCGGGTGATCATCTGGTCAATGTGCTGGTTGACGGTGAACAAGGTGGATATCTGGCTACGCGTCACCTTATCAATGAGGGGCATCGGAAGATTGCCTACATTAGCGGTCCATCCAACTCCTATGATAATGCCCTGCGCTACCAGGGATATCTGAGAGCTATGCAGGAAGCGGGGCTTGAAGAGAAATCCAAATGGCGTCTGAGCGGCAATTTTGTACGTGAGGGCGGACATAGTGCAACCAAAATGATGATTATGCAGGGCGAGCTTCCAACCGCTGTATTTTACGGGAATGACGAGATGGCTATAGGCGGTTTGAAGGCACTGGAAGAGAGCGGCATATCCGTACCGAATGATATTTCGGTCATCGGGTTTGATGACATTCAGTTGTCCGAATTCGTCCGCCCTCCGCTCACCACAGTGCGGCAGCCGAAGCACGAGGCCGGCTCACTTGCAGGTCATCTGCTGTTCCAGATGCTGAACGGTGAATCCGTGAATCCATCATATACGTTGACGATTGATATGGTGGAACGTGAATCTGTACGCTCTGTGCAGGCAGAGTCGGGTATCCAGCCCGCTTAGGAAGCAACGTTTGGATGAGTAAGGGTTCCTTGTTTGCCGGGGGCAGAGGGGAATCATTACTCGGATAAATACATCTAATGATCATCACGTAAATTTGGTTGGACAGGAGATGAAGAAATGGCTTTGATCCAATGCCAGTTGTTCGCTGAAAGTCTTAGCATGTCTACAGAGATCACACTTATATTGCCTGAACATTCTCCGCTGCGCGCAAGCCGGAATGGGAAACTGCCTGTCTTGTATCTGCTGCATGGACGCGGTGCGGACCACTCTGAATGGACACGACATTCATCCATTGAACGTTTGGCCGAGGCCAGGGGAATTGCGGTTGTGATGCCATCGGCTGGACGAAGCTACTATATGGATATGCAGCAGGGCGGGTCTTATTTTACATATATAAGTGAGGAACTGCCTGCATTCGTGAAGTCACTCTTCCCCATCTCGGACCGCCGTGAAGATACATTTGTAACAGGCGTTTCCATGGGCGGGTATGGTGCATTCAAGCTGGGTCTGCGTTTTCCGGAACGCTACGCTGCCGCAGCCAGCCTCTCAGGCGGACTCGATCTGGCGGGCAGGGTACGCGGGCAGGGGAACTTCACCCCTGCAGAAATGCAGAGCATCTTCGGCAGTCCTGAGCGAATTGAGGGCAGCGATGATGATCTGCTGGCTGTTAGCCGCAGGCTGGCGGCGTCGGGGACGGCGTTTCCGCAGCTGTATCAATGCTGCGGCACAGAAGATTTTCTGTACGAAGCTAACCAGACATTCCGCCATACGATGAAGGAACTGGATGTACAGGTGACCTATGAGGAAGAGCCAGGTGGCCATGAGTGGAGTTATTGGGATATGAAGATTAAGCGTGTTCTGGAATGGTTGCCGGTTCAGGTGCAGCCAGTGTGAAAATGAAACCTAGGGGTTCGTAACCGAATTGGCCTTTAGTAGGTCGGTTTGCAGAGGAACCCCATTCTTTTTCGGTCAATTCGAAACGTTTCGATTTATACTAAATGAGGAGTGAATGACATGACAACGATGATTAATGAACCGATTCGGCTGAATGCCGGGGAATTAACGTTTACCTTTTTAAACAGCGGGGACCTGTACCAGGCAACATCGGGTAGAACCATGCTGAACCAGCTGCTAAGCAACCAGATCGATGGATCTCTGAACAATCTGTACCTGCGAGTACACGAGGGCGAGAACATTAGCTCTTTCCCGCTGCTGGGTGCACGTTCGAATAGCAAGGTGATTACAAGCAAGGCTCAGCCAGGCCATCAGCTGATCTGGGAAGGCAGCATCGCATTGGAAGGCAAGGAGCAAGGCATTGGTTATCAGGTCGTGTTCACTGCAACATCGCAAGGCGTTTGGTTCTGGGATGTGAAACTGAACGGGCAGCATAACGGTGTCGATATCGTATACGGACAGGATGTTGGACTGGCTGATCCAGGTGCGGTACGCAGCAATGAGGCCTATCTGTCGCAGTATATTGACCATACTGTCTTTGAAGATGGAGCGAAGGGATATGTCGTATGCTCCCGTCAAAACCAGCCTCAGGGCGGCGCATTCCCTTATATGCAGCAAGGTTCTTTGACTAGAGCAGTTGGTTATTCCACAGACGGCTTCCAATTCTTCGGCCTCTCTTACAAGGAAACCAACAAGCCGGAAGGTCTGAGCCGTAAAACACTGGCCAATGAGACCTATCAATATGAGTTCGCCTATACGGCGCTGCAATCGGAGCTTTTGAACCTGGACGGGGAAGCTGAGGTTGTCTTCTATGGACTGGCGAAGCCCGATCATCCGGAGGGCATCTCCGCATTGGAATATGCAGATGAAGTGTCTGCGGCATGGGACGCTGTACAGAAATTCGAAGTTCAGTACGGTGAAACGCTCGAACAAGTGAAGTTGTCTTCCAGCCTGGGCGAGCCGCTCGTGGCACTGGATATGACGGAAGAAGAGATCAAGGAACTGTTCCCTGACCGTCATCAGGAAGAGCGCAACGAGGATTCGCTCCTGTCCTTCTTCACAGGCAGTTACGAACATATCGTGCTGAAAGCCAAGGAACTGCTGGTGGAGCGTCCTCACGGTCATATCCTGATGAGCGGTGGCAACGTGGAGCTCGGAGCACAGGTCATTACGACAACGGCTTATATGTACGGTATTTTTAACTCGCAGCTGGTTATCGGCAACACCAATTTTAACAAAATGATCAGTAACGCCCGCAATGCGTTGAACGTGCCGAAGACTGCCGGACAACGCATCTACGTGGAGATGGACGGCAAATATCGTCTGCTGACGATGCCGTCACTGTTCGAGATTGGCTTTAACTATGTACGCTGGATGTACAAAACCGAATCCGATACACTCATCGTGACGAATTATACAGGGGCACATACAACCGAAGTACGTATGAATGTTCGTTCTGCAAGCGGCACAGCCTATCGCTATCTGGTAACCAACCAGATCACAATGAATGTCAACGAATACGAATATCCGCTGCATATGACGCAGGATGGCAGTACATTGATTTTCAAGGCAGATCCAAAAGCAATCAGTGCCGGTACCTATCCTGACTTGCAATATCGCATGTCTGTAGAGGGTGCTTCGATGAACGCAGGCGACGAAACGCTGCTCACAAGCGGTATCCGCAGTGGATCTGCTTCGCTGGTTACGCTCAGCCTGGAGGAGAGCGCAGAGTGGACGCTTAAGGTTCAGGGCGTACTTGAGGGCCAAGCTAATGAAACCGGATCGACTCTTACATTTGAAGAGGAAGTACAGGCTTATCGCGAATTCTTCGCGGGTGTGATGAACGGCTTCCGTTTGTCCCGCGGGGAAGGACAGAGTGCCGAAGACTTATTCAAGGTGAATGCCTTGGCTTGGTGGTATACGCACAACATGCTGGTCCACTATTCCGTGCCTCACGGACTGGAGCAATATGGCGGCGCGGCATGGGGGACACGGGATGTATGTCAGGGTCCGGTCGAATACTTCATGGCGACTCAAAAATACGAGCAGGTACGCGATATCATCAAAATGGTCTACACGCACCAATATGAGGATGACGGCAACTGGCCGCAATGGTTCATGTTTGACAAATATTTTGCCATCCAGCAGGAAGAGAGCCACGGCGACATCATCGTATGGCCGCTGAAAGTGCTGGCAGACTATCTGACGGCGACTCGCGACTATGCGATTCTGGATGAAAAAGTGCCTTACACGGTTAAGCACAGCTTCGGATTTACGGAGGATACAGCAACCGTACTGGATCATGCGAAGAAAGAGATCGAATACATTCGTTCGCACTTCCTGCACGATACATTCCTGTCTTCCTATGGCGATGGGGACTGGGACGATACCCTTCAACCAGCCAATGCACAGCTCAAGCAGTTTATGGTGAGCAGCTGGACGGTAGCTCTGACGTATCAATCCGTCAACGTGCTCTCACAGGCTTTGAAATACAAGGATGCGTCCTTTGCAGAGGAGCTTGAAGCTCTGGCTCAAGGCATCCGTGAAGACTTTAACCGTTACATGCTGGGAACCGATGTTATTCCGGGCTTTGTGTACATGGAAGACACGGATCAGGCGAAGCTGATGCTGCATCCGACCGATACAGAGACAGGCATCCAGTATCGCTTGCTGCCTATGACACGCAGCATGATTGGTGAACTGCTCACCGCAGAACAGGCTGAATCACATTATGCACTGATTCGCGAGCAGTTCCTGTGTCCGGACGGGGTACGCTTGATGAACCGCCCAGCACAGTATGCCGGCGGTGTGAGCAGCCACTTCAAGCGGGCAGAACAAGCATCCAACTTCGGACGCGAGATCGGCTTGCAGTACGTACACGCCCACATTCGTTACGTGGAAGCAATGGCTAAGCTTGGTAAGACGGATCAGGTATGGAATGGTCTAGCGATGATCAACCCGGTTGGAATCGGTGAGGTTGTGCCTAACGCAGAGATTCGCCAAGCCAATGCCTACTTCAGCAGTTCTGACGGAAAATTCAACACACGTTATGAGGCGCAGGAGCATTTTGACCAATTGCGTAAAGGTACCGTGCCGGTGAAGGGTGGATGGAGAATCTACTCCAGCGGCCCGGGGATCTACATGAACCAGCTGATCTCCAATGCACTCGGTATCCGTCAGGAAGGTGGAGATCTGGTCATTGACCCTGTCCTGCCAGCAGAGCTGGACGGCATGCAATTCGAGTTTGAGTATGCAGGCGAACCGGTAACATTTATCTATCATCTGAACGAAGGATCGGTTAACCGCGTAACTGTGAACGGCAAGGATATCCGCACGGAAGTTACGGCGAACCGTTATCGTCAGGGCGGGGTTTGCATCTCGCTGGATGAGTTCAGACAACTGCGTACTTCGGACCGTACCATTGTTGATATTTATATGTAACTCCACGACTTATGAGCTTAATGATTGAGCGTAATGAAAGGCCATCCTCCTTAACAGGCAGGATGGNCTTTTTTCATGAACGTGAGAGAGAATGGCCCATGCCATATCATATGGGGATAAAGCTGATCACTTGTATCAACGCAGCGGAACCGCCAGCATCGTATGCAGCAGCTCATTATGGCGAACGTGTTTCGTAACGTAGCCATGTTTCTCAAGCCACCTGGTCAATTCATCCAGCAGGGGAAAATGGCGTTCTCTTATGGCAAGTAATTGTTCACTGTCTCCAGCTGCCTCAGCTTGTCTTGTATAAGCTTCCCGGTGAAGTGCGTCCACAAACATGAGATCGGTGAGACAGATTCGTCCCCGTGGGGTTAACACCCGCTGCATCTCCTGCAGCGCCAGCTGCTGCTGGTCCGGACTCAGATGATGGAAGGCGAAGCTGGATACAAGGAAATCAAAGGTCTGGTCGGCAAAAGGCAGTGCCAGGAAGTTTCCCAGCTTCACATGCATCTCTGGATATTTGGTCCGGCATGTACGCAGCATCTCTCTGGACTGGTCAATCCCCGTCATTGTGGCATCACGATCCAATAATCTACCTGCCAGATTGCCTGTTCCTGTACCAATATCAAGTCCGTGTTCACCTGGAGCAGGGGAGATCCAATTCGCAGTCTGTTCCAGCGCCTCGTCATAGTTGTGATACAGGTAAAAGGAAGACGGTGGGGCCTTCTTGGTATCCGGGTCTTCTCCGGCGTTTGTAGATTCGTTATAAGGCATGCTGCCTGCTTCCTTCAGGGAAGATGCAGGGATGCTGCCGCTTTCTGCGTGAACACGCTCATCATGGATGGCTGCCTGGGTATCATAGTTCCAACGATCATGCCAGTTCTGGCGTGCTTCCCGCAGGCGACGGGAGCTGTCTGCGAGCTCATGGAGATGGCTTACATCCAGCGGTCCGTCCTGACGATTGAGATCAATCATGCGCTGGGTTGTATCCAGCATGCGTTTCAGTTCAATCCACTGGGCATACATGACGGCTTGCTGCAGCTCCAGATATTCCTCCAGCCGCTGCTGGTTCCCCTGGTCAATCTCACTGAGCGCATGAGTAATATCCTGAAGCGACATGCCGATCTCCCGCAGTGCGGAGATGGTCTGAAGCCGCCAGATGTCATTTTCCGTGTAGCTCCGGTATCCATTGCCGGCCTGCTTGGAGGGGAGAATTAATCCTTTTTCCTCATAAAAACGGATGGCTCTGGGAGATATGCCAAGCCTGCCTGCCGCCTCTTTAATATTCAAGAGCTGCACCTCCTTCATGATTATCAGTATAAACGATGACGTAACGTAAAGGTTAAGGNGAGCGCGCCATTTTAGTTCAGACTTAAGGCTGTGCTACAATATAAGCAAATGAAAAAAATGCGCAAGCTATCCTGCAAACCAAGGGCCATGCCATGCGCTGGAATAATGTGATTACCTGCACGAAAGGTTGAAATGTGATGCTTACCCGTCAAACTTATAAAATTCGGCTATCCGAGATGAAGGATGCACCCCAACTGATGGAGATGGATGCTCTGGTATGGGACATACATACCTCTCCAGCGCCATTCCATTGGAAATCCAGACAGCAATTTCTGCAGCATTGTCCTCCCGGCAGCCAGCTGGTTGCCGTTCAGGGAGAGCGGGTCTGCGGTTATGTGGGCTTTTATCCGGCTACGGGAATGCCTGTTAATCGTCATGTCTACGAGATTAATATTGCTGTTCATCCCAATGATCGGCGCAGTGGCGTGGCCACGTCGCTGATGCATGCCATGAAAGAACATGCTCGTGAACAAGGGGTTCATAAGCTGCGTCTCCGCGTTCTGTCGAGCAATCCCGGAGCGATTGCTTTCTATACCCAATGCGGGTTTGAGACGGAGGGCCGACTGGTGTCGGAATTTTATATCGCCGGGAAATACGTGGACGATATTCTCATGAGTTATTTTATCCGGACTGAACGATAGTTCAAGGAGCGAAGGAGGAACAATATAATGGACATGGGACTTCGGGGTAAAAAGGCATTGGTCCTTGCCTCCAGCCAGGGACTCGGCAAGGCGGTGGCAGCACAACTCGCCGCAGAAGGCGCAGACGTGATGCTTGCGAGCAGGAACGAGGAGAAGCTCGCAGCAGTGAAGCAAGAGCTGCTGAAACTGGACGGCGGAGGACGTGTTGAATACAGCGTAACGGATGTTACGCGCAAGGAAGACATTAATGCGCTCATTCATAAGACAGGGGAGCTGTTTGGGCAGATTGATATTCTGGTGAACAACTCGGGCGGTCCTCCTTCGGGCACATTTGAATCATTAACCGATGAGGATTGGGAACGGGCATTTGAGTTGAATGTCATGAGCTATGTACGCATGATTCGGGGGGCCCTTCCTTATATGAAGGCCAATGGCGGACATATCGTGAATATTGCTTCAACTTCAGTGAAACAACCGATTCCGGGGCTGATCCTGTCCAACACGTTCCGCACGGGCGTCTTTGGCCTGGCGAAGACGCTGTCACAGGAGCTTGCACCTTATGGCATTTTGATCAATACGGTGGCACCCGGACGAATTGGAACGGATCGGATACATGAGCTCGACTCTGCGCGTGCAGAGCAGAACGGAGTCAGTGAAGAAGAGGTGGCAGAACAATTCCGCAAGGAAATTCCACTGGGACGATACGGTCAGCCTGAGGAATTTGCCAAAGCGGTGGTGTTCCTGTTATCCGGGGCCAATACGTACATTACCGGCACTTCGCTAGTGGTGGATGGCGGTATGGTACGAGCTCTCTAATATCGGTAAGTCACTTTATCTGAAAGAATTCGGGATACATGTAAGAATAGATGTAAGGTAAGGAACCATGTAAAACCCTCTGTCACACCATTGGTGAAGACAGAGGGTTTTTGATTAAAAACATATATACGAGCTGGCACAATCCATTAGGCCGGATCCGTGTTGTTTGTGCTGGTTGATTCGTCTGAGCTGCCCGAATCGGACTCGGTTCCTGAAGCCACGCCACGCTTACTTCTGTAACCTTGTCGTCCTTCCGGCAGTACGCCGTTCACCAAGTCAGTCACCCGTTCGTTCAGGCCTGCTACCCGTTTGTCATACTGGGTTTGTGTAATATTTCCGTCAGACAGCTGCTGCTGGAGTTCACTTTTCCCGGCGGCGACAAGCTTGTCGATTACAGTCTGCACATCCACATTGTTGCTGGCAGCGATCTCGGCAATGGTGCTGCCCGCCTTGCGGGCTTCCTTCAGCTCGTCTGCTGTTACGCCAAGGGTGGAGGCCAGTACATTGGTGTATCGACCAAGTCCATGTCCGGCTCCCTTGTTACNTTTTATAGATTTCGATGTATGTGAATTCGTTGCGGGGCCGACTTTTTTGTTCGGAGTGGAAGTGCCTGCAGCCGGATCGGCACTCGCGATGGTGTTTGCAAACAACCCTCCGCCAAGTGCGATCGTCAAAGCCATCGTGCTGGTAATCATCATGGTTCTTGATGTTCTGCTTCTCTTCATCAGCGATCATCCTCTTTCTCAGTATGAATTAGGGTATGGGCCATGGACCCACAACGTTATCTTAGGCGTCCAGGATGAAGAGAGGCTGAACGGGACCTTAAGGTACAGTAAAAGTTGAATTTGTCGGCCCAATCGAAAAAGCCCCTTGTCTGCATGAAGGTGACTTCGTGCGGATAGGGGCATTCCATTGTTGTATCGATATGTATGCAGGGTTAGCGCAAAAGCTCCCATTCATGCTGCAGCATGCCGTACACGGCATGATTGACGTATCCCTTAGGCAATTTCTCTGCCTGACGAATTACGCCTTCCAGGACAAATCCAAGACGTTCAGGGATGGCCCGGCTGCGCTTGTTATTCGTGGCTGAGCGAATCTCGACCCGGTTCAGATCCAGTGTGACCAGGGCGTAATCGACCAGAACACGACAAGCGCTAGTCATGAGTCCTTGTCCTTCGAAGCCCTTACCCAACCAGTATCCGATGCTTACCGAACGGTTGGTCCAGTTAATCTCGTGGAATCCGATAATGCCGGCGAGTTCGCCCTTCAGCCAGACACCTGCGGTGAAGCCTCCATTGTCGGCAGCCTGCTTCAGCGCGTTGTTAATGAAGTTTGAGGTATGTTCAATTTCTGTTACATGGTCCACCCATGGCAGCCAGTGTCTCAATTGATCTCGGGAGCGATCCGTAAGTTCAAACAGCGGCTTGGTATGCTCTATAGAGAGTGGACGGAGCTCGGTATATTCATCCAATGAATAGGTAAACATGAGTGCAACCTTCTTTCTTTGTAATTAGTAGTTTAACGGGAAGCAGGAGGCAGTTTGCGCTCCAAAGCAAACAGATCTTCTTCCATGGAGGCCATGCGTTGATTCACGGTGGTGCGAGCATCACTGAGTGCCTGATTATATATGTAGGGAGCGAGCTTCGTCATAAACAGATCAAGCACCCCCCAAGCGGCCAGGTCGCCAAGTTCTTCGCCGCGTTCCTCTTGGAAATACGACTGGATCGTGCGAATGGCTTCATCCTGCTGTTCTTTGGTCAGTTTCAGCGTGTTCAAGTGGGAATCCCTCCCTATATTTTGTTTTTACTATCATGCTACATGATTCGTGCGAACCCGTCAAAATGGTTTTTGGCCTATCTTGTGTACAGGCAATCCGGACTTTGGTGCCGTTCTTTATTGAACTCGTTCTCCGTTAAAGGTATATTTAGATGAAACACTTTGTAATTTCTGAAAGCTCCAATCAATTCATGAAAGGTTTGATACCTGTGGACAATCGTACAACCCCTCCTAACTTTATCAAAAATATTATCACCGAAGATCTCCGGTCAGGAAAAGTCCAGGAAGTCATTACCCGTTTTCCTCCGGAACCGAACGGTTATCTGCATATTGGCCATGCCAAGGCCATCTGGATTAACTTCACGCTGGGCGCTGAATTCGGCGGCAAGACGAACCTGCGTTTTGACGACACCAATCCGGTGAAGGAAGATGTGGAATACGTACAATCCATCCAGGAGGATGTCAAATGGCTCGGCTTTGAGTGGAACGAGAAACGTTTTGCCTCCGATTATTTTGACGAGATGTACAACCGTGCTGTCCTGCTGATCCAAAAAGGAAAGGCCTACGTCGACGACCAAAGCGCCGATGAAATTCGGGAAATGCGCGGCACGCTGACCGAACCGGGCAAGAACAGCCCGTATCGTGATCGCACCGTTGAGGAGAATCTGGATCTGTTCGCACGGATGCGCGCAGGCGAATTCAAAAATGGAGAGAAAGTGCTGCGTGCGAAGATCGATATGGCGTCACCTAATATCAACTTGCGTGATCCGGTAATCTATCGTATCGCTCATGCACACCATCATAACACCGGCGACAAATGGTGTATCTATCCGATGTATGCCTTTGCTCATCCGCTGGAGGATGCCATTGAAGGTGTGACACATTCCCTCTGTTCCCTGGAATTTGAGGATCAACGTCCGTTCTACGATTGGGTCATCGCCGAATGTGAGATGGAGAGCCAGCCGCATCAATATGAATTTGGTCGCCTGAACCTGTCGCAGATGGTAACGAGCAAACGGAAGCTGAAATTGCTCGTGGACGAAGGACATGTGGATGGATGGGACGATCCGCGCATGCCAACGATTTCGGGTCTCCGTCGCCGGGGTTACACACCGGAAGCGATTCGTGATTTTGTATTCGAGACAGGCATTTCGAAAAGTCAGGGCGTTATTGACCTGCAAACGCTGGAGCACTTTGTCCGTGAGGATCTGAAGCTGAAGGCTCCACGCACAATGGCGGTTCTGCACCCGCTGAAAGTGGTTATCACCAACTACCCTGAAGGGGAAGTGGAGTGGCTGGAAGCAGAGAACAATGTGGAAAATCCGGAGATGGGCAATCGTAAAATTCCATTCTCCCGCGAGATCTACATTGAGCAAGATGACTTCATGGAGAATCCGCCAAACAAATACTTCCGTCTGTTCCCTGGTAATGAGGTTCGCCTGAAACATGCGTACTTCATCAAATGCAATGATGTCATCAAGGATGCGGAAGGCAACGTGACGGAGATTCATTGTACGTATGATGTGGAGACGAAGAGCGGCAGTGGATTCACAGGCCGTAAAGTCAAAGGAACCATCCACTGGGTGGAAGCAAGCCAGGCTGTACCGGCTGAATTCCGTCTGTACGAGCCATTGATCCTGGCGGAAGCACCGGATGCTGATGTAGAACCGGAAGTAGCCGGAGCTGAGGTCGTGGAAGAGCAACCGGAAAAAACATTCCTGGATCAATTGAATCCGAATTCCCTTGAGATTGTTCACGGGTATGTGGAGCAAGAGATGCAGGAGGCGAAAGCACAGGATAAATTCCAGTTCTTCCGCCATGGTTACTTCAGTGTGGATCCGAAGCATTCCGAGCCAGGCCGCCCTGTATTCAACCGGGTCGTATCCCTGAAAAGCTCGTTCCAACTGCCGAAGGCATAAGGTACATGAAATAAAAGAAGGGCGTCTCCGCGCAATACCTGCGTGGAAACGCCCTTTTTCTTACTTTTTCAATAATCTTTTGTTTTCTTATTTTGAACTTTTTATATACACCATAACGGAGAGGACAGAATAAAGCTGGAGAAGCGAAGCGCTCGCCTACAAGCTTTCTGCAAGAAAGCTGCTTCGGAAGCATAAGCTATCACCGTGATTTTACCCTCTGAAAAGGGAATCAAAAAATCCGGGGATAACAGCGATCGAAAGATTGTTCTGTCCTCGTAGTGCTCCAGTGTAAAACGTTCAACCTCTGCGAAACAAACCATTATCCGTCCTCATCCATGCTGCCCATCTCGGTTAATACAATCGGTTGATAACCGTTTCTGCGGTTGATCAGCCACATGACGCCAAAGCCTGCGGCACCAATAAGGGAGAAGAACACCCCAATGTTATACATGACCTCGGCACCGAAGCTCTGGAATAACCAGCCGCCGAACAAGCCGGCAATGACACCGGATATACCGCCCCAGGCCATCGTATACACAGCTTGACCAGAGGAGCGGTAGGGTCTTGGTATGAACAGCATGGTCAGCTGGGTACCGACATAGAAGTATCCACCAAACGTAATGGAATGCATCAGCTGGATAAATACAATCTCCAGCGGATTAACGGCCTCGGCCATCAGCTGCCACCGAACGGCGAATAGCAGGCTGACGAGTACGAGACTTGCAAGCAGCATGCTCATTTTTCTTTTCAAATAGCGATCCAGCAGCAGGAAGACACCTACTTCAAGAATGGATGAGGTGAAGATGGCCCACCCGACCATCTGTTTGTTGCCGCCCATCTCTGTAATATAGAGGGACATAAATGTACTGTTCATCGCATTGGGTACCGACACCAGCACACCGAGTCCGATAAACGTCATGAAATACGGATTGAACATCACCCTGCCGAAACGACGGAAGGTGACCACGGGGGTATCCGAAGCAATCGGCTGCCTTGGCAGAAACATGGCAAATGCAAATGCGATGGCAATCATGCAGGCAAAGACAATCGATACACTGCCCACGCCCAATCGATCGATAAGCGGACCTGCCGCTGCCGCAGTCAGAGCCCAGCCGAGGGAACCCCACAGCCGGAATGTGCCGAATTTCTGCGTGGTCCCATCGATATACCCGAGAATAAGACTGTTGGTTTGCGCAAACAGCGGACTTTGGAAGAAATAGAAGAATATCATGGCTCCGTAGATCCAGGCATAGGTCGGCGCATGAAAGACGGCTTGGGCCAGCACGAAGGTGCCCCCCATCATCATCATCAGGATAATGCGAATATTACGGGACTTGTCACTCCAGAAGCCCCAGAACGGATTGGCAAATAAAGATACAAAGGGGCCAATCGCCATCAGACTGCCGATTTCCAGCTTGGTCATGCCGATTTCCTGCAGATACAATTGGAGAAAGCCGGCGAAGATGGAGATGGCTCCGTATATGAAAAAGTTATATAGCTTCAGCGAGACCAAAGAGGGATTGCCTCTTCCGGGTGCATATCTGTCCAAATAGAGCCATTCCTTTCAGAATCAATATTCTTCAATGTATCATTTGTTGAAAGGGGATTCAATGTATAGAATAAGTTTATTATATGAGAACCGGAAGGGATGATCACCGTGAACATGAAGGAATGGACCGGCATTATACTGGCAGGAGGCATGTCCAGCCGGATGGGTTCCAACAAGGCGCTGCTGCCCCTGAATGGTTCCATTGTCTTGGAAAAGGTGGCTGCGGCTCTGACTCCTGCAGTATCCCGTGTCATCGTTGCTGCCGGACCCAATGTGGATGCTTATCAAGCTTTCGGTTATACGTGTGTTGAGGATCGCTACCCTGGAAAGGGGCCGCTGGCCGGGCTGCATGCCGCACTTGAAGCATCGGAGACCGAGTGGAATCTGGTCTGTGCCTGTGACCTGCCTTTGATCCAGCCCTCCTTTTTTGCCGCCATGCAATGGCTTGCTGAATCGGACAGAAGGCCTTCGGCGATGGTACCGCGTCTGGAAGGACGGGTTCATCCACTGGTGGGCATGTATCACCGGGATGTCCTTCCCAGCCTCGAACAGTGCCTGACCGAAGACCGCTTGCGGGTCACCCGCTGGCTGGAGGAGATTGGAGGCCGGTTTATCGAAGCAGAGGATCTGGAAAGGGCAGGAATCCAGGATGCTGCGGCACAGTTAAGCAATATGAACACCATGCAGGAGTATCAGGATTTGGTGGACAAGTGTCCACCGGGCATGTGATCGATTATCGTATTTCAGCATGGCAGCCAATACCTCATNAGTCATATTGCATACTCAATCTGGTTCGATGGGTAAACCATGTTGTCCCTGGATCGGATCGAGGGATGCTCC
>Ga0058696_1000670_pt1 | contig 14494 bp, 17 predicted proteins | sample AgamicMgSfrz_FD_55077 | JGI IMG/M metagenome (GOLD analysis project Ga0058696, IMG submission 55077) | Agave microbial communities from Guanajuato, Mexico - Mg.Sf.rz | ecosystem: Host-associated > Plants > Phyllosphere > Phylloplane/Leaf | place: Guanajuato, Mexico | collected 2012-05-30 | reverse complement strand
TATAAAGACAGGCCAATTCCTGACACTTGAAGATGTAGAATTAGATACGAATACAACTGTTTGGAAATTAAGAGCATTACAGGACCAGCTCTTTCCTTCCAATTTAGAACAGCGTCCACTTGTGACACTATAAATGAACGATCATACAAACAGGAGGATTAGGGATGACAAAATCAGTCGTTAAAGAAATTGGAGGATTAGTTTCCGCATTTAAGGAAGATAAAATCCTGATATTATTCGGCCCGCAAGCACCAAAGGAACTCCGTGAAATGGCGGTGATTCATGAATTTGAAATGTTGGAAGGGGAGCCGTTAAAGCCTGGCGGAACGATTGCCTTTGGAGAAGAGAGTTTTACAATAACAGCGTTAGGAGATCATGCAAATAAGAATTTTAAGGAATTAGGGCATATTTCTATTTACTTCCAAGAACCTGATGAAGAAGTATTGCCTGGGGCAGTGTTTGCTTCACCATATTCCTTCCCGAACACGATTAATGAGGGAACTGTAATTTCAGTAAAATAAACAAGAGGGAAAGGGAGATTCAAGTCCATAAACTTGAGCTCTTTTTCCCTTTTTTTATCCGTTTTTCAGCTTATTATTGATTATTGAAAAATATCTGAAAATACACGCTTTTCCCTTGACTAAAAGGTAAATACATTATATGATTTTTACAAATGTAACAGTATAGAACAAATGTAAAGGGAGGAACAGTAATGATGATTAAAACATTAAAGCTTCCTGAGATGATAACAGAACAGAAACTGAAAGAGCTGTATAAAGAGTTATGGTTAATCCGGTATTTTGATGAAAAAGTTGACCAGTTTTTTGCGAAAGGCATGATTCATGGAACGACACATCTATGTGTTGGCCAAGAGCCTTCAGCAGCTGGTTCCATTGCAGTGATTGGCAGAAAAGATAAGATCGTCAGTACACATCGAGGGCATGGCCATTGTATTTCTAAAGAAGGCGATGTGAACAAGATGATGGCAGAGCTCTTCGGCAGAGAAACTGGCTATTGTAAAGGAAAAGGCGGTTCTATGCATATTGCGGATTTAGAGAAGGGTAATCTTGGAGCCAACGGTATTGTTGGAGGAGGGATTCCGCTAGCAGTAGGAGCAGCCCTGACCTCGAAAATGAAAAGAGAAAATTATGTGGTGCTTTGCTTCTTTGGAGATGGTGCTTCCAATGAAGGTAGCTTCCATGAATCGATGAACTTAGCTGCCATTTGGGATCTGCCAGTAGTCTTTATTTGCGAAAATAATCAATATGGGATGTCAGGGCCAGTTAAAGATATGACTCGGATTGAAAACATTGCCGACAGAGCCGGTAGTTATGGAATGCCTGGTAAGGTAGTGGACGGTCTCGACATGATTGACATAATGAACTCAGTCCACGAAGCGGTGGAACATGCGCGCAGCGGGAAAGGACCATCTTTAATTGAAATGAAAACATACCGTTGGAAAGGCCATTCTAAGAGTGATGCCAAAAAATACCGCACTCGTGAAGAAGAGAAGGAATGGCGAGAAAGAGACGGTATCAAGCGCTTTAAAGAGACGTTAATCAACAGTGGTGTCTTAACAGAAGAAACAGCCAAACAGCTTCAGGAAGAAGCCTATGATGATATTGAAAAGGCTGTGACATTCGCTGAAAATAGTCCAGAACCATCACTTGCTAGTTTACTAGAAGACGTATTTGCATAAAAGAGAGGAGTTTTAAAAATGGCTACTAGACAAATAACCTATTTAGAGGCAGTCAGAGAAGCAATGAGTTTAGAAATGCGAGAAAATGAAGATGTGTTTATTCTCGGTGAAGATATTGGTGTTTATGGAGGAGCCTTCGGTGTCACCCGGGGAATGATAGAGGAGTTTGGACCTGAGCGGGTCCGTAATACACCAATATCAGAAGCAGCCATTGCAGGGGCAGCTATCGGATCGGCATTAACAGGAATGCGTCCTATATTAGAACTACAATTCTCTGATTTTATTACAATAGCCATGGATCAAATGGTAAACCAAGCAGCGAAAACCCGCTATATGTTCGGCGGTAAAGGCAGTGTGCCAATGGTACTTCGGACACCAGCGGGTTCAGGGACAGGAGCTGCTGCTCAGCATTCGCAAAGTTTAGAGGCTTGGATGGCCCATATACCTGGATTAAAAGTGGTTCAGCCTTCGACAGCTTATGATGTTAAAGGCTTGCTAAAAGCAGCAATTGATGACGACAATCCCGTGATTTTCTACGAGCATAAGCTTTTGTATAAAACAACAGGGAATGTGCCAGAAGAGTCATACAAAATTGAGTTAGGGAAGGCTGATATTAAACGAGAAGGCAGTGATGTGACGATTGTTGCAACCGCTGTCATGGTTCATAAAGCACTGGAGGCAGCAGCAGAACTTGAAAAAGACGGCATTAGTGTTGAAGTAATTGATCCACGCACGATTGTTCCGTTAGATCAAGAGACAATTATAAATTCGGTGAAAAAGACGGGCCGTTTACTTGTTGTTCATGAAGCAGTAAAACGAGGCGGTTTTGGTGGAGAAATAGTCAGTGTTATTGCAGAGAGTGAAGCATTTGATTATTTAGATGCCCCAATTAAACGATTAGGAGGAAAAGAAGTACCAATTCCTTATAACCCGAAATTAGAAAAAGCCGCCATTCCCCAAGTTCCCGATATTGTAGAAGCAGTGAAAGAAACAGTTAAGAACAGGTAAGGAGGGAAACCAATATGGCAAAAGAAATATTCATGCCGAAGTTAAGCAGCACGATGGCAGTCGGTACGCTCCTGCAGTGGTTTAAAGAAGAAGGAGAATCAGTTGAAATCGGTGAACCGCTTTTTGAAATAATGACAGATAAAATTAACATCGAAGTAGAAGCTTATGATGATGGTGTGCTGTTAAAAAGATATGTCGATGCTGACGCTGAAGTGCCAGTTAACCATATTGTTGGCTATATTGGTACAAAAGGTGAGACAGTGCCTCTTAATTCACCAGGCAGTGCCGGCAAAGAAACAGAAGGCCAAGAACAGACAGACATTCAGACCGCTATAAAACAAGAGATTAATAAACATCAAACAACGGAGAAACCACGTGCAACACCAGCAGCTCGGAAAATGGCCCGCACGAATAAACTGGATTTAGTTTTCGTTAAGGGAAGCGGTCCAAATGGACGTGTTCATAAAAATGATGTGCTTTTCCATCTGGAGGATAATTTAAAGGCAACTCCACTTGCGCAAAAAATCGCTGAGGCAGCACAAGTTGACTTAAACACAGTTGCTGGGAGCGGAGCACACGGAAAGATTGTGAAAGCAGATGTAATTTCTGCGCTGCCTTCGAAATCAGCTGTATCTTCAGATTCAGAATCAGTAGAAAATCGGAGAAAAATGTCTGGTATGCGCAAAGTTATTGCCGANAGGATGGTACAAAGCGCTTATACCGCACCACATGTAACATTAACAAATGAAATTGATATGTCCAAAGTAAAAGAACTGCGGGCATCTTTGCTGCCAGTTATCGAAAAACAAACAGGCCTTCGTTTATCGTTTACCGATATTATTGTAAAAGCTGCAGGGACAGCACTTGGTCGTCATCCTCATGTGAATGTATCGATAATAGGTGACGAAATTGTCCAATACAATGAGGTTAACATCGGTTTGGCAGTAGCCGTTCCAGACGGTTTGATGGTACCAGTCATTAACGATGTTTCATCAAAAGGACTTGCTGCAGTCACTAAAGCAGCAAAAGATATTGGACAGAGGGCACGTGAAAATAAGCTGCTCCCTGAACAACTAACAGGCTCCACATTTACTATCTCCAACCTTGGAATGTATGCAGTTGACGCATTTACTCCCATCATTAATCAGCCTGAAAGCGCCATACTTGGTGTCGGGCGCATTCAAGATAAACCTGTGGCCATTAATAATAACCTTGAAATTCGCCCGATGATGACACTTAGTCTTTCCTTCGATCATCGAGCAATGGATGGAGCACCTGCAGCAGCATTTTTAACAGAATTAAAACAAATACTTGAAAATCCATATGAGTTATTAGCATAGGAGGAATAATCATGAAAACCTATGATATCGTTGTTATCGGCGGGGGACCAGGTGGATATACAGCAGCACTGCATGCAGCAAAGCTAGGCCAAAAGACAGCTCTTATTGAGGCAGACTTCCTCGGTGGAACCTGTTTGAATCGTGGCTGTATTCCTTCAAAAACATATTTAAAGCATGCTGATATAATTGAACAAATTGAAAAAGGGAAAGAGTGGGGTATTGACTCAGGACCTCTTCAATTATCTTTAAGTAAAATGAAAAACAGAAAAGATGACGTAATTAAACGCCTTCGCAACGGCATCGCCTTCTTGCTGAAAAATGGGACTGTAGATGTTTATGATGGATATGGAACGGTTCTGCCTGATGGGAAAGTAACCATTCAATCCGTTGATAAGGAAGAGAAGCTGATGATTAAGGGCGATAAAGTGATAATCGCAACTGGGTCTGCTCCTGCTGTTCCTCCAATATCAGGATTGGACACAGTTCACTATGAAACTAGTGATACGGTTTTTGATTTGGATGAGATACCAAAATCAGTCATCATTATTGGCGGCGGAGTAATTGGTGTCGAATTTGCGACTATTTTTGCCTCATTACAATCGGATGTAACGATAATAGAAGCTTCTGACCGGATTATTCCTACAGAAGACAGAGAAGCTTCTCAATTCTTAACTAAGATGTTGGAGAAAAAAGGAATCACTATTCATACAGGTACTAAAGTGCAAAGTATTCAGGAATCGGATGGTAAGAAACTGGTGCGATGTGAGGATGCTAAGGGAAAAGAACGGACACTCCGCGCGGAAACATTAATCGTAAGTACTGGTCGCCGCCCGAATGTGGCTGCAGTTGCTGAATTGCATTTGGAAACGAACGGTCCTTTTCTCAAAGTAAACAGCCAGATGGAAACGAGCGCCACTAATATTTATGCCATAGGTGACGTAATTGGTGGCTGGCAGCTTGCACATGCAGCAAGTGCAGAAGGAATTGTAGCTGCAAATAATGCTTCCGGAAGAAATGACTTTATTGACTATAAGGTGATGCCGCGCTGCATCTATACACTTCCAGAGATTGCTTCAGTCGGTTTGTCAGAAGAAGAAGCTAAAAAGGAGGGGCTAGAGGTTCGAATTGAAAAATTTGATTTCGCCGGAAGCGGGAAAGCTATAAGTGCAGGTCAGCCAGAAGGATTTACAAAAATTATTTATGAAAAAAAGTTCGGTGAGATCATCGGTGTCGTTATGGCAGGGGTTCATGTAACAGAACTAATTGCGAATGCCTCTGCCTTTATGTACCTGGAAGGAACAATAGAAGAGGCAGCAACAATGATTCATCCACATCCGACAATAGCAGAAACCTTCTATGAAGCAGCGATGAATGCGGCCTACAAATCGAAGGAGAAACAAGAGATACAATCAGCCATTTAATGTTTTTCGTACAAAAAAGCCTTATATAAATAGGCTTTTTTGTGCAGCAAAAACGAAGGGGNATTACAAANTAAATAATGAGAATTTTCTTAAAATGACTTGACTGAACAGTTTCAATATTTTATGATAATTACAAATGTAACAGCATTGAACAAAAGTAAAAATCACAAAAAAACGAAAGGAGGAATGTAAGGATGGAAAAATTAATTCATCTTGATGAAAACTTAATTCAATTGCATGTTAAAGCTGAAAATAAAGAAGAGATTATTACGATCCTTTATGAACGATTAAAGAAATTCAATTATGTAAAAGATTCTTTTTTACCATCCATCTTAGAAAGAGAAACGATTTTTCCAACCGGCTTGCCTCTTGCGACAATGGGAGTTGCAATCCCCCATACAGATCCTGAGCATGTAGTCAGCCCAATGATAGCTGTGGCAGTATTAGAGCAACCGGTAGAATTTATCATAATGGGCAGTACAGATACACCTGTGAGTGTGGAAATTGTCCTGATGTTAGCTATATCTGAACCCTCCAAACAGCTTGTTATGCTAGAACGGTTAATGGGAGTTTTTCAAAATGTGGACGCGATGTCTGAGCTGAAAAACGCCACATCAGCTAAAGAACTACTATCGGTATTAGACAGGGAATTAAATCAGATTAGTGTTTAGCAATTTTTATTACGAAGAAATGTAAGCGCTATCTAATTTGAGAGGGGTCTTCTTATGATAAAGCAAGCTGTAGATTTTGTATTAGATTTAGGTCCATCTATCATGCTTCCCATCATAATGACAGTATTTGGTTTACTGTTAAAGCAAGGCTTTAAGAAGTCATTAACAGCAGGTATAACAATTGGGATTGGTTTCATAGGAGTAAATCTTGTTATTGGACTTTTATCGGGGGCAATCGGACCAGCTGCCCAAGCGATGGTGGAGAAATTAGGATTAAATTTAGACATTCTTGATGTTGGCTGGCCAATCGGTGCTGCGATTTCCTTTGGAACTCCTGTAGCCCCACTAATGATTCCCTTAGTGCTAGTATTAAATGTTATCATGCTGTCAACGAATTTAACAAAAACACTAAATGTTGATATTTGGAACTTCTGGCATTTAATCTTCGCTGCTTCTGTCACCTATTATGCCTATGATAATATGCTTTTAGCCATTGCGGTCGGATTAATTGTTTCAGCGATTACTCTCAAATTGGCGGATTGGACTGCTCCAGCTGTTGAGCACCACTTCGGACTCAAAGGAGTTTCAATGGCTCACTCTGAAACGGTTAACTTTGCTCCTATCACCTATGCAAGCAACCGGATTGTTGATAAAATACCTGGAATTAATAAAATTGAAGCAGACCCTGAAACGTTAAAGAAAAGATTCGGAATTTTTGGAGAACCGCTCGTAATGGGATTAGTGCTTGGATTATTGATCGGTTTTCTTGGCGGATATGATGCAAAAGGAATTCTCACATTAGGCATTCAAATGTCTGCAGTATTAATTCTAATGCCAAGAATGGTAGCTCTGTTAATGGAAGGTCTTATCCCTATTTCTGAAGGAGCCCGGGACTTAATCAATAAAAAGTTCCCTGGTAAAAATGTTTATATCGGTCTTGATACAGCAATTGTTATCGGAACAGCATCAAATATGGCAGTCGCACTAATCATGGTTCCTATTACGTTATTATTAGCTGTAATTCTTCCATATAACGGGATGCTGCCTTTTGCTGATTTTGCAGTCCTTCCCTTCACAGTCGTTTGGGCAGTTGCAGCAGCGAGAGGCAATATTATCCGCGGGATTATCAACAGTATCGTCACATTGATGATTGTCTTCTTTATTGCTACTAATCTTGCAGATTTAGCAACAACGATGGGCAGAGCAGTCGGCTTTGATTTTCCGGAAGGAGCTACACAAATCTCTGGTATTGATTTAGGTTCACACGTTATTCCGTGGATTATTGTCCGCCTACTTGACCCGAGCAATCCATATTTTATTGGTGCGATAATTGCCGCGATTTTGTACGCCCTGCTTTGGTATTGGGTTCGAAATGACATTAAAAAACAGTATGCCAAAGAAATGGGATTAGATGAAAAGACATTAAAGCCGGTTAAAACAAAAGAAAATGAAACCGCTTTTAAAGCATGATAAATATTTATATTAGGGGGAATTATAATGGCGAAAAAAATCTTGGTCTCTTGTGGTACAGCAGTTGCCACTTCCACAGTCGTTGCGAAAAAAATAGAGGAAATGTTAAAGAACAAAGGATTAAACGTTCTTGTTGAGCAATGTAAAGCATCCGAGGTTCCCTCCAAAGCAGCAGGTGCTGATTTAATAGTAACAACAACACCAGTCAGCAATACAGGTGGAACACCAGTCATACAAACAATCTCTTTTTTGACAGGAATTGGAATTGATGCAGATATTGAAAAGATTATAAGCCATATCGAATAAGAAATGAAAAAGCAAAAAAACCTTAACAGTGTTTTTTTGCTTTTTTAAAAACGGAGGAAAAATCATGAAAAACTATCGATATACTACAACAGTATTTTGGCTTTCAATCATTTTTCCAGTGACCTTAATGATAGGCATATTTATATGGGCTATATACAGTCTAATAATGAATGGTCCAGATGGAATTTACCTGCTTGTTTTAACTGCAATGCCACTATTATTTCTTTCCTCTGTAATTGGGTTAAATAACCCTTCGCAAATTACTTTATCTTCTGATGGCATAGTGTTTATTGGGTTTTGGCGAAGGCATGTATATAAATGGCAAGACGTTACAGAATTGACCGTTAAAGATTATGGATATGTAGGAAAAGCATTTATCCGAATTGGCAACTATCGCCTGTTAGGAGGCCGGTATTGGATTTCTAATAAACTCGAAGGTTATCAAGAATTATTAACAGTAATTAAAGGTCAAGCAGAAGGACGTGAACAGCATGAATGTGAAACCGTACAGCCAAAATGACAAAACTTTGCCAATGAAAGTTGCAGCCTTCTATAACAAGGAACAAATAAATTATGAAGACCGGCAAATTCCTCCTATAGGGGAGGAGGAAGTATTAGTAAGAATGGAGTTTTGCGGATTGTGCGGCACAGATATTCATAAAGTAATAGATGAAATGGTGCCACCTGAAACTGTTCTTGGCCATGAGGTCTCAGGGAAAATAGTGAAAGTAGGGGCTAAAATAAAAGATTACAAAGTGGGTGATAGAGTATTTGTCGCCCACCATGTTCCCTGCTTCACCTGCCATTATTGCAAGAGGGGTTCATACAGCTTGTGTGCGCAGTTTAAACAAACCAATCTAGATCCAGGCGGATTTTCAGAATATATCCGCGTTCCGGCATTGCATGTAAAACATACGATGGGCCTCCTTCCAGATGGGATGAGTTATGAGGAGGGAGCACTTGTAGAACCAATTGCATGCTGTCTTCATGGTTTTGAATTAATTGATACACATCCTGGTGATACCATTCTTATTATGGGCGCCGGCCAAATCGGTCTCCTTCAAGTACAAATCGCCAAAGCTTTGCTTGCTTCTAAGATTATTGTCAGTGATATTAACCCTTATCGTTTAGATAAATCACTAGAGTTTGGCGCTGATGAAGCGATTAACAGTCAAAATGAAAATGTAGTGAAAAAGGTAATGGAGCTGACAAACGGACAGGGAGCAGATGTGATAATCATCTCAGCTAGTATCCAGTCACTTCTACCTGAAGCAATGGAATGTGTCGCAAGAGGCGGTACGGTTTTAGTTTTTGCTCCATTGAAAGATACAGATGTAGCGATACCTGCAGCACGTTTTTTTAACGATGAAATTAAAGTTATCGGCTCTTACTCTTCCAATCCTTATAATTACGAAAAAGCTATAAATATGTTGAGAAATAAAGTTTTCAGAGTGGAAGATATGATCACCCACCGCTTTTCATTATCAGAGTTAGATAAAGCTATAGCAACTGCCCATAATCCGTCTGAAAGGGTGTTGAAAGTACTAATAAAACCATAGAAAGAGGGGAAGGAATGATAGATTTTAGCTTAAATGAGAAAATCATACTTGTAACAGGAGCGGAGGACAGTCTTGAGGGAATTATTTGCGAAAAGCTTGTAAATGCTGGCGCGAAGGTGTGGATTCATCAATACAGTGAAAATACAGCGGGCGCGAGTCAGCATGTTATTAATACAGCCTCTATTATAAGTAGATTGGACTCCCGTGATAAGGTTCGAAATGTTGTAAATAGGATTATCGCAGAAGATAATAAAATTGATGTTCTGATCAATCTTGGAGAAAAGACTCTCAGTACCACAATAGATGAGCTGACACCACAGGAATGGCTAGCTGTATTTCAAAGGAATCTGGATATTCCTTTCCTATGCTGTCAAGAAATTATCCCCATTATGATGGAGAATGGCAGCGGAATTATTATAAATATAACTTCACAAGCTGCTCAAACTGGAGATATTGGTCCCCATTTTGCAGCATCAAAAAGTGCATTAAACTCTTTTACAAAGGGATTGTCAAGAGAGTTTAAAGATAAGGGCGTTAAAGTGAAGGAAGTTTGTGTTCCGGTTATGCTCCATGATAAATCACTTCCCTGTGAGATGAGAAGACAAATGATGGAAGCAGTGGCAAATAAGACATTACTATCATGTTCGGCGTATTTAGATGAAGAATAGCTTATGACTATGAGGTGCTGTACTAATGAAGAAAAACATTCTGATTGTTGGCGGAGCAAGTGGGATTGGCAAAGAAATTGCTTTACATTTTGCAGCAGATAAACATCAGGTTGCGGTTGCGGATATTAATAAACAATCATTAAATCAGTTAGTGTCTGAAAATGGTCAGGATAATCTTATTCCCTTTGAAGTAGACGCTGGTTCTTGGGAAAGTGTAGAAACGCTAGCTGATAATATAAAGAAGAGGTTTGGAACCATTCACACGCTAATATACTCAGCAGGTATCACAAAATCAATCAGCTTTCTGGAAATTGATTGGGCTGTTTGGCAAAAAACAATGGCTGTAAACTTACACGGCCTATTTTACACCATTAAATCTGTTTATCCAGTATTGGAGCGTGGCGGAAGTATCGTTATCATTGGTTCAGGATCTGCTATTACAGGTACTGGAGGCGGTATTCAATATTCAGCCTCAAAGGGCGGAGCATTTGGGTTAATGAGATCGCTTGTTCAAGACTTGGGGAATAACTATATCAATATCAATGTTGTCGCACCAAGAGTAATTGAATCAGANATGCTGGATATTTTATATCCGACAGAACAATCAAAGGACCAGTTGAAACAGGACATACCAATTGGGCGGCTTGGAACGCCGNAAGATGTTTGTCAGGCGGTAAAATTTTTAAGCAGTAAAGAAGGAAAATATATANATGGGCAAATCTTACTGTTGGATGGGGGCAGAACATTTAAAAGCTGCTTATAAACAGGTTACCGAGAATAATAAATTCTCGGTTTTTTTATACAAGGACGTAATGATTTTAGCAAAAATATACTGTAATATGTTCTTATACATAACATTTGTAATGCGGATTTGCTATAGAAAGAGGAGATGAGGAGAATGGAGTGGCAGGAAAAACGACAATTAGTGAAGGTTTCTAGCATGTATTATAATGACGGCTGGACACAAGCACAAATTGCCCAAAAATTAGGTGTTTCCAGACCTGTTATATCGAAGTTATTGCAAAGGGCAAAGGATGAAGGAATTGTTAAGATTTATATAAAGGATGAAAGTGTGCACACTGTAGAATTAGAAAGGAAGCTGGAACAATATTTTGACCTTGCTGATGCAGTCGTGGTACCTAATAATGGGTTATCTGCNGAAATGGCCAAACGGGAAGTAGGGCAAGCAGGTGCCAGTTATATTTCTAATAATATGAAGGACGTTAAAAGTATTGGAATCTCTTGGGGGGAAACTTTAGCTAATCTCGTGCAGGAATACCCGTTTGAGAAAAGAGAAGATATTACCGTTGTTCCATTGGAAGGAGGGATGGGGGTTAAACAAGTACAGATCCATGCAAACCAACTGGCAAATGAATTAGCAAAAAAACTTCGAAGCACTTGTGCTTATTTGTATGCTCCAGCAATTGTGGAAACAGAAGAATTAAAACAGCGGCTGATGGGGATGGAGGATATTCAAACAGTTTTAGAAATTGGCAGGAATGTAGATGTTGCTCTCATTGGAATTGGAAATCCATTTCATGATTCCACACTTATGAGGTTAGGATATTTACAAGAAAATGACCTTGCGCAGCTCCGAGAAGTCGGAACAATCGGTGATATAGGTTTTAGATTTTTTGATGAACACGGTGAACCAATTAATGATTCATTAAATACAAAAGTTATCGGGATAACCCTAAAAGATTTTAAAAAAATCAAAAAAGTAATTGCTGTCGTAGAAGGGGCACATAAAGTCGAAAGTATATTAGGAGCGCTAAAGGGTAAATTTATTGATGTATTAGTTACTGATGAATTAACAGCAAGCGCCATTTTGAAAAGAATATCTAACTAAGTTTTACTTGAATCTTCAACCTTTTGCAGGAAAATTTGAATATAATAATGTTCAGTAGTGGAGAATATAAAGCATTAAAATACGGAAAAATTCTTAATTAGGATAATAGGTGAGGAGAGGTTCGTTATGGAAATCACAGAATTAGATGTCTTCCTATATTGTTCACATTGTCAAGATGAAACATTACATTGTGTCCAATACTTAAACCATAAAATCTCTAGTACAGAGTGTACAAACTGCCACCGTAAAATTGATATGCATTTGAATCCGAAAAGAGAATTATATAAAGAAATCTATAAACGAATTGTTACAAAACCAACTAGACTAACCCAAGAATACAGAGATGATTTAAACAAATTTCTTGGAGAATTTCCAAAGCGCGCTCTCAGCAAACCGTATCGACTTAAAAGATATATGAATGAAACAAGGACGGCACTTAAGAAGTTTAAAGATGGCAATTAAATTTTATAAGATTCCGCAACAGGATAGTATGGCTATCCTGTTTTTTTATGGAACTACATACTGCTATTCTAGTTTGAAATCTACCTTTTCGATAGAAACTTTTCAATAGTAGAATGCTCCGTCCTGTAGAGAAAAATCGAGCATTCTACATGCTATTCTTGCTAGTAATAGGTTTATTTGTCGTTAGATAGTATTGTAAATGCGGAAATAAAAAGGAAATACAGGAAAAAAATTCATATTAATTCTTTTTTCAGAGCGTTTTATATATTATAATAACTGTATTACGCATAATAGTACACTTAGTACAGCGGGGGGGCTGGATATGTTTGAACTGGATATTAGAAGCAGGACACCTATCTATGAACAACTGGTGGAAAAGTTTATCGAGCTGATTGTGACAAGAGTGCTGAAGGCTGATGAACAGCTTCCCTCTGTTCGAACAATGGCGACACAGCTGACGATTAATCCGAACACAATCCAAAAGGCTTATCGTGAGCTCGAAGTAAGAGGATATATTTATTCAGTTAAAGGAAAAGGCAGTTTTGTGAAGGCTTCTGAGTTCGTTCAAGATGACAGTAAAATAAAAGAAGCACTTGAGCGGTTAGAGAAGGCGGTAAAGGAAGCACTGTACTTAGGCATTCAGCCAGAGGATTTGCTTTTGCATATCAAAAAACTGATTAATTAAGAGGGAGGGAATTATGCCGATGATTCAATTAAAACAAGTCGTAAAGCGAATTGATAAGGATATCATTCTCGACCATATGAGTTTGAATATACGTAAAGGAAGCATTTATGGACTGCTTGGCTCCAACGGGGCAGGTAAAACAACGATCTTAAAGATGATTGCAGGAATTTATAAGCAGGAAGAAGGAATGGTAACAGTAGAAGGAGAGCAGATATTCGAAAATACTTCCCTGAAACAGAAGATGTTCTTTATTGCTGACTATCCTTCTTTTTTACCCCATTATACAACAAAACAAATGGCTTCCTTTTACAAGGAACAGTACTCGAATTGGAGCGATGAATTATTCAATAAAATGGGAGATCAGCTCGACATAGACAAAAATAAAAAAATCCATCATTTTTCAAAAGGCGTGCAAAGGCAAATTGCTTTTTGGCTTGCATTCTCCACACAGCCGGAAATTTTAATACTAGATGAGCCGTTTGATGGCTTGGACCCTGTTATACGCTCGAAAGTGAAGAAACTAATTGTAAACCAAGTCGCAGAAAGTGAAATGACGGTCATCATTTCATCTCATAATCTCTCAGAAGTGGAAGANTTATGTGATCATATCAGCATTATTCACAAAGGGAAGTGTCTGGTTGAAAATGATATTGATGATATAAAGCTGGATTTTCACAAAATCCAAGTCGCTTTTTCTGAACAAGGGTCAGTGGGACAGTTGAAGGATTCTTTAGACATTGTTCATTTAGAAAAGCGTGGAAGTGTCAGCATGCTTATCGTTAAAGGAGATAGAGAAACCATTGTGAAACAGATTGAACTTTTATCACCCTTATTGCTGGATATCTTACCTCTCACATTAGAAGAGATTTTTATTTATCAAATGGAGGAATTAGATTATGCCATCAAAGAAACCTTTATATTATAAGCAATTATATCTATTAATCTTTCGAAATGTAGGCTGGATTGGCATTCTTTCCTTCTTAGTTTTGTTTTTTGCAGTACCAATGCATTTAGTTCTCTTAGACAAAAAGGACTATAGGGAATGGGGAAATAATTTAGTATTTCAACAGATTTTCGATGTCATTCCAGAGATACAAATGGGTGTCTTATTGTTGATTCCTATTTTGCTTGGCATTTTTCTGTTCCGTTATATACAAAATAAAGCATTTAGCGATTTAATGCATAGTTTGCCTGTGAGCAGAAAGTTCCTATTTCATTTTTTCACTTGGAACGGTTTTGTGGTGTTAATTTTGCCAATAGTGCTCAATGGTTTAATTTTGATGGCAGCTTATTCGCTTTTTGATTTGGAAATATTCTTTTCCATTAAAAGTATATTTAGCTGGATGGGCATTTTTA
>Ga0058696_1000663_pt1 | contig 14578 bp, 9 predicted proteins | sample AgamicMgSfrz_FD_55077 | JGI IMG/M metagenome (GOLD analysis project Ga0058696, IMG submission 55077) | Agave microbial communities from Guanajuato, Mexico - Mg.Sf.rz | ecosystem: Host-associated > Plants > Phyllosphere > Phylloplane/Leaf | place: Guanajuato, Mexico | collected 2012-05-30 | reverse complement strand
TTTTTTAAAAAAATTCTCATTTATTTTAAAAATTTTCCCTATTGTACATGGAACTTTGCCTTAAAGTACGATTTTATTAATTACAGATTTTAATACAATAAAAGAAACCAACTGATTAGCCATTTTTTAATTTTAGGAGAAGGTGATAAATATGAAAAACAAAATATTGTGCGTAATGGTATATAGCGCTGCAGCAGTGGCAAGGTTTATTTTATTTTTTGCAGAAAAAAGATATAGCAAGGAGTATAGGGGTAACAATCATAATGTTATTTATAAATAACATTATGTAGTATTTGATTTTACAAAAGGAATCTTTTCTAGTCTAAAAACACTACGTTTTTTTAATTTCTTACAAAAAGCTTAGCAGTAATTATTTGATTAAGTATTGGGAATAGTCTAGAATTTTAATTGTGCATATTTATCACAATTAAAATCTTGGAGGTGAAAATGTAGGTTGATTAAATTAAACGTCAGACTTTACTTTAAATACTGCGGCCGATAGAAGGAATCAGATGTACCTCGAGTTTTTCCAAAAGGTTGAGTAAAATACATTCAATGTTATGCATTTGTCATCAGATGATTTAATACAAGTTAGAGGTGGTTTAATGCAAATATGTCATGGACATTCAGTTCAGCATTTAGAAAAGGATAATGGAGTATTTACTATTCATACTGATAAATAAATATTCAAAATCTATCATTATAACAGCAGGAAACAATGCGTTTCAGCCTAGAAAATCACCTATTAATGTTCCCCAGAAAATAGAAGATAAGGTCCATTCCTTTATCAATGATTTTAGTAAATTCCTAGATAGAAAGGTGCTATCTTTGGTGGAGGGGATTAGGCAGTTGATTGGGCCTTAATGATTGAGCCAATTGCTGAAAAAGTCACTATTGTCCATCGTAGAGATAAATTCCGTGCCCATGAACATAGTGTCACTCTCCTTGGAAAATCTAGAGGGTGTTGTTACGTTACAAAAAGTAATACTTTAAGAATTCAAAGGGTAGAACGAAATTGAGATTGAGACAGACAATGTAATTGTTAGTTATGGCTTTGTTTCTTCACNTGGACCAATTAAAGACTGGGGTTTTAATATTGAGGGGAACTCAATAGTGGTTAATCAATACAGGAAACAAGGGAGTATACGGCTGGTGATATTTGTACGTATGATGGAAAAGTAAAGCTCATTATTACTGGGTTTGGTGAAGCTGCAACAGCCGTTAGTAATGCTAAGGTTTATATAGAGCCTTCAGCAGAGGTTCAACCTTTGCATCGCATAAGCTTAATGTCCAAAAAGGACAATTAACTTATTAAATAAGCATTTTTATAAAGGGAAAATTCTTTATAAAATTTAACTTTGAACATTGAGAAGGGATGATTTATATGAACCATACAGAGCAAACAGCAATAGGCCAGGACATACTAGGAGTACTAGGAGGGAAAAATGTAGAGACTGCTTTTCAAATTTTTGCAAAAAGTAGGGAAGTAGGATCAGTGGTACGCCTCCCTTTTCCAATGGAGAATTCTGATAATCAAGCGTGGGCAGTTACACATTTGGATGAGGCGATGAAAGTACTTAAAGATCAGGAACATTTTTGTGTTGATCCAAAGTCAATTGATAAAAGCAGTAATATCAAACAATCTTTGATCGGTAAAAACTCAGATTCATCCAATTCTAGTCTATTTCTATCTAATTCCTTAAATGCGATCGATGAACCTGATCATCGACGACTACGTACTTTAGTATCCAAAGCATTCACACCAAGATATATGGAAAGCTTACGTCCCCGTGTTCAAAGATTAGCTGATGAGTTACTCGACAAGGTTCAAGAAAAAGGAAAGATGGATCTTGTAAAAGACTATGCAAACCCCTTGCCAATCAATGTTATTTCTGACATGATTGGTGTTCCTAAATCGGATCATTTAAAAATACATGAGTGGTCAGAAGGCATCGCTAATGGTCTTGGATTAGGAACATCCAACCCGGAAACAGCAGAAAANCTTAAAGATTTTGGAAACTATATTAAGGAGCTAGTTTTCCATAAACGTAAAAATCCCTCAGAAGATTTAATCAGCCAATTGATCTTAATTGAAGAGGAAGGAAATCGATTGGATGAAATAGAGCTCATATCGATGATTCAATTACTTATTTTTGCTGGGCATGAAACTACCTCTACACTAATATCAACTGGTACCTTAATATTACTCGATAATCCAGATCAATTGGAACTTCTTAAAGGTGACTATAGTTTAGTTCCATCAGCAGTAGAGGAATTGTTGCGTTTTAATGGCCCTTCTACAACTGCGGGTCCCCGATATGCTTTAAAGGACATTGAGCTTGGTGGGGAACAGATTAAAAANGGTGATATGATTTTTCCATTATTAAAATCAGCAAACCGAGATGAGAAGCATTTTACAATTTCTGAAGAACTAGACATAACACGTAAAATTAAACGGCATCTCGCATTTGGCCAAGGGGTCCATATGTGTTTAGGTGCACCTCTCGCTCGTGTNGAAGGTGATATAGCATTTACTACTTTATTAAAGCGAATGCCAAATCTTCAACTTAGCATCCCACGAGAGGATGTTAACTGGAAATTCAAACTGGCTGCTCAAGGCTTAACCTCACTTCCAATTTCCTTTTAAATGATTAGTATAGACTTGAGTAAATGAGATAAACTAGAATAGTTTATTTTATTATCAACTCTTCAAACTAGTGAGACAAATGATTAAATCCATTTATATACTTAGCTTTAAATAAATATTGAACATAAATTAGAAAAATGAAGAGCTACAATTTAGAGGAATATAGANTATTTAAAATTCNAGATTACAAGAGGTAAAATATGAATATGAAATATACTCTTATTAATCAAGAGACGTGTATTGCTTGTGGTGCATGTGGAGCTNCCGCACCTGATATTTATGATTTTGATGATGAAGGTATTGCTTTTGTATTGTTAGATGATAATAGAGGAACATGTAAAGTACCTGAGGAATTACGAGATGAGATGATTGAAGCTTTCGAGGATTGTCCAACTGATTCTGTTAAAATATCCAGTCGTCCTTTCACTCAAGTAGAGTGAAACTCTAATATATTCTTTAAATATAGAGACTAAAGGATGCAACTTTGGAGGTTGCAATGATGTACAAAGAAATGATAGATATTCAAAAGATAACTAATTTTCAATCTAGGGCTGAAGAATTTTTCCCTTTGAATTGGTACAAAAAAATGCTAGCTAATGATCCTATATACTATCATCAGGAAACGGATACATGGAATGTTTTCAAATATGCAAATGTAAAAGTGGTATTAAGTAAACATGAATATTTCTCAAGTGTAGGAAAAAGAACAACGACTGCGGTAGGTGCTAATAATAAAGAAGGATCGATTCCAGAAAAAATAAATATCTCCGGAATCGATCCGCCCAATCATAAAAAAAATCGTTCTCTATTGTCGGCAGCATTTACTCCACGTAGCCTGAAACTCTGGGAGCCGCGAATTCAGCAAATTGCCAATAATCTTTTAGATAATCTGGAGGCAAACGGTAATATTGATATTGTTAAGCAATTCTCCAGCCTTTTTCCAACAATGGTAATGGCAGATCTCATTGGCGTCCCTTCAACAGATAGTCTTATGTATAAAAAATGGGTTGATGTTCTGTTTCAACCATATATTAGAGGACAAGAAAAAGAAATAGATGAGCAAAAACAAACCGCTGCAAAAGAATACTTTGAATATCTATATCCTTTGGTTGTTCAAAAACATGCAAATCCAGCTGATGATATTATTACGGACTTAATAAATGTTGATATAAATGGAGAAAAATTCACTGATGATGAGATTGTTAGAACAACAATGCTTTTGTTAGGGGCTGGGATTGAAACAACCGGTCATATGATTTCAAGTATGTTTTATTCTTTATTGTATGATGATACAACATTGTACAATCAATTACAAAACAACCTTGCAATCGTTCCGAATGCTGTGGAAGAAATGCTTCGTTACCGATTCCATATATCTAAAAGAGAGCGTTTCGTAAAAGAGGACAACAATCTATTAGGTGTAGATTTAAAAAAAGGGGATGTTGTTATCTCATGGATGAGTGCAGCCAATATGGATGAAACAGTATTTGAAAATCCATTTGAACTACAAATTAATCGCCCTAACAGCAAAAAACACTTAACATTTGGTAATGGACCACATTTTTGTCTGGGAGCACCACTTGCAAGATTGGAATTGAATATTGCTTTAAAAACCTTTTTACAAAAGTTTTCACGTATAGAACCTGTTGAAACCTTTAATCTGGAAGAAAATTTGACAGAGTCAGCAGTAGGTCAATCTTTGGTTTATTTACCTTTAAACTTATACAAATAATAGATATTATTTTCTTTTATTAGCCTAAATTCTACCCGAATATGCAGGTAATATTCGGGTTACTATTCTATATAAAGTGTAAATCTAGACGAACAACATACATAGCTTTGTTTTACATGTATATAATAGAAATTACTCATTCCTACTAACTAAGGTTATTGAATTCATATGAAGGAATAGTTCATGTATCAGCGAATATTATGTTCATGTAAATTTGGAAGGTCGAACATTTAATTGTAATGTTAGCATGTTGAGAAGGAGGAGTAATAATCCTGGTTATTCACGTCAAAATCGGAAGGGGAGTTTATTCTTTTTTAGAAGCTAGGGTCATGATGTTTAGTTGTAATCATAGAGATGGTGGCTATAGTTTCTGTATGGAAACCATCAAATACATGTTCAAAAGTTCTTTTTTAAGGTGATAATAATTGAGCGCGAGTAGGAAAAATGAGTTCAGTCACTCTTTTCCTTTTTGATTAAGATGCTCTTCCTATTTAATATTACAAACAAGAACAAGTATAGGCAGTTTTAATCATAATAAGTATTCTTTATGTCCTCGATGGTATATTTATTTAAGACTTTACTAAATTGACCTTCCGCTTCTAAGATAATTTGTGCTATTAATTGATCGGTTTTATTTTGTAATAATATTTTTTCTTTAATATAACTATTTTTTGTTAAAGCAAGATATACTTCATAAATAGTAGTTTCAGAAGGATTTACCATAATTTTATATCCCCCGTATCGACCACCATATCCTTCAACTAAGTTTGCATCTATTAATTTAGTTAGCACTTTTCTAATAAAACTAGATTCTACCCCTAGTTCTATAGCTAATGTACTACTTGTAATTAGTCCTTTCGTAGAAGCCATAATTGCTAATGATTTAATTGATGTATTAAACCAAGTAGGACCAAGTTCACCGTATTGTGCTACCTCCTGCATAATCTTTTCACCCTAACCTAATATAATAATTATATTGCTTTAAATAGTTTATACCAAAATACTTATGAATCCAATAGTGATGAATTGAAAAATAAATAGTCTAATTTCAAATGAGGTATATAATCACAATTAAAAGGAAGCTTTAACATGGGACGTAACAATAAAGTGCTACTTAGTTAAATAGAGATATAGATTAAATGTAGTAACATATTTGTATAATGAGTAACATAATTCAAAATAACACATTTTAAAACCATTTCTACTATATACAGTGGAGAATAATTTTATTTTACTAAGAAGGTTAAAAAAATTATTTAAAATAGTTTAAATTCTTATATTATGAATATAAGATTTCTAGTATACTTATTACCTATATGGGATTACTCATTTAGTATAAAATGAATGCGGTTACATACTAAGTGCGTACGTATTATATTAATTTAGCATGCGAAATAGCTTACTACAGGTACTTAAATAATATTCATCTATACTTACCAAGGAGAGAGAATGAGATGTATCAAGAACAAATACAGTACCAGGCTGACTTGCCTGTTAAAATATTCACGCAAACTGTAGACAGCTTTCCATATCATTGGCATGAGGATTCGGAAATTTTACTTGTTCTGGAAGGAGAGTTAGAAATACGAATTGATCAAAAGAAATACACCTTATCCTCTGGTGATATTTTTTTAGTTAATGCAAACGAACTTCATTTCACTAATTCGCTTACTGGGTATGAAAATACTCAGGTTTTAGTACTTCAAATGGAGAATAAGTACTTAATAGAACATGGTATAGATATGGAGAAAAGGCGTTTTTATATAAATTCTAGAGAAGAAAGTAATACAGACAAATTGGATGAAATTAAATATATCCTTGCTAAAATGATGGAATTAATAATAAACAAAAGAAGTTACTATAACCTAAAAGTAAAGAAGTTGGTTTTAGAACTTGTAGTAAATCTTATTGAATACTTTGAAATACCACCCATAACAGACTTAAAACAATTAGATAGTGATCAGAGATTATTAGAAATATTAAAGTACATGAATAATAACTGTATGAAAACAAGCTTGAGTTTAAGGGATATTGCAGAGAAATTTGCTTTAAACCCCCATTATCTTTCTCGATATTTTAAGGTGAAAGTAGGGGTTTCAATGAAAAAGAAGTTAGATAGTATGCGATTAAATAAGTCGTTAATGGCTTTGCGAATGACAAATGAAACAGTGACTGAAATTGCATTAAAGTTTGGATTTCCTGATAGCAAAGCATATTATAGGGTTTTCAAGGAAGTATTAGGAACTACTCCTAGCGAATTTCGAAATTTATATAAATTAGAATCAGGAGATTTTATTTCGAAAGATGAGTATCTCGGTATAAATAGCAGTGAATCTCTAGCCAATTTATTTAAGTATCTCGAATGGAAAGGCAAGCAACAAGAAATACTAAAAAAACAGAATCAAGTTGTATATTTAGATTTGTTTCAAGTTCAAAAACCAATAAATCACACATTTACAAATTTGTTGACCTTCGGTTATGCGCCACTGGCTTTAAGAAGTGATTTTAAGTCTCAATTAAATCAAATCCAACAAGAAATAAATTTTAAGTATGTCCGTTTTCATGGTATTTTTGCTGACCAGTTACATGTGTACAATGAAAATCCAGACAAATCCTTGTTTTTTAATTTTAATAATTTAGATATTATATTAGATACCTTGTATGGTGCAAAACTAAAACCTTTTATTGAAATAGGATTTATGCCGAAGGATTTAGCAACAACAGAAGATACTATTTTCTTGTGGGATGCATATATTTCACCACCAAAACAGATGAGTCATTGGAAAGCATTATTAGAGGCATTTTTTAAGCATATCATTAATCGTTATGGACTTAATGAAGTTAGAACATGGTATTTTGAATTTTGGAATGAGCCAGAGGTTCCTTACTTTTGGAAAGGGTCAAGGGAAGAGTTCTTGACATTATATGCTGAGACGTTTAAAACAATTAAATCCATTGATTCGGAAATAAAGGTAGGGGGATTTAGTAGTATTAATTTCAATAACTATCAATCCTTGATAGACGATTTTAATGTTCTTGCGAAAAAAGAGAATATAGATTTAGATTTCTTTACTTTTCATGTTTATAATCTTACTAGGAAACATAACGTTCAAGTGGAGGCTAAAAGGAAATCACTTGTTATAGAAAGTGTTACACAATTTAAAAGTATAATGCTTGGTGATGAACATAACCTTACAAAAAGTATTGATTCTATTATCGAAATTAGTAGTGGATTGCATAAAAATTTTAAGGACATCTGGATTACCGAATGGAACAGTAATAGTGATAGCAAAGACCTACTTCACGATACATGTTATACGGCTGCCTTTATTACCAAAAATGCTATTGAAAACTTTGAAAAAGTAAAAGGAATGGGGTATTGGACATTCACTGATTTATTCGAAGAGTTTAAGCAACAAAAGCACTTATTTCATGGTGGCTTTGGTCTCATGACCTATAACGGTATAAAGAAAGCTGGATATCATGCTTTTTATTTCTTAAGCAAACTTGGAAATGAGCTAATTGAAAAAAGAGAAAATATGATAATTACAAAACGAGGATCAGATTATCAAATATTAATATTTAATTACAGCCACCCTAACTATCTGTATCGTAACTTTGATTATTCACAATTATCATTGACAAATCGCTATACTGTTTTTAATGACGAAAGAGTGCTTTCATTTAAAGTCAATTTGAATGGACTTCATGGAAAATACCGCATGAAAAAACAATACGTTAATCGATTTGAAGGTTCGGCTTATGATGTATGGGCTAATATTGGAGCTCCATTGGACATAGATGAAGAGATAACTCGTTATTTAAAGGGAAAAGCAGAACCTGGAATCCATGTGGAGAATATTTTTGTTGATCAGGATTATGCTTTTACGTCGGAGCTACAGCCTCATGAGATTCAATTAATTGAGATAAAAAAATATTATTAATAAGGGATAAAAGTTACTAAAAAGCCGTTGCTATAAACTGCACCCCAATTGTTAGACTGTGCCTAACNATTNGGGTGCAGTTTTTTTATGATTAAATATACAAGTGATATAAAATTAAAAATTATCCAAGGTTAAGCCCGAAAGTAATTTCTCAAANTGAATATACAAACACACCTGTACAAACTGACCTGTTAGTTTTAAACAAGGCGTACTAAACTATATGTTTCGGTCTGGTGCAATCACTAATGAATACCGCAGCTCTCTTTAAAGTCTCTAGTTATACAATGGTGTATGGTTGGCAGAGAAAAATAAAGGTTGGCGGTATAGTTAAGGCATAAATACTCGGTTGAAGGAACTCGTAAAGCTCGTTGATATTTCACGTAGCACGTATGATGATTTAGTGAAAAAATCAATCGACCAGATGACGTAAAGGAAACTGTTACGATAATTCTGTGATGGAGAATTTCTTTGGGATTATGAAATCAGAATTCTTTTCTATAAGGAATTCGAGGATGTAGAACATCTTAAACAAAAACTTAAAAATATATGGAATATTATAATACCAAACGGATGAAGGCAAAATTCAAAATGAGTCCGGTACAATACCGAAAATCATTTTGAGCAAGCTGCCTGATGAAATAACCTTGTCTAACTTTTAGTGGTCACTTCAGCCGCTTTTTTATATTTTTTAATGAGTAAATTATTTTAGATGATTTAAATTTTTGTGCTAAGTAAATTTTTATCAGGTTATGTACAATTAATTAAGTCAATAATCGGAATACCAAATCTTAAAAAAGGGAATGTATTCGTTTTTGTTGGATAGTATATTTGAAACAAGAGATGATAAGCGCTTTCATCATGGTGTTTTAATTGTTAGTGTTAGGAGCAAAGATTTTGAAAATGAAATGTTTGCTAATTAATAAGAAAGGAAGTTTATTTTTTTGGGTGAAATGTAAGCGTTATCGAAAGGGAAAAAACATTTTTCACTTATTGTGGCATTACTTTGACATGAATTTAAGTGTACCAAGTGGGGGGAAACATGATGTTTAAAAATTTTAAAAAAAGAAAAAAAAGAAAAAATGAAATACTGCATCAAGTTATACAAGACAAGGCAAATCGAAAAGTAAGAAGGCAGGAACTTGCCGATTTGCCAGAGTCAGAAAGAAAAGAATTAATAAAAAGTGATAAGATTTTGGCCAAAGAGCAAAGGCAACAACGAAAAGAAGAATTAAAATCTTTAAGCCGTAAAGAAAGAAAAGAGGCGAAAAGAGAAGCGAAAATATACAAAAAAATAAAAAATAGACCAATAAGGATGGCGTGCTGGTCGGTTGTATTTCTGCTGTTGCTAAGTACGGGTTTAACTGTAGGACCAGCTGTTGCNAGCATAGTTGGGAACATAACTGGAAAAAATATTACTATTGATACAACAAGTGCGGAAGGTGTCAAAGCCAGAAAAGTTGCTGATATTGTTTCAGAAGAGATTGCTAATGAAGGAATAGTGTTATTAAAAAATGAAAATAACTCACTACCATTAACAGATAAAAAAATAAATGTATTTGGTTCTACTGCTTTTAGTTTTAAATATGGCGGAGGTGGTTCTGGTGCTGCAGATCAAACCCGTGCTGTAAACTTATTTGATGCACTCAAGAATGCTGGTATTAATTATAATCAGAAATTACATGATTATTACGCTGAAATTCCAGAATTAGAAGGGATAACAAAGTCTGAAACTGGTTTTGTGCAAGTAATCAAAGGAATGTTAGGTAATGACGAGTCAGCCAGTGAACCAGATGTAACGGATGCTGCACTTGCTCAAGCGAAAGAGTACTCTGATAATGCGATGATTATTGTTCAAAGTGAAGCTGTTGAAGCATCAGATGTAAGTACTGACCAATTAAAGTTATCAGACGAAATGCATAATTTAATTGAAACAGTGGCTGAGAACTTTAGTAATGTCACCATTATTGTTAACGCTGGTAATACATTAGAATTAGGATTCGTGGATGAATATCCANGCATCCAATCTGTTCTTTGGGTTGGAACTCCTGGACCATTTGGAACTAATTCAATCGCAAAAGTTTTATCAGGAGAAATAAATCCTTCGGGCCGGATTACTGATACGTATGTCTATGATCTTACATCATCACCCGCTAGTGAAAATTTTGGAAACTACCAATATGATAATTTAGATAAAGCTTATATTAATTATGAAGAAGGAATTTATGTAGGATACAGATTCTACGAAACTTACTATCAGGGAAATGAAGAAGGATACAGAGAAACAGTTCAATATCCTTTTGGGTCTGGTTTAAGTTATACAACATTTGATTGGAAAGTTGTTACTCAAAATTTAAACAAGGAAGCAATTGAAATTAAAGTAGAAGTAAAAAATACAGGAAAAGCTGCAGGAAAAGATGTAGTTCAAGTATACTACTCAGCTCCTTACAGGTCAGGAGGAATTGAAAAGTCTGCGATTAACTTAGGTGCATTTGCTAAAACAAAAACACTAAAACCAGGAGAATCTGAAGTAGTAACTATTAAGTACGATACAAGAGATATGGCTTCTTACGATATGGTAAATGAGAATTATATCTTAGAAAAAGGATCATACCAAATTAAACTCGCAAAGAATGTTCATGAAATTATCAGGTCACTGAAGTTTGAATTGCCTGAGAATATTGTATACAAAGAAGATGCTGATACTGGTACAGAGTACAAGAATCGGTTCACTCAATCAGAAAATGAATTAACGGTTCTATCTCGTAACGATTGGGAAGGAACATACCCATCAGATAAGGATGATTCAAAAATTGCCTCTAATAAGGTAATTAAAAGAGTTCAGGAACAGGACTTTAATAATGACCTTAAAATGCCTACAACAGGAGCAAAAAATGGGCTCGAATTGGAAGATTTAAAAGGGCTAGATTACGATGATCCGAAGTGGAACCGATTCCTAGATCAATTAACGGTCGATCAAATGATCAATTATGTAGTTAATGGAGCTTATCATACAAGGGGTATGGATGAACTAGGAATTCCAAATACAGTATTAATGGATGGACCTGCTGGATTTAGTTTCTTCTTCAAAAAATTTGAAGCTGGTGCTTATCCGACGCAAATTGTCATTGCTTCAACTTGGAATAAAGCTCTAGCATACGACATGGGGGAAGCTGTTGGAAAGGAAGCAATTGCATACGGAATTCATGGATGGTATGCTCCAGGATTGAATATTCACCGTACAGCACAAGGTGGAAGAAACTTTGAGTATATGTCAGAGGACCCTGTTTTAAACGGTGCGATTGGTGCCAGCATGTCGAAAGGTGCTCAAGACCAAGATGTCACAGTATTTATGAAACACTTTGTCATGAATGACCAAGAAACAAATGCACGTTCAGGAGTTCTAGTATGGTCAAATGAACAAGCAATGCGTGAAATTTACCTACGTCCTTTCGAAATGACTGTAAAAGAAGCTGGAGTAACTGGTACAATGTCTAGTTTCTCTTATATTGATGGAAAATGGGCAAATCCAGAATTATTAAATGGAATTTTAAGAGAGGAGTGGGGATTTAAAGGTGTAGTATCTTCAGATGCGGTGTTTAATTTTATGGAATCACAAAAAGCAATTACATCTGGTAACGATTTAATGTTAGATATAACAGGAGTTTCAAAAAATAAAAAACGTTTGGAAGAAGCGTATGATGTACATCCGGAAGCTGTTACAGTAGGGCTTCGAAATAGCATGCATAACTCACTATATGCAACATTAAAAACGTACTTATTTGATGAAAAATAAAGAGGGAAGGCAGACTATGTCCGCCTTCTTACTAAAAAAATGTGGTGGTGTATGATGAAACATCAAGATTTAATTGGAAAAATGACATTGGAAGAAAAGGCATCCCTCATGTCCGGGCAAAATTTTTGGAATACCAAGGCAATTGAACGTCTTGGGATTCCATCTATTATGCTAACAGATGGACCGCACGGGCTGCGAAAACAAGGTGGGAGGGCAGATCATCTAGGACTAAACAAAAGTTTACCAGCAACATGTTACCCAACTGCGGCAACGTTAGCAAATAGTTGGGATAAATCACTTATATATGATGTTGGAAAAGATATTGGAAAGGAAGCTCGTAGTGAAAAGGTAAGTGTCTTACTTGGTCCTGGGTTAAATATTAAACGTAATCCATTATGTGGACGTAATTTTGAGTATTTTTCAGAAGACCCATACCTAACTGGTGAACTTGCTAGTGAAATGGTTAAAGGAATTCAGTCTAATGGAATTTCTGCATGCCCTAAGCATTATGCTGTAAATAGTCAGGAACATATGCGCATGACTATTGATGAAATTGTAGATGAGCGTTCGCTTAGAGAAATTTATTTAACAGGGTTTGAAAAAGTTGTCAAAGAGAGTAACCCTTATACAATAATGTCTTCCTATAATAAGGTTAATGGGGAATTTGCAAATGAAAATCAATACTTAGCTAATGACATATTGTACTCTGAGTGGGGATATGACGGTGTTGTTGTAACAGACTGGGGTGGAAATAATGACCGTGTTGCGGGCTTAAGAGCTCATAATCAGTTAGAAATGCCTTCTACTAATGGTATTACAGATAAGGAAATTGTTAATGCAATAAATGAAGGAACATTAGATGAATCAATACTANATCAAGCAGTAGATCATTTATTATCCTTAATTTTTAAAGTACATTTAGATGATAAGGAGCCTTTGCAAGTTGATTATAACCAGCACCATAACAAGGCAGTTGAAGCAGCGAGGCAGTCAATCGTTCTCCTGAAAAATGAAAGTAACATACTTCCACTTAAAGATGGAAAAAGAGTAGCTGTTATTGGCGATTTTGCAAAAAACCCAAGATATCAAGGAGCAGGAAGTTCATTAATTAACCCTTATAAATTAAGTAACTCACTTGATTATTTACAAGGCTCTAAATTAAATATAGTTGGCTACGCACAGGGATACAAACGAATGGGTGGCAAGAGTAGTAAATTAGTACAAGAAGCAACAAGTCTTTCAAAATCTGCGGAAGTAGTGCTTTTATTTATTGGACTTGATGAAAGCACAGAAGCAGAAGGTGTAGATAGAAACGATTTAAAAATAGCTCATAATCAGTTAGAACTTGTTGAATCTATAATTCAGGTAAATGATAATGTGGTGGTAGTTTTATCTGGTGGTGGAGCACTTGAATTGCCATTTGCAGATAAGGTAAAAGGAATTATTCACACCTATCTATCCGGGCAAGGTGGGGGGGAAGCAGTCGCTGATATACTACTTGGTAATTGCAATCCAAGTGGTAAATTAAGTGAAACATTCCCATTGCATTATTCTGATGTTCCATCCTCTTCATACTATCCAGGACAACAAGCAACGAGCGAACATAAAGAAGGATTGTTTATCGGCTATAGGTACTATGAAACTGCAAATGTACCTGTGCGCTATCCATTTGGCTATGGATTATCTTATACTACATTTGAATTTAGTAATCTTATGATAGATAAATTCACCGTAAGTTTTGATTTGACAAATACAGGTGAAGTTGCTGGGGCAGAGATTGTGCAATTATATATCGAAATGCTAGATTCAAGAATTTTCCGCGCAAAAAAAGAATTAAAAGGCTTTGATAAAGTTTACCTAGACCCAGGCGAAACAAAACGAGTGACACTAACACTAACCAAACGAGATTTTTCCTTCTTTAATCCAGTAATTAATGACTGGGAGGTTGAATCAGGGAATTACAAGATTCAAATAGGTAGTTCCATTCAAGAAATTCATATGGAGGAAACAGTTCAAATGGATGGTGTTTCTCCATCGATATTTATTAAAAGTGAATTTCCACACTATTCAATTGCCGANGTAAAGCAAATTCCTGATTCAGAATTTGAAAAGATATTAGGGAGAAGACTACCATCTAAACATTGGGATTCTAATAAAGATTTAGGAATGAATGACACGATTAATCAAGCGCAATATAAAAACTGGATAGGAAAATTGTTCTATAATAGTATTATGTTCTTTCATTTTTTCTTTAAAAAGATAGGAAGACCATTAACAGCTAATAATGTATACTTTATTATAAATATGCCATTTAGACAGGTCGACCGTTTTACAGGAGGTAAAGTCAGTAAAAAGAATGTTGAGACACTCTTACGATGGATTAATAGATAAGACAATATTAATTCCTTTTCATTAAACGTATTAATATTACACATTCTCCATTCAGGTACCAACTCTGTTAA
>Ga0058696_1000662_pt1 | contig 14626 bp, 13 predicted proteins | sample AgamicMgSfrz_FD_55077 | JGI IMG/M metagenome (GOLD analysis project Ga0058696, IMG submission 55077) | Agave microbial communities from Guanajuato, Mexico - Mg.Sf.rz | ecosystem: Host-associated > Plants > Phyllosphere > Phylloplane/Leaf | place: Guanajuato, Mexico | collected 2012-05-30 | reverse complement strand
GCCGACGCGCGCGGCGTGCTGGTGATTCCGCACGGCTCGTCGGTTTACAGCTATCACTTCGTCGCGACGCGCCACAACAGCCCGTTCGCCGAATTCCTGATGATGGCGCCGCAGGCGGATCGCGTCGTGCCGATGTTCGATCCGCTGCTGCTCGACGAACCGGTGCCGGTCGGCGGGCGGATGAAGGTGCCCGACACCCCCGGGTTCGGTGTGCGTCTGAATCCGGACGTGCGCATGCAGCGCCCGTACGAACACTGAGCGCGCGATGGTCAAAGCAGAGGAGGGCGCAATGACGAAGTTGCTCGAAGACAGGATCGTCGTCGTGACGGGTGGATCGCGCGGGATCGGCCGTGCGATTGCGCTGGCGTGTGCGCGGCATGGCGCCGACATCGTCGTCAACTACTGGACGAACCCGCTGCTGCCCGCACAGGCCGAGCACGAGATCGACGCGCTCGTCGACGCGATCCGCGCGACGGGCCGCGACGCGCTGGCCGTGCCGGGCGACGTCGCGCAGCCCGACACGGCGCGCGCGCTGGTCGCGGCCGCAGTCGAGCGATTCGGCCGGATCGACGTGCTGGCGAGCAATGCCGGAATCTGCCCGTTCCACGGCTTCCTGGACTTGCCGCCCGAGCTGCTGCAAAGAACGATGGAAGTGAACCTCCACGGCGCGTTCTACATGACCCAGGCCGTCGCCCGGCAAATGGCCGCGCAAGGGCGCGGCGGCGCGATCGTCGCGACCAGCTCGATCAGCGCGCTGGTCGGCGGCGGCATGCAGACGCACTACACGCCGACCAAGGCTGGCGTCCATGCGCTGATGCAGTCGTGCGCGGTCGCGCTCGCGCCGCACCGCATTCGCTGCAATTCGGTGCTGCCCGGCACGATCCGGACCGAAATCAACGACGACGATCTCGCCGCGCCCGGCAAGACCGAGTACTTCGAGCGCAGGATTCCGCTCGGTCGCCTCGGCGAGCCGGACGACGTCGCCGACTGCGTCGTGTTTCTCGCGTCCGACATGGCGCGCTACGTGAACGGCGCCGCGCTGCTCGTCGACGGCGGCATGTACGTGAACCTTCAGTGAAACGACGAGGCATGACCATGGAAACGATCGCCTTCAGGATGCGCCTGCACCCCGGCAAGCGGGACGAATACCGGCGCCGGCATGATGCGATCTGGCCGGAACTCGCAGACGCGCTTCGTGCGGCAGGTATCTCGGACTACTGGATCTTTCTCGACGACGACACCCATCACCTGTTCGCCGTGCTCAAACGGCCGGCCGATCACCGGATCGCGCAACTCGCCGAAACGGACGTGATGCGTCGCTGGTGGGCGTACATGGCCGACCTGATGGCGACCGGGCCGGACGGGCGCCCGGTCGAGAAAGCGCTGGAGCCGATGTTTCATCTGGAATGAGGCCGGCCGCTCGACGGGCGGCCACGTTCGACGTGTGCCGACCCGTTGCAGCGGATCATCGTGTCGCATCAACTCATGGAGCCCACATGCAGGTTGTCGATCCCCATGTCCATTTCTGGGACGCCGACGCGCTGAGCTACGGCTGGCTCGATCGCGCCCAACCGGCGTTCTCGGGCGCGGTGGCGGAATTGCCACGCCGGTACCTGCCCGCGGACTTGCGCGCGGATGCCGGCGCGGATATCGACGTGCTGAAGGTCGTGCATGTCGAGGCGATCCACGATGCGTGGACGAGGCCGAGCGAAGTCGACTGGCTGCAGGCGCTTGCCGATGCGCCGGCGAGCGGCGGGATGCCGGACGGCATCGTCGCGGGCGTCGACCTGTTCGCGCCGGACGCACGCATCCGGCTCGCCGGCGCGGCGGCGCATCCGAACGTGCGCGGCATCCGGCAGGTATTGAACCGGCATCCGGACCCCTGGTACAACTACGTCGACGTGGATTATCTGGCCGAGCCGCGCTGGCGGGAGAACTTCGGGATGCTGAGCGAGTTCGGTTTGTCGTTCGACCTGCAGCTGTACCCTGCCCAGGTCGGCGCCGCGCTTGCCGTCATCGACGCGCACCCCGACACGCCCGTGATCGTCAATCACACGGGCATGTTCGTCGACCGAAGCAGCGTGCACGGCTGGCGCGAATGGCGCGACGGACTGCGCGGGCTCGCGCGGCGGGCGAACGTGACGATGAAGCTGTCCGGGCTCGCGATGTTCGACCATCGCTGGACGGTCGAAAGTTTCCGCCCGTACGTGCTCGAGGCGATCGACGTGTTCGGTGTGGCGCGCTGCATGTTCGCGTCGAACTTCCCGGTCGATCGACTCCATGCCGGCTATCGGGCGCTCTGGCACGCTTATGCGGCAATCGTCGCGGGCGCCGGCGACGATGAGCGCGACGCGCTGTTCGTCCACAATGCGCTGCGAACGTACCGATTGTGAGCCGCGTGCCACCACGGACGCCAACGAACGTGCACTCCGCGCGTCGCCGGTCGGCGTAATTCGCACCGCGCCGCAACGTACGCTTGCGCCGGCTCCGACGGGCCACGCGCAGCAGGGCGGCCGGCTGTATCGGCGCCGGCCACACTGCACGCCGTCGAGCGGCGCGGGCCGGCGCCGCCCAGGAACCTGCTCGATTTAACCGCGCAGCGCGGTCGCGACGACGCTCGCGAACGGCGTCGTGGGGCGACCGATCAGTCGCGCGAGGGCGCCGCCCTCGTCGAACAGCGCACCGCGCGACGCGGCCACGTCGGCATCGGCCAGGACGCTGGCAAACTCGGGCGGCAGCCCGGCGCTCGTCAGCGCGTCNGCATAAGCATCCTGCGCGAGATCGTTGTAGACGACGGTCTTGCCGGATTGCCGCGAAACCTCGGCAGCCAGTTGCGCCAGCGTGAACGCATCGTCCGCCGCCAGTTCATACGTTTTTCCTGCATGGCCGTCCGTCGCCAGTGCCACGGCCGCGGCCGCCGCATANTCCNTGCGCGCGGCGGAAGANAAGCGCCCGTCCTTCGCGGCCCCGATGAACGCGCCGTGNTCGAGCGCCGCGGGGAGGGCCATCAGATGGTTCTCGGTGTACCAGCCATTGCGAAGGATGACGGCGGGAAGGCCGGCGGCCGCGATGATTTCTTCCGTCTGCCGGTGCTCGATCGCGAGTCGGGCGGGCGAGGTGTCGGCGTGCAGCATGCTCGTATAGGCGAGCAGCGAGACTTCTGCCCGCCGGGCCGCGTCGATCACCGCGCGATGCAGCGGCAGGCGCCCGGCGACTTCGGTCGACGAGATCAGCAGGAGTTTGTCGACCCCGACGAACGCGCTGGCGAGCGTTTCAGGCCGCTTGTAGTCGGCCTCGCGCACCACCACGCCGCGCGCCTCGAGGTCGCGTGCCTTCGCGGGATTCCTGACCGCCGCGACGATCCGGTCGGCCGGAACGGTTTCAAGCAATGCATCGATCACAAGGCGCTCGAGTTGCCCGGATGCTCCCGTTATTGCATACATGTTCATTCTCTCCGTGAATCGGTGGGTGAGGCTCCCAGTGTAGGGATGAAGGTTTCCATTGGAAACCACCTATCCATCGGTTACCATCATTTTCAAGTAACCAAATGGAAACCATTCCGGGACGACGATGGGCTTGAGAATGCGAAAGAAGGTGGAGCCGCTTCCCGGCTGCCCGATGTCGAAATGCATGGCGCTGATCGGCGGCCTGTGGACGCCCGAACTGATCTGGTGCCTGAGCAATGGCCCGCGTCGGTTTTCGGAGTTGCGGCGCGACAACCCGACCATCACCGCGAAGGTGCTGACCGGCAGGCTGCGTGATCTGGAGGAGCGGGGCGTGATCCGGCGAAGCGTGTTGCCGACGTCGCCGCCGTCGGTGGAATACGAGTTGACGTCGCTGGGCCAGGAACTGCTGCCGGCGATTACGTCGATCGTGGAGGTCGGGTCGCGCCTGCTGCTTCGCGACCGGCCCCGTTAGCCATTTCTGCCTGGCCGGCCTACCGCGCCGCCGCGGAACGCTTCCGCTTCGTATTCGGCAACGGCTCGTGCTGCATCGGCCCCTTGACGAGTTCGCTCATCGCGTCGCGAATCCAGCGGTTGGCCGGCTCGTGATGAAAGCGCGGATGCCAGTGCAGATAAAGCTCGTACGTGGGGGCGGGGAAGGGCAGCGGCAGCAGCTTGACGTTCACGAACTCCGCGAAGCGCCGCCCGACGGCCTGCGGCACCGCCGCGATCATGTCCGACCCGGCGACGACGAACGGCACGCCGATGAAGCGCGGCGTACTGAAGCGGACGTTGACGCGAATCCCGAGGCGCTCGTGCGTGCGGGCGAGCACGTCCTGCTCGCGGCCTTCGGGATGCACCATCACATGCGCGGCGGCGCGGTACTGATCGAGCGACAGCGTGTCCCCGATTTCCGGATGATCGTCGCGGGCGATACACACATACGAGTGCCGGTACAGCGCCTTGCGCTTCAGCGATTCGCTGTTCAACCCCGGAAAGTAGCCGATCGCGAGGTCGACGTCGCCGCTCGCCAGCCCCTCCTCCAGCTCCGGCATGCTGAGCGCGACCGTCTTGATGCTCACGTGCGGCGCCGCCTTGTCGAGAAAGCTCTCCAGGCGGGGGAGGAACACCATTTCGCCGATGTCCGACATGCACAGCACGAAGTTGCGCGACGACTCGGCGGGGCGAAACTCGGGCATCGGCAGGATTTCGGTCTGCACCAGATCCAGTAGCCGCGCGACCGGCTCGCCGAGCGCCTGCGCGCGCGGCGTCGGCTCCATGCCGCGGCCCGTGCGCACGAACAGCGGGTCCTCGAACAGCTCGCGCAGCTTCGACAACGCATAGCTCATCGCCGGCTGGCTGAGCCCGATGCTGACGCCCGCCTGCGTCACATGGCGCTTTTTCAGCAGCGCATCGAACACTTTCAGCAGATTCAGATCGACCTGACGAATATCCATGGTTTGGATGATACCTATCGATTTCACATAATTGACGGATTTTATCGGGCTTCCTACCATCGTTTCCACAACAAAGGAGTGAGACACCATGTCCGATGGACGCAAGCCGCAACGCCCGTTGCGCAGCAATTTTCCGCGCGGTTCCTACCTCGGCGCGGTGCGCGCCGCGCAGTGGCGCAATCTCGGCATCAGCGAGGAAGACCTCGACAAGCCGAAGATCGCCATCGTCAATTCCTCGTCCGAACTCGCCACCTGCTTCAGCCATCTCGACGGCATCGCCGCGCAGCTGAAACAGGCGATCCGCGCCGCGGGCGCGCTGCCGTTCGAGATCCGCACCGCGGCGCCGAGCGACTTCATCACCGGCGCGGGCGCTCGCGGCGCCTACATGCTGGCTGCGCGCGACCTCGTCACGAACGACATCGAAGTGGCCGTCGAGGGCGCGCAGCTCGACGGCATGGTGTGCCTGGCGTCGTGCGACAAGACCGTGCCGGGCCAGCTGATGGCCGCCGCGCGGCTGAATATCCCGAGCATCGTCGTCGCGTGCGGTTATCAGCCGAGCGGCGAGTATCGCGGCGAGCACGTGGACATCGAGGACGTGTTCGTCGGTGCGATGCATGCGCTGACCGGCAAGCTGCCCGTCGAGGACCTGATCGGCATGAGCCAGAACGCGATTCGCGGCCCCGGCGTGTGTTCGGGGCTCGGCACCGCGAACTCGATGCACATGGTCAGCGAGGCGCTCGGCATGTCGTTGCCCGGCAGCACGCCGGTCGCCGCCAACAGCGAGCGGATGTTCGCGTTCGTGCGCGAAGCCGGCGCGCGCATCGTCGAGATGGTGCGCGACGACCTGAAGCCGCGCGACATCCTCACGCACGGCGCGTTCGCGAATGCGGTGAAGACGGTGCTCGCGGTCGGCGGCTCGATCAATACGGTCAAGCACTTGCAGGCGGTCGCGGCCGAAGGCGGGCTCGACGTCGACGTGTACGCGCTGTTCGAAGCATTCGCCGCGCAGATCCCGGTGCTGACCGGCGTGCGTCCGGTCGGCTCGCACACGATCGAGCAACTGGAGGCGGCGGGCGGTGGCCGCGGCGTGATGAAGCGGCTCGAAGCGTGGCTCGACACCGGTGCGCTGACGGTGACCGGGCGCACGGTGAAGGACAACCTGGCCGATGCGACGATCGCCGACGACGACGTGATCCGCCCGCCGCAACGCGCGTTCGCGAACCATCCGGCCATCGTGCTGGTGCGCGGCAACCTCGCCCCGCAGGCCGGCATCGTCAAATTCGGCATCTCGCCGACCAAGCAGCGCACGTTCACCGGCGACGCGATCTGCTTCTCGACCTCCGACGACGCGATCGCCGCGATCAAGGACGGTCGCGTGCAGCCGGGCAAGGTCGTCGTGATGCGCGGCGCGGGCGTGTGCGGCGGCCCGGCAATGGGCGGCGGGGCGTCGCGCGTGGTGTTCGCGATCGACGGCGCGGGCTTGTCCGAGCAGGTCGCGATGCTCACCGACGGGCATCTGTCGGGGCTGGTCTGCAAGGGGCTGGTGGTCGCGGAAGTGGCGCCGGAAGCCGCGACCGGCGGCCCGCTCGCGCTCGTCGAGGACGGCGACACGATCGACATCGATCTGGACCGGCGCGTCTGCGACCTGAAGGTCGACGAAGCCGAGCTGGCGCGCCGCCGCGCCGCGTGGCAGCGTCCCGCGCCGGTCAACGACACCGGCTGGCTGAAAATCTACCGCGCGACGGTCGGCACGATGCCGCAAGGCGCGGTGCTCGGCGCGGACCGGCCGGCGCGGGAGCGTTGAGATGAGCGGCGAAACCGTAATCGACATCGGCACGGTGATCGAGCGGCAGCAGACCACCCGCTTCGGTGTCCTGCTGATCGTCGCGATGGGCGTGATGATGATGACCGAAGGCTACGACCTCGCCGCGATGGCGTTCGCGGCCCCGGCGCTGAGCCGCGCGTGGCACCTCAAGCATGGCGTGCTCGGCCCGGTGTTCGGCGCATTCGTATTCGGCACGATGATCGGCGCGTTCGTGCTCGGCTATCTCGGCGACGTGATCGGCCGCAAACGCATGATCGTGATCGGCAGCGTCGTGCTCGCGGGCTTCACGCTCGCCGCGTCGCGTGCCACCGGCCTCGAACAGTTGCTGGTGCTGCGCTTTCTGGCGGGCATCGGCATCGGCGGCGTGGTGCCGAACGCGATCGCGTACACGACGGAGTTCGCGCCGAAGCGCTGGCGCGCGACGTGGGTCACGCTGATGTACAGCGGCTATACGATCGGCAGCAGCGTGGGCGGTCTCGTGTCGGCGTGGCTCGTGCCGAAGTTCGGCTGGCAGGTGGTGTTCGTGATCGGCGGCCTCGCGCCGCTCGTGTCGAGCGCGATGTTGTGGTTCGCGGTGCCGGAGTCGATCCGCTTCCTGACGCTCAAGGGCCGTCACGCCGAAGTCGCGCGAATCGTCGCGCGGATCGCACCGGGCTTCGCCGTCGCGCCGCAGGCCCGCTTCGTGATCGGCGGTGCTTCGCCGGGTCACGCGCACGAGCACCGCCGCGACGGCTCGCTGCGGCTGCTGTTCGCGGGCCGGCTGCGCGCGCTGACGCCGGTGCTGTGGGCCGTCTACATCGCGAACTCGATGGCGCTGTTTTTTCTCAGCAGCTGGCTGCCGGTGCTGATCGAAAGCGTGGGCCTCGCACCGCGCGACGCCGCGCTCGTCTCGACGATGTTCCAGGTCGGCGGCACGCTGGGCGGGCTCGCGCTGATGCGCTTCGTCGACACGCGCGGCGCCATCATCATCACCGTGCTGCCGCTCGTCGGCACGCCCCTCGTCGCGCTGCTCGGCACCGGACTGCCTGCCCCGATGCTGGTCGCGGCGGTGTTCCTGACCGGCTTCACGGTGGTCGGCACCCAGTTTGGCCTGAACGCGGTCGCGGCGCTCGTCTATCCGACCGCGCTGCGCGCGAAAGGCACGGGCGCGGCGGTCGGTATCCAGAAGATCGGCGCGATCGCCGGGCCGGTGATCGGCGGGATGCTGATGTCCGCGCATCTGCCGGTCGAACGGATGTTCTTTCTCGGCGCGGTACCGGTCGCCTTCGTCGCGCTCCTCGCGTTCGCGCTCGGCCGCCTGCATCGCCGCGGCGACGATGCCGCGCCGGACAACGCCCAAACAGGAGCCGCCCATGTCGCTTGAAGTCGTTCCCATTGACGCCGCGCGTCCGGATTTCGTCGGTCTCGCCAGCGGCGTCGATCTGACCGCGCCCGTGTCCGAACCGCTCGCATGCGCGATCGACGCCGCGATGAACCGCTACGCGGTGCTGGTGTTCCGCGCTCAGCCGCTCACGCAGGACCAGCAGCTCGCGTTCGCGCGTGCGCTCGGACCGCTCGATGTCGGTTTCAAGCGCGTCGCGCGTCCGCATGCGCGGCTCGCATACCAGGAACTCGCGGACATCTCGAACGTGGACGAATCCGGGCAGATCGCGGATCGCGCGCACCGGCGCATCGTCGGCAATCTCGCGAATCAGNTGTGGCACAGCGACAGTTCGTTCCAGCAGCCGGCGGCGCGCTATTCGATGCTGCATGCGGTCGTCGTGCCGGAGTGGGGCGGCGAGACCGAGTACGCGGACATGCGCGCCGCGTGGGATGCGCTCGACCCTCGCGAGCAGCGCGAACTCGACGGGCTTGAAGCGGAGCACTACGCGCTGCACTCGCGCTTCCTGCTCGGCGATACCGACTACAGCGACGCGCAGCGCAACGCGCTGCCGCCGGTGCGCTGGCCGCTGGTGCGCGAGCACGCCGGGTCGGGGCGCCGGCATCTGTTCATCGGCGCGCACGCGACGCATGTCGTCGGTCGCACGCTGGCCGAAGGCCGCGTGTTGCTGATGGATCTGCTCGAACATGCGACCGCGCGCCGTTTCGTGTATTCGCATCGCTGGCGGCCCGGCGACCTCGTGATCTGGGACAACCGCTGCACGCTGCACCGCGGCCGCCGTCACGATCTGTCGGTGCGCCGCGAGCTGCGGCGCGCGACGACGGTCGACCTCGACCGATACGTGGCGGCGCCGGCGGAGCCACTCGAACCTGTACAGGGAGCACGCTAATGCAGTTGAACGACGACGAACGGGCGATGCTCGACGGCCGCGACGGCGCGGCCGTGCAGCGCGCGATGGATCTGCTGGTGCGCTACGGCGAAGCGCTCGGCGCGGCGCGCCTGGTGGACACGAACAACGTGTGCGGCACGGTCGGCGCGACGATGCCGTTCCTGCGCGATTACGCGGCCACGCACGGCGGCCTCGACGCGGTGTTTTCCGAATTCAACCTCGATAGCCCCGAGGTGGTCGAGGTGCCGAAGGCGAAGGTCTTCAGCAGCCACCTGCAGCAGGGGCTCGACCCGCAGCATGCGCGGCGCCAGGGCATCGACGGCGAGATCGTGAAGCTGTACCGCCAGGGCGAGGCGTTCACCGGGCGGCTCGGCATCCAGCCGCTCAACACCTGCGCGCCGTACCTGACCGGCAACGTGCCGGTGCGCGGCGAGCATTGCGCATGGATGGAGTCGTCCGCGGTCATCTACATCAACGCGGTGCTCGGCGCGCGCTCCAATGCCGAAGGGCGCGAGAGCACCGGCGCCGCGATGCTGACCGGCAAGATTCCGTACTGGGGCCTGCACCTCGACGAAAACCGCGGCGGCACGCATCTGATCGAACTCGACGTCGACGTGAAGACGGTGCAGGACTGGGGGCTGCTCGGCTACTACGTCGGCGAATGCGTGCAGGACCGCATTCCGGTGATCGACGGGCTGCGCGACGTGCCGAACCTGCCGAAGCTCAAGCACTTCGGCGCGGCCGCGGCTTCGTCGGGCGGCGTCGAGATGTACCACATCGTCGGCCAGACGCCGGAGGCGCGCACGCGCGACGAAGCGTTTCGCGGCCGCAAGCCGCTCGAGACGATCCACTACGGCGCGGCCGAGCGGCGCATCGCGTACGAGCGCGTCAACACCACCGCAAAAGACGCCCAGGTCGACTTCGTGATGCTCGGTTGTCCGCACTATTCGATCGAGCAGATCTGGGAGGTCTGCCAGTTGCTCGAAGGCCGCCGTATCGGCACGAATACCGAGCTGTGGATCTTCACCGCGCGCGCGACCCGCCAGCTCGCGGACCAGGCCGGCTATACGAAGCTGATCGAGGACGCGGGCGGCGTGCTGATGACCGACACGTGCTCGGCGATCGGTCGCGTGATGCCCAAGGGCACGCGCGTCGTTGCGCTCGACTCGGCGAAGCAGGCGCACTACCTGCCGGCGATCATGGGCGTGCAGGCGTGGTTCGGCACCACGGCCGATTGTATCGAGGCCGCGGTGAGCGGCCGCTGGCGTGGAGGGCTGGCCGCATGAGCACGCATCACGACATGAATGGTGAAGCCGGCACGCCGATCGTGCTGCGCGGACGCAAGGTGGTCGGTGGCCGTGTCGAGGGCGAGGCGCTCGTCACGCGCGATCGCATCTCCGGCTGGGGCGGTATCGATCCGCGCACCGGCACGATCATCGAGACGCGTCACGAACTGCGCGGCCAGAGCTTCGCGAACAAGGTGCTGGTGTTTCCCGGCGCGAAGGGTTCGTCCGGATGGTCCAGCCAGTTCCATATCGCGCGAATCGCGGGCACCGCGCCGGCCGCGATGCTGTTCAACGAAATGACCACGAAGATCGCGCTCGGCGCGGTGGTGAGCCACGCGCCGTCGCTGACCGACTTCGACGTCGATCCGCTCGACGTGATCGAAACGGGCGACTGGGTGCGCGTCGATGCCGAGCGCGGCGTCGTCGAAGTGCTCAAGCGCAGCCGCACCTGATTCCGGCGCGCGGCTTCGTCCGCGCTCCACCGCGATGGATTTTCAAGGAGAGCATGTTTTGAACACTGGTACTCGTATCGTCCGCCGCGACGGCCAACCGACGGGCTGGACACTCGACGCCGACGTGTGCATCGTCGGCGCGGGCATCGCCGGCACCTCGGCTGCGCTCGAAGCGGCCGCGCTGGGCCGCAAGGTCGTGCTGGTTGACAGCCTGCCCGCGCTCGGCGGTCAGGCGGTCAACTCGATCATCGGCACGTTCTGCGGGCTGTTCTCGAACGGGCCGAAGCGCTTCCAGGTCACGCACGGCATCGCGGACGGCATCCTGCGCGATCTCGGCGAGAAGGGCGCGCTGCACTACAAGGAAGGGCCGCTGACGACCGTCGTGCTGTACGACGAAGTCGCGCTCGCGCGCTGGATCGAGCAGAAGATTCTCGACGCAGGCATCACCGTCGTGCTCGGCGCCGTGTTGCGCGACGTGGTGCGCGAAGGGCGGCGGGTGCGCGAACTCGACGTCGCGACGCGCTACGGCGACGTGCGCATCGCGGCCGACGGCTTCGTCGACGCGAGCGGCGATGCCGCGCTCACGTGGCTGGCCGGGTTCGACTGCCAGGAGCCGGAAACGCCGATTCGCGGCACGCAGATGATCGTGCTCGAGAACCTCGACGANACCGATCTGCCGACGCCGCCCGCGTTTCGCGAGCGCGTCGAGGAAAAGGCNCACGCGTATGGGCTCGANCGCAAGGACGGGCTCGTGTTCTATTTCCGNGGCCGCAACATCGGCATNGCGAACATGACGCACATCGAGACGCCGCTCGAACCGATGGCGGCGTCGCGCACCGCGCTCGTCGGCCGCGACCAGGCGGACCGCGCGTTCGAGTTCCTGCGCGCGGAGTATCCGCACATCTATCGCAACGCGCACATCCGCAGCTACGGGCTGCCCGGCATCCGGCAGACGCGCTGGATCGTCGGCGCCCAGCAGTTGCGCTCGGAAGACGTGATCGCCGCCCGGCAGTTTCCGGACGCGGTCGCACGCACCTCCTGGCCGATCGAATTGCACGATCGCGCCGAAGGCTACGAATGGAAGCCGTTCGGCGACGACCATCTGCATACCGTGCCGTTCGGCAGCCTCGTCGTGAAGGACGCCGACAACCTGATCGCGGTCGGCCGCTGCATCGACGCCGACGCGACCGCGCTGTCGAGCGTGCGGGTGATGGGGCCGTGCATCGCGATGGGCGCGGCGGCCGCGCACGCGTTCGATCTCGCGGATGGCGGCAGTGTCCATGACATCGATCGCGGCCTGCTGCGCGAGCGGCTCGCCGACAACGTCGATCGAATCGATCCACCGCATCTGAAGCACTGACGCACGACCCGCCGGCCGCGCGGCAATACCACAGAGGTGCATCGGGCGCTCCGCCAGGAGGCTCGCAACCAGCACCCGCTGCCGCGCCGGCCAGAGACGAAACGAAGGAACGCGCGACGCGCCGGAATCTGCCGGCGCGCCGACGTGGCACCTGAGGAGGAGACGATGATTCAACGCTTGCCCGATGCGCGCACGGTGGACGTGTCGCGCCTGATCGACGAACAGAGAATCGGCCGCTTCGCGATCCTGCTGATCGCGTCGACCTGGCTCGTGATGCTGACCGACGGCTACGAGCTCAGTGCGCTGGCGTTCGCCGCGCCTTCGCTGATTCGCGCCTGGCACATCGAGCGCAGCGTGCTCGGGCCGGTGTTCGGCGCCAACGTCTTCGGCATCATGATCGGCTCGATCCTGTTCGGCTATATCGGCGACCGGATCGGGCGCAAGCGCGCGATCCTGTTCGGTGCATGCTGGTACGGGCTCATCACGCTCGCGACCGCATGGGCGTCGAGTGTCGACCACCTGCTGTGGCTGCGCTTCGCCGCGGGCATCGGCATCGGCGGCGCGGTGCCGAACGCATTCGTGCTCGTGTCGGAATTCGCGCCGAAGCGGTTGCGGGCGACCTGGGTCACGCTGATGTTCACCGGCTATACGCTCGGGGCGGGCTTCGGCGGCGGCGTCGCCGTGTGGCTCGTGCCGCACTTCGGCTGGCCGGCGGTATTCGTGGTCGGCGGCCTCGCGCCGCTCGTGGTGGCCGCCGCGCTGTCGTTCGTGATGCCGGAGTCGCTGCGCTATCAGGTACTGAAGAGCTGGCCCCGCGACGGCATTGCCGCGACTGCCGCGCGCGTGCGGCCCGAACTCGCGTTGCCGCCGGATGCGCGCTTCGTCGTGACCGACGAGCGCCGCGTCGCGAAGTTCTCGCCGCGCATGCTGTTCGCCGGCCGGTTGCGCTACGTGACGACCGCGCTGTGGCTCGCGTACATCGCGAATTCGATGGCGCTGTTCTTCCTGCAAAACTGGCTGCCGGTNCTGATCGAGGCGACCGGCGTCGCCNCGCATCGCGCCGCGCTGATGACGACGCTGTTCTCCGTCGGCGGCACGCTCGGCGGCCTCGTGCTGATGCGCTTCATCGANCGCCATGGCGTGCGGCTCGTCACCTGTCTGCCGCTCGTCGGCTTTCCGCTCGTCGCGGCGCTCGGCATGAACCTCGAGACCGCCTGGCTGACGGCCGCCGTGTTCGGCGTCGGCTTCTGCGTCGCCGGCACCCAGGCAGGGCTCAATGCCGTCGCATCGATCGTCTATCCGACCAGCTTCCGCTCGAAAGGCACCGGCACCGCGATCGGCGTCGCGAAGATCGGCTCGATCTCCGGCCCGATGATCGGCGGGATGCTGCTCGCCGCGCATGTGCCGGTGCGCGAGCTGTTCCAGGTCGCGGCGCTGCCGGTCGTCGCCGTCGCGGCGCTGATGTTCGTGCTCGGTCGGATGTACCGGCCCGGCGACACGCACGACGACGGGCTCGCGGCGTGTGATCCCGTCGGCGCCGAGCCGCCGCTACCCGCGGCGGAGCGCTAGGAACAGCGGCAGCGGCGGGGCCGGCCGGGCGCGGCGCGCGCTCGCGCACGGTCGCCGGTGCGATGCATGCGGCGCGTTCGCGCCCGCCGCGCGTTCCCGCCGCCTTCGATCCGCATCACCTCATTCCATCGAAACCGGAGAAGCACGATGAAAACAGCAGTCTGCACTGCTGCGGTGGCTTGCGCCCTCGCGGCGCCGCTCACGGTCCATGCGCAAAGCTCGGTCACGTTGTACGGCATCATCGATACGGGCATTGCCTGGACGAATACGGTCGCGTCGTCGATCAAGGCACAGGGCGCGTCGCGCTGGTCAATGGCGACCGGCTGGGGCAGCGGTGACCGCCTGGGTTTCCTCGGGCGCGAGGATCTCGGCGGCGGCCTCTCCGCGGTGTTCCAGCTCGAAGCGGGGTTCAGCGGATTGAACGGCACGTCGTCGCAGGGCGGCCGGCTATTCGGACGGCAGGCGTACGTCGGCTTGTCGAGCAAACAGTACGGCAAGCTGACGCTCGGCCGTCAGTATGACTACACGTTCGACTACGTCGCACCGCTGATGGCATGGCTTCAGTTCGGCAGCATCTACGGCGCGCACATCGGGGACGTCGACGACAGCTTCCAGACGTTTCGCCTGAACAACAGCGTCAAGTACGAGGTGAGTCCGCTCGCGGGACTGAAGCTCGGCGCGCTCTATGCATTCAGCAACCAGGCGGGCGGCGGCGCCGGCCAAGGCTTCGCCAACAACCGCGCGTACGGCTTCGGGCTCGATTACCTGCGCGGACCGTTGCATGTGGTCGCGAGCTATCTGCAACTGAACAATCCGTCGGCGGGGATTGCGTCGTCGGGGAATAATCCGAACGGCGCGATCGGCGACGAGTACAGCGGTTCGACCAGCATCTTCTACAACGCTGGCTTCGTCGAGCGTCAGCGCATCTCGGCACTGGGCGCCGGCTATTCGTTCGGCGCGGCAG
>Ga0058696_1000660_pt1 | contig 14656 bp, 17 predicted proteins | sample AgamicMgSfrz_FD_55077 | JGI IMG/M metagenome (GOLD analysis project Ga0058696, IMG submission 55077) | Agave microbial communities from Guanajuato, Mexico - Mg.Sf.rz | ecosystem: Host-associated > Plants > Phyllosphere > Phylloplane/Leaf | place: Guanajuato, Mexico | collected 2012-05-30 | reverse complement strand
TTTTAAACTCTTGATACGACTGGTTTTATGGAACTGATGGGATTCGAACCCACGACCCCTTGTCTGCCAGACAAGTATTCTCCCACTGAACTACAGTCCCGTGATAAATATTGAGTTTATGACAGATAGACCTCTATCCTTCTTAAATAATAATTTGAAAAGGTAAAATAGTCAAGAAAAATTGGTAAGTATTCCAACTGTACAGTAGAAAATTATGTTAGATTTATAGTAAAATTACAACAAAATGTACAGGGGAGGAAGACAATTGAATAGAAAGATAGATATTGATCTTTTCGACTTTCCTACAAGAGAGGAAATGTTACCTTTACTTAAAGAAAGTCCATTGTATGGCTATAATCTAAAAATGGAAGTGTTTGAGCGACACGACTTGCGCTATCTCCACCAAATATTTGACTACCCAATAACAGTTTCTGACCTTAGAGTTTCTTTGAATAATAGAATTTTTCAAGCTAATTTAAGTTACGCTTACGTTTCTTTTTATTTTAGGAGAGGTATTCCTGATGAGCTTGATTCATTAATGGATCTTACAAACAAGCAGTTTACAAATAGAATGCACTTTCAACATCACACAGACGCATTTTTTCAGAGAGCTTTTACAGCATTGGACTTACTCGGTCAAATAATCTTTCATTATTATGATTTAAACAAAAACAATAAACGTAAGACAAGTCCGAGTTTCAAGCAACTTGTAGATATTCTTTATAAAAAGGACAAAGAGCTATCAAAAAAATTATCTGAAATTAGGGACTCTGATGAATTTACTGATGCTTCACAAGTTAGAAATGATATTATTCATAATAATCCCCCCTATAATGCGCATATGGGTCGTGAGAAAGATTTAAATGGAGTAACTGCTTTTGGAACCCAATATTTTTCCTCTCGAAAAGTTATGGAAATTATGGAAAACTTAATTAGAGTTGTAAGAAGAATTTTTGAAGTAGTTGAGACTCATATTCAAAATAAAAAGCAAAAACAACTTGTTGAAAAACAAATAAATATCTAAAGTATATATAAGGGGATAATTAGAATAATTTATTTGATGAGCGCCACTCATTGACTCTTTACGTAGTAAAGACTTGCAACAATCGACCATCCTTTAAATAGGGCTCTAGCCCTTTGGTTGACTGCATCTGGTATATACCCGAACGTGCTTAACAGGTGGTAATAAATCTGTTATTTGATAAGTGGTACTTATATGCTTAGCTACTTTGGAGAAGCTGGCAATATAACTAGGAATCGAACTGGTAAGCAATCTGGTATCAAATAGGGTAATAAACTTGGTAGTAGCGTGGGTACAGGAGGACTTATTAAGGGGACTAGTAGGGCTAAATTACTTCACACCCCCATGTACACGCTCACTATATGATATTCAGAGTTCCGCTCTATAGGTTTTTACACTACGTAGCTCCCAGACCTCTTAGTTACCTGCTTAGCGTCCTAGTGATCTTTACAATGTAATTAATTGTTGATGAACGAACTTCTAGATTACTTATGCAACAAATTCCATCCAGCTTTAACCCAAGGAGCGACCCCATTAACCACTGATTGGAACTTATCAAATTGGTCAATAAAGTTCTTTTTGTTTTCTTCACTAGGGTTATCTTGTACTTGTTGAAATGTAGTTTCAAGAGCTGATAACTTTTGTTTCAACTCGTTAATTTGCTCTTGAATTGACTCTTTGGTAACAATTGCAGTTGATTCTATAAAATGCTGTTGACCTTCAGGTTTTATTTTAGCTTTTTTTATCCTTCCGCTAGGACTTCTTTCAATCTCTATTAGGTTGTTATTAGCAAGTATTGCTAGCTCTGTCTTTACTGCTTCCTCATTCTTTTTAAGCTGGTTAACAATCAGAGACACGCTTATGCTTTTATTTCTTTTTTTATTGCTTTCTTCTAAAAGAAAGAGTATTTGTTTTTGTAATTGGTTCATCTTGGTTTCTCCTCTTTAGTCAAATTACTATTTTTATTGTTGAGGTGATTCATTTTGAGCAAGACAAAAGGAAAGCTTCTCAGCTCTCCTCAATGGTTTACCTTCTTTTGCCGTCTCAATAACTAATGAAACAGTAAAGGGATTATTCGTTTTCCTTTAGCCATTGTTCTCTCTTTGCTTTGTCTTGTAAAAGTGCTTTTTTGAATTCATCTTGAATTACAAGTAAATAGTTTAACCCCTCAATAGCATTATCAAGGTTTCTCCGGTTAGCAAAGTCCTCGATAATAACATTTTTTGTTTCTGCTTGGTTGTGCATATTTACTCTTTGAATCCATTTAGAATCTACATCATAAATATACAACCAATCATTTTCACTATCGTAGTCCAGAACTGCACCTTTAGAGCTATGATATTCCAATGTTGGATGAATCATTTTATAACCTTTTTCACGAAGAAACTTCATAATTGGAGTAAACTTTACAATTTTTCTTTCGAGGAGCTCAGCTTGTTGAGTTATAACATCAGAAAATTCTCCTCTAACTTTTTCGATCTCTTTTTGCTTTTCTTCAAGTTTTTCATTTAAAAGAGTTGTATCTTCCAGTACCTCTAGTGTGATTTGACTCATCCTTATTCACCTCATGTCTTTATTCTCATAAGGTCTATTCGACAACACAATACTTTACTCCTCTTTTTTAGGTAAGAATATAAGAAAAAAGATATAGTATTTGAGGGTTTGGACTCTAAGTTAATAAACTGAAAGTCCCAGTAAGAGTTGACTCCTCAAAGGATACCAATATTTTTTTATTTATTGGTTCATTTAGAAATAGAAAAATAGATGTATATGAGGTGGCACTAAGAGCGCTCTTTAAAAGACAGCTTCTTTTTATTTTTTGTTTTATATGAGACGGTTAATTTTTTATTAATATATAATAATACTTCCGAAAGAAAATGTCTGTATCCCTTGGTAGAGTAAGCGTGAGGGTTGTTTTGGTTCCGCTCATCTGACGGACTGAGAAGACTAATACCGCTCATCTGACGGACTGGAACAAATAAAACTTGTGCTGAGTTGGCATAGAATATAGAGAAGTTCAATTGCTTCCTGTCTCAAGGCAATAGAAAAAAAGAAAAGTAATTGTCCCTTATGAGGAGCCAGCTAAAAACACGCAACCTACCTATATAATATGACTAGATCGCTGGTTTTTGAATCTAATCAACCAACTTCCTCAGCATTCTTTAACAGGCGAAGGCTCTTTTTTATGACTATATAATAGGTCTATGTACTCGTTTTTAAATTTATTTTTATTTTATTTTAACTCAATTGGAAGTTGATTTTATAAGAAATGCCAAGATAGCAACGTTTGAGGGTGACTTCACTGGAAAAACAACCGTTACAGCAACGCCATATCTTTAGTATAAGGAGCTTTTTTAAGAGAAAGCTTGTCACGCTTTACCCACATTTTATATGACAGAGTTTTTTTAGAGAAGGGGAATGTTACACTTTACCCACATTTTATATGAGAGAGTTTTTTTGGAGAAGGGGAACGTTACACTTTACTGACATCTTATATGAGGAAGTCTTTTTAGGGAAGATAAATGTTACACCAACGGTAAGGTATATATGAGGGGATAAATAAGAGCCTACGCTAAATCTTACATAGTGGAGAAAGCTACTCTATCCTGCTTTCGAGCAGGCTCTTCAAGGTTGAGCTTGCCATAACTTCCAGATATGGAACGAGCGAGCCGACCTCTCATATAATTGAATTTTCCAAGACTTTTAAGGTCTACTAAATCATGTCATTCATCATTTTTTCAAACTCCTGTTCTTTCATATATTTTTTTCTTAGAAGGCTTCCAATGAAGTCTTTCTTTTTTTGAACTTATATGACTGATTTCTAGGAAATTGAAAAACAATACAACATTTTAGGAGGTGGAGTTAATGCGCGGTTATAAATTGGAGTTTACAAGCATTCAAAAACAAAAAGGTATTTCTGACTCAGAGCTTGCTCGAAGAATGAATGTAAGTCGTAGCACTATTGGATATTTAAAAGCACGAAACGGAATTAGCTTTGAGTTACTTGAGAAGCTTTGCAGAGTGCTAGAGGTTGAACCAAAAGACGTGATTGTCAAATACGAATTAAAACCATAATAAAACGCCATGATTGGCAGGAGCTGAAAGGACTTGAAATTTGAATACGATACACCAATTGGAGAAGCACTTAAAAATGGATATGAGCTAGTTTCACCAAAGCAAAAAGAAGCTAGAAAGCAATACGTTGAAAGAAAAAAGCACAAGGAGTTGGGCTACGTTTTGATGAATCGTGATAACGTCCAAGTGGTTGAAACTAATTTGACGCTTGCTCAGTCTGGACTACTAATATTCTTAACTGCATACATGAAGTTTAACGAGGAGGGGAAGCTCTTCTATAAAGGAGAACGCTTAACAGTTTCAGAAGCTTCAAAGCTTATTGGCAAGTCAGTTGCTCAAACACGAAAGGAAATTGCTGAGCTAGAAGCAAATGGACTTCTCGTAAAAGAGAAAGTTGGTCGAAGCATTTACTTGAACCTGTCAGAAGGATTCTTTAAGTGTGGCAAGGTGGAAAACAAATTTACTTTTGTAAAGATATTCAAGAAGCGTCTTGCAGAAGTAGCGCAGCAGCTTACACTCAATGAGCTTGGCCTATTAATGCACATGCTAAGCCACATGCACGAGGAAACTCACTTGCTTTGCATGAACCCAGATGAGAAAAACTTGAAACAGGTTGTTTTATGGAGACGTAAAGACCTTCCAGAAGTATTTGGCTTGTCAAAGGATTTTATATACAAGTCATTAAATAAGTTTCTACAATTGAAAATAACAGCTGAGGTTCGATCAGTAAATGAAGCTGTTGTGTTACACCCTAGTTTAGCAAGCAGAAAACCAACTACTCCAGATTTTAAAGACATTCTTGACGTAATTAATGACAGCTTGACAACAGACAATTACAAAAAATAAAAAACACAGATATCCCTGCTTTAATCGAGGAGGGCTGTTAGACGTGCTCAGAAAAAAATATATGAAAGTAATGGAGGTAAGTAATGGATAAAGTAACGTGCAATGAAATTAAAATTGCCCGAGGAAGACAGAGAGCTTTTCTTAATGGTGAGCTGGTTGGGTTGAGCTGCAAAGATTGCAAACAGTTGTTACCACTCAATAGATTCACTAAAAACAAGAAAGCTTTTGGCCAGAAGCAAAGCTCTTGTAAAGAGTGCCAAAGAGAAGCGAGCTTAGACTGGCTCAAGGATAACCGAGAAAGAAACATACAAAGATGTAGGAAGTTTAGAGAGGAAAGTCCTCACAAGATGATTGCAAGTAAACAAAACAGTCGAGCGAAACAACACGGAACAGAAGATAAGCTAACACCAGAGCAAGTTGACATTTTGCTTGGCTCAGCTGGCTTCAGAGTTGTGGAGGTTCAAAAGCAAATACGTTGCCAGCTCACAGGAGTTTGGACGAGTAATTATGATACTTGCCATGTTCACCCTCTAAGAGCTGGAGGTCATTCAGAGAATGGAAACTTATTTTTTACAACAAGACAAATAAACATTCTTCAAGGCAACTCACATTTATTTGAATGGTTGTTGACTGAGAGAGCTCAAGAGCTAGTCTTACCAGAGTTTGTTGAGTGGTTGTTAATTGACCTGTCTCATAGAAATATGATTAACGTTTACGAAATGCTTTCAAATGTTGTGGGATTTGAGAACGCTAATAAGCTGATCGAATTGTATTTTCAACAAGACTGATACCAAATATTAAACCAATTTAAAACGCCAGTGCAAGCCTTGTGGGAAGCTCTCAGAGGGTTTATTCAGCGTTGGCTTAAAACTAAAAATTACAGCTTACAAGAGTACAGGAGGAATTTAAAATGATGAAAAAACTTACAGACGCATTCAAAGGTAAAAGTGAAATGGAGAAAAACCAAGAAGAGCTAAACATTGTTACCGCTACGATTGCAGAACTAAACGACAAGCTTGGAAAATACCAAGTAATGTTACAAGGTGCTCAACTTGAGCTGGAAATTGAAGAGGACGCTGGAACAAAAAAGCGTATTAAAAAGCTTGAGAATGGAATTGCAAAGATTACCGCTGAGATTGAAGAACACCAGAAGCGTGTTGAAGGGCTTAACCAAGCTATTGCTGAGGAGCAGAAGCAACAGCGTAATGCTCTTGTTGATAAAGCAAAGAAGCAATTTGAACAAGATGTGTTTTACGCTCACAGAGTCATTGTTGTTAAGCAAGAAATGGAGAAGTTGCTTTCAAGTTATGAAAATGTGAGTGGCCTAGTTGAGCCTTCAAGGTTGAAAGCTCTTGGAGGCGTGGGATACGGTAAGGATTTTGACCATAATGACCCAACTCATGCTGACTTAATTGAAGCAGTTCACGAAGCTTATAGAGTTGGTCAAGAAAAAGCTGAGAAGGAAGCTCTTGAGGTCATTCAGAAGTTGAACGACTTTATTAAAAGATAAGTAATTGCTTGAGAGTTTAACAGTTAATTGACAGGTGGGGAGTTCGCTCCTCTCTGTTGATATGTGGAGGGAGGAACCTTGAAGAGAGATATTAATATTGAACTAATGAAAGCTAAAGCTGAGGAAGCAAACAGAAAGTATGAATTTAATTTAAAAATGAATGAATTAAAGAAACTTTCGTACCAAATTGATTTAAAACTAGGAGGAATAAAACTATGACTAACAAACAACAAAACGACTTTAATGAGATTTTTGAACGTGCTTATAAGAAAGTTGGTACTGAAGAGAGATTGAAAGCGGAGTTGGCCAAACAGGAAGCCTTCAACAAAATGACACCAAAAGAGTTAAGCGCTAACTTAAATGAACTGAAAGTATTTGCTGAGAAGGCAATTGCTGAAATGGAAGCTGAAACTGAACGCTTGAGAGCTGAACGTGAGGAACGTGAATACTACGAAAATTATTTTAAAAAATACGGAAATGAACTGTAAGGCGAGGAAAGGAGCTGAGAAGGCTCTCTCCTTTGTTTTAATGGGGGGTAAATAAAATGGATGACAAAGGAAAAAGAAAGCGTGTAGCTGAGCTATTAGAAGCTATTGAGAAGGACTTTTTAGCAGAAGATGACGAACATGGCTTTGCTTGGATTAATGAACGAGCAGAAGAACTAGCTCAGTTAACCAATAAAAATTACACTAGTACTGTCCTTCTGGAGTTAGCTAACGTTCATTATGAGCACAGTCTAATAGCCCAGATATTTTACACTGAGCAGGTAGCTCAGATGAGACGTGAAAGAGGTGAATTATAATGCCAAAGATAAAAGATCTAGAACCACGTTTACAAGAACTGATTAAGACAACTGAGAAGGCTATTGTTAATTATGGTAAAGAGTCAACAGAAGTGAGACGTTTTAAGCTTGAGCTTAAGAAGGAAACTGCTATTTGTGGAGCTATTACAAGCGCTGGAAAGGTCTGTTTGTTTGCTCCTCGTGTAAAAGAAGATGGATACTCTAATGGACGTTGTAAACAGCGTCATGGAGGTGGAAGCTTGAAAGGTGAAGAGAGAACACCAGCTCAGAAGCTAGCAGAATTAAAGTTACAAACAAAGTCTCCAATTCATTCCCTTTACCAAGAAAATGGACGTTTTCTTGCTAGCTTAACTGATGAGGAGATTCAAATAATGAAATACTTGGACGACTCAATTCGCTCTAAATTCGTTGTTGAGGAAGGCTTTGACGAGGTAATACTTGAGGACGCTAAACTCTCAGTTATTAAGTATTTCCGTAAAGTTAATAACTCTTTTGAGACAGAGCTAAGAGGGGTCACTGACCAAATGATAACACTCATTAAGAAACTTGATGAGCTGGGCTGGAAACGTAAAACTGAGGAGCAAACCAAGCGTAACCGCTCAAGCCAAGTGTTAGGTGACCTTCTCAGCGCACTTGATAGAATGGATGATGAGGAAAGCTTAAACAAAGATAAACCAATTATAAACTAACTAACAACGAACTAGCGATCTAAAGAGTGTAAAGCGCAGAAGCCAAACTGGTGGAGCTTATGTCTTGAGTAAGTCGCTATTTCTATCTGTATTGAAATACTTTTCTCAAGGAGTGATGCTCTTGGTTACCAACTCAATAGCGTTTGCAAGTAAATTAATTATATTCTTGGATTTAGATGTGAGCCAGCTTGATAGCTCCACCTTGCAAGAGTTCTTCAACAATGAACGTCAGAAACATGAGAGAGGATTCTCCTCAGTAGTATTCTGTGGTAGTGGTAAAACCAGTAAGTCATTCTATTTACAATAATGAGCCAGTTTTCCCTTGAGGAGCTGGCTCTTTTTTTTGTACCTTCTGAGAGAATCGACTTCTCAGATTACTTTGTATTGAACGTTCTCTCTGTAGAGAATACTATTAGTCTTTAATGGAAGAAAACCTTTTTAGGAGGGTTTTGGATTGTCTAACATATAGTACTGCTATTATGCCCTCCTCACAAGGCTGTATATGAGCCAGTTAGCTCTCAGAGTAGCTCAAGTATAGTAAACACACAGAATATAGTCATAAGCCAACTAACAAGGATATAACCACCTAGCACATACAATACATGCACCAACTTAATATAGAGTTTGATGTATTAAGTAAACCATTAACTTAACTGATAAGTTATCAAAAATATAATATCATTAATGGGTAATAGTTATCGCGTGTTATTAAAATAAGTTTTAACTATGACATATAGTTGTAGAAAAACAGATAATTTGTCGTCACTAAGAGTAAAAGGTAAAACTTTAATATTTAATTAAATATTTTAATATTTACTTATTATATTAATTACATTTCAGTTAATTACTTATGGTTGATAATGAGAGAGGAACGACTTGTGGAAATGAAACTCGAAAAATTCCTAGACGTAGGGGGTGTCTCGCAGACGCTAAGAGCCATATTTTGAAAGTATAAAATCACGAAACTTTTTGGTAGTTAATTCCAGCAGCTAACTCTCAAGCAAACAGGGGAGGACACAAGATGTCTACCTCAATTTTTTTAAAAATTTTTCTCCCAAAACTCAATAATTCTTATAGTTATAATAAACAATTCTGTTACAATGTGGAATATAAGGGGGATATAAAATGTCTACATACTCATTAGAACAAAGTGCAGAAAATATTTATCATCCAAAAACAAAGGAATACTTTAGAGAGGTTTTACAGTCCTACATAAATGGGAGTTATCGCTCAGCAGTAGTCATGCTTTATTCAGTTGTAATGTGTGATCTAATTTATAAGTTAAAAGACCTTAAGGAGTTATATGAGGATAAAACAGCAGATTCTATATTAAATCAAATAGAGAAGGAACAAGAAAATGAAACCAAAAAAGGGGGGTGGGAAACTACTCTTATTGAGGAAGTGAAAAAACGAACTTTCTTATTAGAGCCAGCTGATCAAATCAGTTTAGACGCTTTAAGGCTTCATCGACATTTATCAGCTCATCCAGTTTTAAACCAACAGGATTTACTTTCTACTCCAAATAAGGAAACTGTGAGAGCTTTAATGAGAAACATGCTAGATGGCTTACTCACTAAAAATCCAGTTATGTCTAAGAAAGTTTTTGATACCATTTTAGAAGATTTAGAGCATCATACAAGTTTTTTCTCAGATGATTTGTCCTTAGAAAAGTATCTTGAATCAAGATACTTAAAAAATACTAATGAACAAGTAATAAATAATATTTTTCAAAGTTTATGGGGAATAACTTTTAATTGCACTAGCTTGAAATGTAATTTGAATAGAACAATAAACTTTCGTACTTTGAAAATACTTTATAAAAGAAATAAGAGAAGCTTAATAAAATTTATTAGAGAAAATCATATCCTATTTAATAAATTTACTGAAGGTGAACATTCAATTTTGGTTAAATTAACTGAATTTTTCGGCCATAGTCCAGAGGTTTATGAATCATTTGAAGAACATAACAGAACTAAGCTTAAAGCACAGGTTGAGAAATCTTATGAATTAAAAGTAAGGTCGCTATTTCTCCGAGATAGTATTGAAGCACACTTTGATTATTTAATAGACGAACTACATTACAGAGAGAGTGGTTTCACAGAATATAAGTATTCTGCATATTACATTTTAAATAAAAATGACACGGAATTGCTTTTTAGGTGGGCTTTAGAAAACGACTGTTTAAATAAATATTACGAGTTGCTGATTCAGCAATTTGTTTATAGTGTGAATTTTAATACTGCCCATTATAACTTTCTTGATTTTATTGAAAATAACTTAAAACATTTTAATCGAGAACATTTTCTTTCTCTCTACAGTGGTATTAATAGAAATCGTCAGTGTTATGCACACAACCATGCTATAAGTGACAACAAGATTATTAAGGGCTATTCAGATCTAGTTTTAGGAACGGACTTTGATTATGAAAACAATTATCCAAACGTTGCTTTTGAAATACCGCTCTTTTAAGTGGAGAAACAATATTAAAGAGCAAGCTAGTTAAGCCCTAGAGAGGAAGAACTATAAATGAAAAAAGAAGAGAAAATAGAATACGCTTATTCCTTAACAAAACAAATCAGGACAAAACTTCTTAAGGAGAATAGCCCACACGTAATCATGAACGAACATGAGTATCTCAGGGAAATAATGACCTTGTATGCAAAGCAAACTAATTTACTTCATAGCACTTTGATACTGTTAAACAATAATCATGCAGAAGAAGCTTATATTCTGTTACGCTCAATGCTTAGTAACTCAATGTTAATAAATTATTTGTGTAAGGATAACAGGAGAAAGGATAGATACGAGAACTATTTGATACAACCCAACAAGGCTGAGCTTTCTTTCCTCTATGACATAAGAGCAGCTGCTAGAAAAGGTTGGGTGAAGAACACTGAAGGTCTTGAGGAAAAAATAAGGGAACATGAAGAGTTCTTAATAAACAATGGCTTTACCACTAGGAATGAAAAAGGAGAAACCATAGTTGACACAAGGTTTTTAAGCATTAGAAGAATGGCTTTAACTGATAAGTATTTCTTTTTTATATACATGCTTTTTTATAAAGAGTCGAGTGAATACGAGCACTCAGACTTTATGTCTTTAAGCATTTACAGACAGCAAATTATAAGTGAAATCTCTGATAAAATCACTTTTAAATTAGACTTAACGAAGACAAATCCAGAACTAAGTGAAAAGGTTTTGAATTTGAGTATTATTATATATTCTGTAACTTTTGAAGAAATATTTAAGCATATAAAGAAACGTCTCCCTCAAATGTTTTCAAATGAAGAACTAACAGAGCTAAATAATATTTATTTAAGTATGTCTAAGAATGCTATTCACTTTCCATATGATACATCTGAGGAAGCTTTCGCAAATGAATAAACAAAACAGTAAAAACATCGTCTGACTTATTAAAGCAGGGCATACTACAAAAGGTAACAACAATTGTTTTAACGTTGAAGTTAGCTCCTTTGGAGTTATACTCCTAGTTAATCTAGCCAATTTACAATATTTGAAGCGTTAACTTTTCTTTGCTCAACACTAAATACATTTTGTAGAGTTCCCCAGAAGTAGGCTCCAAAGCTGTTCTTAATACGTTTAGACTTATAAGCCAATACAGAAGCTTTGAAAGCACTTATAGCTGGCTCAATTATATTAATTACTGAAGGAGCAAACTTCTGAGAAGCCACATGAACTTTACCCCAGAGAGAAAAAGCTTCTTGAGGGGACACGAAAGGTCTTACTGACTCAATAAACTCTTTAGGAACAAATTGAGCTAAGTAAGAGAAGTCAATTTCTCCATGTTGTCGTATATCTTTTAAATCTTTTTTAAATGCTTTAAATAGAAATGTTTCTTTCTTCTGTTTTTGCTCTTCAACCGTTGAGGAGTCAAGCTCTTGATCCATTTCACGATAGGACAACTCGATAGGAAAAATAATAGTTAGACTTGCTCCAAAGCCACCAGAGACAGGTCTAATAGTTCTTACTCGTTTGATTATTCCAAGTTCTTTAAGGTGTTTTAAAGCTCTCTGAATGGTTTTAGAGCTCACCTCCAATGATTGAGCCATAGAAGCCACTTTGAGCCAGCTCACACCAACAAACTTGCATGAATGACCAGCAAGCAACCAAAGAAGCTTTCTTTCTGTTTCTGATAGTTCAAGAGCTTCTAGAGCTTCACTAATAAAACTGTCCATTTCTTTAACAGTTTTAAACGTCTCGTATTCTCGTAATTTCACAGTATATCCTCCCTAAAGAAGGAATAACCAAATAGACCAGCTTATTCAATTGTGTTAAAATAGCTGATGAAGGTTATCCTTCATGTAGTTTTTAAGGAGCTTTGTGGGTCGCCAAACTCATACAAAGCTCCTTTTTATTTGTCTTTTAATAGACAATGATAGTGGGTGACTCTAAGAAAGCTCTTATCTTTTCAAAGCCTTCTGGATTGTCTTTCTTTGAAACAAACACCTCAAAAGGTATAACCTCTATAATGAGCCAGTAAGTCTCCTCGTCTAACTCCTTAATCTGAATAGGAGAATGAAAATACAATTCTCAAACCTCCTCAAAGTAACTTATTTAAAGGGTTAAACTTTTTATTGTTTTCCTGTAATTCATTAGAAAAGAATGTGAGGTAGCGCTCAGTAGTTTTAATGCTTGTATGTCTCAAAATACGAGCCAGACTAACAATGTCACCACCAGACTCAATATAAGACTTTGCATAATAGTGTCTACAACTATGAGCTGAACACCTTGTCTGAGGAAAGCTCATAACATTTGATAACCGCTTAAAGAACAACTTCACAGCGTTACCTGTTATTGGCTTGTTCATTTTATTAACCCACACACTGGTATTTAACTTTTTGAATTTCCGCTCACAGTATGCTTTCCAGAGAGAGAGTTCCTTGAGTAGCTGACTAGTGAGCGGGACTGTTTGTTGAGTCCTAGACTTTCCGTAAACAATTAAAGTCCGAGCTTCAAAATTAATGTCATTCCAGCTCATATTCACAAGCTCTCCAAGGCGTATTCCAGTTGAAATAAGGGTTAGAAAGATAGTGTGGTTACGAATAGAAAAGAGGGAGTCCTCACGTCTTTTAATCCTTCTGAGGTGGCTCAGTATTTGCTTTACTTCCTCATCAGTAAAAGCGTGTATCTTCACGTCTTCACGAACCCTTTTAGCTTGTTGAAAAGGGTTTTCTTCAATGATTTGCTCTGAGATAGCCCAGTTCATAAGCGTTTTAGCTCGTTTGATTCGATTGTTAATAGTAGTGGGCTTATCGTTAGTATCCATGCAATAACGGACATAACGTTTGCAATGCAGGGGAGTGACGTCCTCAATAAGTTCAACACCTTGAGAGAGCATAAACCTCTCTAGATGTCGGAAGCTAAACTCATATGTATTTATCGTAGGTTTAGCTAAATTTTCGTAGCGCTTCTCAGTTAGAAACTCTTCAATAGCAAATTTTAAAAGCACAAAAAAAGACCTCCTCCAGTTATTTCTGGAAAGAGGTCTCTCTGTCATATGTAAGCTGGTAAGTGTAACCACTATACAGCCTTGAACTCAAATATTGATTTATAAGGGCTGATAAGGGATGAACTNGACCCCTTGTCTGCCAGACAAGTATTCTCCCACTGAACTACAGTCCCGATTATGTAGAGCCTTTATTGCGTGTTGACTCTACTANATTTTAATACGTATNCCGCGCGTTCGCAATAGTTATTTTCAGTGTTTTCTAATTTCTTCATATAAATATTAACTTCTAAAAAAAGCATTTACTTCTTGTTTATACGTATTAAAAAAACTTGGAATTTGGCTTGGTTCCAATCCTTTTGTAGCGTATTTGCTGATGGATTCGTAGTACCATTTCTGCTTTTCGAATCCTCTTTTAAAGCTATTCCAAACCGTATCTCCTTGCTGATCGTAGCTTTCTTTTAAAGACCGTAAATTGTCTAATTTATCTGCTACAATTAAAGACTTCACTTCAAGAGAACCAGTTTTCACAATTTGAATTGTATGCTGTTTACGTTCTTCCCAGCTTTTTGATTTGTTTTCTGTATGAGCTTCAACAATCCNCGCTACCTCTAAACCAAATCTTTGTACAATTTCTTCGAGTGTTACACTTGTATCTTCTACAGCATCATGCAGATAAGCTGCTGCTATTACTTCTTCACTAAAACCCGCTTTTTCTAAAATATTTCCTACGTTAATAGGGTGGACAATATAAGGTTTATCAGACAACTTGCGCATTTGACCGCTATGAGCGTGTTCTGCATATCTGCGTGCTTCTTTTATTAAAGACATCATATTCCTCCGCTTTTATAGAGTATATTTTTATATTTAGTATAAACGACTATAGCTCTAATAACTTTATCAAATTACATAAACTCTTTTATTTTGATAAGATACGCCTTTAAAAAACTTCGAGTGGCTCAAGTCACTCCTTATTAGAGAGCTTATCATAAAGCCTAAAATCTATTTACTAGGCCTGTATCAGTTACCATTTCTTTTTTATGCTCATAGTTTGTATGAAGGAGTGATAGCAATGCAAAACCGTAATGATCAAAATATTAAGGTCATTGATGTTTCACATCACAACGGAACAATCGATTGGGCAAAAGTGGCATCGGATGGTGTAAAAGGCGCGTATATTAAATTAACAGAAGGTACAACCTTCTTAGATAAAAAATCATATGATAATTATATAGGTGCAAAAAAT
>Ga0058696_1000659_pt1 | contig 14663 bp, 12 predicted proteins | sample AgamicMgSfrz_FD_55077 | JGI IMG/M metagenome (GOLD analysis project Ga0058696, IMG submission 55077) | Agave microbial communities from Guanajuato, Mexico - Mg.Sf.rz | ecosystem: Host-associated > Plants > Phyllosphere > Phylloplane/Leaf | place: Guanajuato, Mexico | collected 2012-05-30 | reverse complement strand
AGCTACTTGCTAATCATCATCGTGAATTCTTTATCGAGCAATTTTTCACTGCTTTACGCTGGCTATACAGGCAATGATTGCGATGCTTCTTTAATGAAGACATCGCATTATTTATATCCTGTCCTAAAAAATAATAGCGCTTTCAAAAAAGTGTTTGACGAACGAGTAAGAGGGTGTTAATCTAATAACGACCAATTAATTAGTTCATTAAACAAATTAATTATGTTTAATAATAATTAATTATGGGNTGTGCATTTTCTCTAAAATGTAAGGGTTTACAAAATGGTTAAACAGGGGGGAGGAGCTAGTTTTCTATTTTGACGAAAGTACTGCATGCTAGACTTTTTTATGCCTCTAGAGACAATTGCATATGCACGAACTGATTTATTTGAAATTTCCGTCACTAATTACAATTCTGTATGGAGGGATACTGATGGCTCAAACTAATAGAGAGCTGGAAATACCGGATGTAGACAGGAAAGTACAAAAATTTGGAGTGAAAGATCAGTTAGGCTATTTGTTTGGTGATTTTGGCAATGATTTCTTTTTTATCCTAGTAGGTTCATTTCTTATGGTGTATTACACAGATGTATTTGGTCTCAGCCCTGCAATGGTAGGAACGATTTTTCTGATTGCCCGCCTTTGGGATGCAGTGGCTGACGTAACATGGGGTCGTTTTATCGATACGAGAAAGCCAAGCAGACATGGTAAGTTTAAACCATGGATTTTCAGAATGTCGTTTCCTCTCGTCTTTTCGGGTGTGTTGATGTTTATACATATCCCCGGCATGTCAACAGGATTTTATGAGGCATATGCCTTTGTGACATATATATTATGGGGAACACTTTACAGCACAGTGAACATTCCATATGGATCAATGGCTTCTGTCATCACAAGTGATCCTGTCGAGCGTACGTCGCTGTCCAGTTTCCGGACAATGGGAGCTACATTAGCAGGGTTAATTGTAAACGTGGTGGGTCCGCTAATCATTTTTGTCGACAACAAAGCAGATCCTAACCGTTTTTTCTTAGCAGCGATAATTTTTGCGATCCTTTCTCTTGCTTGTTATATGGCATGCTATAAGATGTCTACCGAACGTATTACGGAAACGAGAGAGCAGAAAAAAACCTCTCTTAAACTTACTTTAAAAGGGGTCGCAAAAAACAAGCCACTGCTCATCATTCTTTCTGCCTCTTTAGTATTTATTATGAGCTCCATGTTAAAGGGCGCAGTCGATGTGTATTTGTTCAAAAACTATTTCGACAATGCTAAAGCATTAAGTATTTCAGGACTGATTGCAACAGTTGCAATGTTTATTGCAATATTGATCGCAAAACCGCTCGTCGCAAGATTTGGAAAAAAAGAGGTGGCGGCAGCTGGTTTACTGCTTTCAGTCATTGATTATCTACTACTCTATTTTTTAGCAGACATTAGTGCTATTCAATTCCTTGCGATATCTGCTGTTGGAATGTTTGGATTTTCTTTTTTTGGTATTGTCGTTTGGGCATTTGTCACAGATGTCATTGATTATCATGAATTTATAACAGGCATGAAGGAAGACGGAACGATTTACTCTATCTATTCATTTGCGCGAAAGGTAGGGCAAGCAGTTGCCGGGGGCTTAGGCGGTACAGCACTTGCTGCAGTTGGATATAATGCATCTTTAGATGTGCAATCAGAAAGCACTCTGCAGGGTATTCATACACTTGCAACCCTTTTGACAGCAGGCTCTTTATTTTTGGTTTTCTTGCTGCTAGTGTTCTTGTACCCGCTCAGTAAAAAGAAAACGCTCCAGCTTGCACAAGATCTTGCTGACAGAAGAAATTCAGGCAAATAAGCCAAGAAGGGATAGCTGGTTGCAGCTATCCTTTTTATTTTAAGCATCGTTNTCAAGCGTGAAATTGAGCATAGGTACATCNAANAAGTTTTTGATNGCCAAAGCACAAGCNCCTAAAACGACAGCACCTTTCCCTAGTGGAGAAATCAATAACCCTTGATAATGGCTCGTGGAAGAGGACAAATTTGCTTTGATTTTTTCAAGCGAATCAGGATAAATTCGCAGCAATTCACTCTCAAGCACAAGTGTATCAGGATTGTACATGTTAATTAAATTATTCAGTCCGATGGAAAGATAATAAAGAAGCTGTTCCATCAAGTCAATTACCTCTTCATCACCACTTTCAATCCAGGCTTGAATTTGGTCATAAGTCAGATTTTCTATCTTCCTTGTTGAGGATAAATGGTCAAATATACTTGCTTCAGATGCATATTTTTCCCAACAGCCTTTGTTTCCACAATTACAAGGCTTACCACCAGGAACAATGATCATATGACCTGCTTCTCCGGCGAAACCATCATGGCCACGGAAAAACTCATCATTCATCATCATGCCGATACCAATACCAGAGTAAAGAGTTGTACATAATAAATACTCCGTCTCATGGTGCTGATATACACGTTCTGCAAAGGAACAAAGATTAGCATTGTTCTCTATATAAATAGGAATGTTTATTTCCTTCTCCAAATCTGCTTTCAAATGAATGTTGCTCCAGTCCAAACGAGGAACAAAATGGATATTTTCATCCTTTGACACTAATCCGTGAATTGCGATGACAATGCCGACAATTCCATATTCGCTTTCAGGCGTACTCTTAAGAAACTCTTTTATCGCCTCTATAAGGATAGGTAAAATCTTATCGTAATCATTTGTCTTTAGTTCAACAGATTTAGTGGAAACTGGCTGGCCGAGAAGGTCTGACAGAATGAAAGAAATCTTACCGCTGTCGAGATCAATGCCAAGAGCGTATCCAGCATTTCCATTCAAGGACAGCATTATCGGTTTTCGGCCAACAGAATTATGCTCAAGCTGTGTCTCGACAATTAACCCTTCAGCGAGAAGATCTGCCACCTGAACAGAAATTGTCGCTCTTGTTAAGTCTGTAACCTTAGATAAATCAGCTCGTGATATCATTCCTTCCTTAATGATATTTCTTATTATTGAGGAGCGATTGAGTTTTTTTATGTATGCTGCATCACCAGTAATCATGTAATCCTCCAGTGTTNTATATATTGATATATTTAATATTAGACTACCCGTATTATACCAGCAACATTTAACTTAATTAAACGTGTGTTAATTGTGTTATCGTCATTGACGAACAAATATAAACATGTTACATTATGGTTGTAATTAATTAGTTTAGTGAACAAATTAATATAANGTAAAATGTAAATGCTTACAATTCATTTTAAAAACTACTGTAAGGGAGAGGGGAGCATATGAAAAAAAAGTTTCTCGATGTTGATTTTTTGCTAGATAGCAATACGGCAAAACAGCTATATGAAAATGCTGCTAGCAGTTTACCAATCTTTGATTTTCATTGTCATTTAGATCCGCAAGAAGTTTGGGAGAACAAAACATACGAAAATCTGACAGCATTATGGCTTGGTGGAGACCATTATAAATGGCGAGTGATGCGTATACACGGTGTTGATGAAAAGTATATTACTGGAGATGCCAGTGATTGGGAGAAATTTAAGGCTTGGGCTGAAACCGTGCCGTACTTGATTGGAAATCCTTTGTACCACTGGACACATATGGAGCTGAAAATGTACTTTGGAATCGATAAACTGCTTAGTCCAAAAACAGCACAAGACATTTATGAGCAATGCAATGAGATGCTAAAGACTGCACAATATACGGCAAGGGCATTGATAGAAAAATCAAATGTTAAATTCATCGGAACAACAGATGATCCTGTTTCTCCATTACATTACCATCAATTATTAACGAAAGATGAAAGCTTTAAGACAATCATCGCTCCTACCTTCCGACCTGATGGAGCACTCTTTATCGAAAGACCAACATTCAGTGAATGGTTGAAGAAATTAGCAGCCGTATCTGGTATGCAGATTCATAATATAGACGATTTAGTGGCTGCACTTAAAGACAGAGTTGATTACTTTCATGAAAATGGGGGACGTGCATCAGATCATGATATCCCTAAAATGGAGTATGTATCCATAACTAAGGAAGAAATAGACATCATCTTCGATAAAGGTTTAAATGGAATCCAGCTATCTGAAGATGAACTAATATGCTATCGTTCGTTTTTGTTGAAAGAGCTTGGGAAAATGTATGCTGAAAAACAATGGGTCATGCAATTACATATAGGTGCAATGCGCAACACTAATACAAAAATGAAAAAGCTTATTGGAACAGATACTGGTTTTGATTCAGTTGGGGAAGCAAATCATGCCCATGGACTGGCTGCATTCCTTGATAGTCTTGATATGGAGGATGCTTTGCCAAGAACGGTTTTATACAATCTTAATCCGAAAGACAATGCAGTGCTTGCTGGCATGGTTGGAAACTATTCAGAAAAAGGTGTATCAGGAAAGATTCAATTTGGATCAGGCTGGTGGTTCAATGACCATATCGATGGCATGGAAAGGCAAATGAAGGACTTAGCAAATGTAGGGATGTTGAGTCATTTTATTGGTATGCTGACAGACTCAAGGAGTTTTTTATCATATGCCCGTCATGATTATTTCCGCAGAATCATTTGTAATATTATCGGCAATTGGGCGGAGAACGGATTGATCCCGCATGATTCCGAGCTGCTTGAGGNAATAATTCGGAACATAGGCTTCCATAATGCAGAACGATACTTTCTAGTNAGATAATTACTAGAAAGTGCGATTCAGTAATTTTACTGATACTGCTTTCTAAAAAGCAATATCAGAAAAAAAAACAGCAAAACTCAGCAGTTTTGGCGAATGTATTATGCTTCAGAAAGCAATACAATAGAAGCAGGTACTTATTTTTAAAAAAATGATAACGCTTACCTTAAAGAGGTGGTTTTTACTGGAACAATGGTTATTGGCAAATTACAGGATGCGAGGAATGGAGCCGGCAGGCTTTNAATTTCATTCACATCGCGAATATGAAATTTATTTTTTTCACTCTGGAGACTGCAAATACCTCATAAATAACCGGATTTATGAACTTCAGCCTGGAGACATTTTACTGATGGACGGTTTGACCCTGCATAAACCGAATCCATCCTTAAATACTCCTTATGTTAGAAGCGTCGTCCACTTTTCACCAGCTTATTTACAAGAAATTTTGCAAGCCCTTGGCATGGAGATTCTGCTTGCCCCTTTTCGAAAGCTGAACAACTGTCTCCTTAGAACAAATTACGATCGTTCCGCAAAGCTCGTCGAAGAGAAAATGAGCAAAATTGGCAGTTTATTCGCAAATAATAACAAACCTGGGTATTGTCAAGCAGACATTCAAGAGGCACAAGTTAAGCTGGAGCTTGTTCAGCTTTTAGTAGAAATTTATAAAATGAGTCAAAACGATTTGCAACTGATTCCAGCAAAAAGAACAGAAAAGGAAATCCATGCAGAAATGATAGCAGCTTGGATTGATAATCATTTTACCGAAAAAATCAGTTTGGAAAGATTAGCAAAGGAACGCAATCTAAGCAAGTATTATACATCCCATGTCTTTAAGGAAATTACTGGGTTTACTGTAATGGAATACTTGATGGGGTGTCGTCTTAACCATGCTAAATATTTACTGGAGGTCGAGCCTCAGCTCACATTAACTGAAATCGCACACAAATCAGGCTTTGAGAACATCTCCCATTTCAGCAGGTATTTCAAGGAAAAGGTAGGAAATACGGCAAAAAAGTATCGAGCACTTAAACTGGAAAAAAAAGTTTAGGAGGATGAACGAATATGAATGAGCTATTGATTTCAGGATTTTCAGATGAAATTTCAGCTGATTTTGACACACAGCTTGAGGTTGTGAAGAAGCTTGGCATGCAATACATATCATTGCGCGGAATTGACGGCAGAAATATTGGTGACTTTTCGGTTGAGGAAATAAAGGAAGCTGTTTTACCACGTTTACAAAAGGCTGGTATTGGTGTTTCTTCAATTGGCTCACCGATTGGGAAAATTCTTATTGATGATGAAAGCGGCTTTGAGGAACAAAAGCAAATGCTCCACACAATCTGTAAGATTTGTAGCTTGCTTGAATGTAATTATATCCGTATTTTCAGCTTTTACATTCCGAAGGGGGAAGAAGCAAATTTCTATCGAGATACTGTTATAAGTAAATTAAAGGAATTTGCCGAGATTGCCAATCAATATGAGGTGATTTTGCTGCATGAAAATGAAAAGGATATATATGGAGACATCGGTATTCGTTGTAAAGAAATACTGCATGAGGTTGGCTCTCCTTCTTTTAAAGCGATATTTGATTTTGCTAACTTCATACAGTGTGGGGAGGAGCCAAAAGTATGCTACGATCTTTTGCAAGACGAAATCATTTATATTCATATTAAGGATGCAGTTTCTGCTACTGGACAGAATGTAGTGTGTGGCACGGGTCAAGGGAGGATTCCTGAGATTCTTGCACTAGCAATTGACAATGGCTATAAAGGCTTTTTGACGCTTGAGCCGCATCTTGTATTATTCGAGTCGTTAAAGGACTTGGAGCTGGAAGAATCGCTTCACTTTATCGAAAATAATAAAGCGCTCACAGGTGCTGATGCATATAAACTGCAATATGAGGCGTTGTTGGAAATCCTTAAAAAAATTACAAGCAGGGAGGAAGTATGATGGGAAGCAAAGTGAGATTAGGTGTGATCGGATTAGGAGCACAGGGCGGAGCATACGCTGACTATTTGGCAGAGGGAAAAGTAACGAATATGGTGCTTGGAGCAATTTGTGATATTGATTCAGTGAAAAAGTCGGTAGCGTCTGAGAAGTTTCCTAGTATTCCTTTTTATGATAACTATATTGAAATGCTTGAAAGCGGTGCGGTAGACGCAATTGTCACTTGTGTTCCTCATTATTTGCATCCTGAAATGGCGATTGAAGCAATGAAAAGAGAGATTCATGCACTTGTTGAAAAGCCAGCAGGTGTGTATACAAAACAAGTTAAAGAAATGAACGATTTTGCAGCAACAAAGCCTGAATTAACATTTGGGATTATGTTTAATCAAAGGACAAATCCACTTTACCAAAAACTAAAAAGTTTAATAGATAGTGGAGAAATTGGCAGTATTCGTCGTACAAACTGGATGATCACAACATGGTGGAGGCCGCAAGGATATTATGATCAAGGAGCATGGAGAGCGACTTGGGAAGGAGAAGGCGGCGGTGTTCTTGTCAATCAGGCACCACATCAGATTGATTTGCTTCAATGGATTTGCGGTATGCCTAAGAAAGTGTATTCTAATGTGAAATATGGCTTCCAGCGCAATATTGCTGTAGAAGATGAAGTGACGGCATTGCTTGATTATGGCAATGGCGCAACAGGTGTATTTATAACATGTACACATGATCTCATTGGTACAGACCGTTTTGAAATATTGGGTGATAACGGAAAAATCGTTGTTGATGACAGCAAGAAAATTACGATTAAACGGCTTGCTAAACCAGAGTCGGAAATGAGTGCAACGATGAGTATGCAGGATGTGGCGAAAATATTTATGGGCGGCAATACCGAAGAACTCTTTACAGAGGAAGTTCTAGAATTCGAGAGCGTTTGGGGAGAGCAGCATATCGCTGTTTTAGAAAACTTTGCAGCTAATATTATAGACGGAACGCCACTTATTGCCAATGGTGCTGATGGAATAAATGGGGTTGCACTGGCAAATGCTATCCATCTTTCAAGCTGGTTAGACAAGGAAGTAGAGCTTCCGATTGATGAAGAGGTGTATCTAGCTGAGTTAAATAAAAAGATTGAAGCGGAAAAACGAAACCCAATTAAAAGCTAAAACGTGAAGGGAGGATTTAAATGCTGAAAGCAGCTGTAATCGGTCTTGGCGATATTTCAAAAATCCACCTAGCTGCCATCCAAGCTAACCCGGATGTGGAATTAACGGCAGTGTGTGATATAGATTCAGCACATCGAAGCATGTTCCCAAATGTGAACTTTTACAATGACTATGAAGCGTTGATAGCAGAGGAAATGCTGGATTGTGTCCATATATGCTTGCCGCACTATCTTCACTATCCTGCTACAAAAGCCTGTGTAGAAAAGGGGATTAATGTCTTTCTTGAAAAACCTGTCGCCTTAAATAATAAAGAGGGTTATTCGTTAGTACAGCTAGAAGAAGAGCATGAGCATGTCAAGATTTGTGTGTGTTTACAGAATCGGTACAATAAAACATTTGAAGTCCTGAACGACATGATTAAAAACGGCAATTATGGACCGATTTTAGGAATTAAGGGTCTGGTGACGTGGAACAGGCCTAAGGCTTATTACGACGCAAAGCCTTGGCGTGGCAAGATGGATTATGCCGGCGGTGGTGTGATGATTAACCAATCGATTCATACTTTGGATATAATGCAGCTGCTTGGCGGAGAAATCGAATCAATAAGAGGATCTATTGATCAATTACTTGATTACGGGATTGAAGTAGAGGATACAGCAAGTGCTCATATTCAGTTTTCCAATGGAGCAACAGGGTTGTTTTTTGCGACAATTACGAATGAACGAAACTCAAGTGTAGAGCTGCAAGTAACATTCAAGGACGAAAAGTTTACGATTAAGGACAGTATGTTAACAAGAGCTGATGACGAGGACAAAAAGATAGAATTAGTGACAGATGACAAGCTTCCTGGGACGAAATTCTATTATGGAGCAAGCCACGCTAAGTTGATTAATCGGTTCTATCGTTGCATTGCTGCAAACAGCGACGAATATACCCATGTGAAGGATGCCCTTATGTCGATGAAAATGATTGATGCAATCAGGCAATCGTCAGAAGAAAAAAGACGTGTCAGGATGGAGGAGCTAAAGGATGAACAACGCGAAAATTGGAGTTCAAATGTTCAATTTGAAAAGTAAGATAGAAGAAATAGGTGTTTATGAAACTATGAGAACTATCCATGAGCTTGGTTACCACTTTGTGGAGGTGACACAAATTCAAATGACACCTGAAAATGTTGCCGAAATACGCAGAGCAGGCTTAGACTTTAATATTAAGGTTGCAGCTATCAGTGCCCCCCTAGATTCCATGCCTGGCAGCCAAGGTGAATCTTTATCAACAGACTTTGATAAGATTGTCAGTGACTGTAAAACATTAGATTGCAATTTTATAAGAATTGGCATGATGCCTGTTAATCTGATGGGAAATAAGAGCAAGGCTATGGAATATATTGCTGAAGCAGAGAAGATGGCAGAACGGCTCAAACAGCACAATATAGAGCTGTATTACCATAACCATCATATTGAGTTTGAGAAATATGACGGGCAAGCACTGCTGGATATTATGAAGGAGCAAACTTCAAACCTAGGCTTTGAGCTTGATGTACATTGGGCACAAAGAGGCGGAGCAAATCCGATTGATGTTATTAATCGATTCGCAGGACGTGTTGCACTCATTCATTTAAAGGATTACAGAGTTGGCCAGATTGACTTAGGTGATTTAAAGGATATGTCCAATTTTATGAACAAATTTACAGGTAATATCGAATTTGCAGAGCTCGGACAGGGTAATCTTGACATTAAAGGGATTATGGAAGCCGGGATGAACAGCGGCGTGCAATATTTTCTGATTGAACAAGACGACACATATGGCAGAAATCCATTTGATTGTCTTAGAGAGTCAGGAGATTATCTTAAACAATTAGGATATGCTGAATTGTTCTGATAGATAGGTTGTAAATGTTAAGCTTTATAAGGGAGAGGTCCTAAAATAGTGGGACTTCTTTCTTTGCTTGTAGGTCATTCCTATGTTTACTTAGTTAATTAATAATTGACGCAAATTACCTATAGTGTTAAGATTATATTAATTAGTTAGTTTGCTAAACAAATTAATAAAATGGTANAATTAGAGAATAAATGGATATTTTTTTCAGCATAAATGAAAGGGGTTACAAACAAATCAGGTGATTAAAGGAGGGAAAAAACGGATGGGAATTCTTCAAGTATTATTACAAGACATTCCAGTTCCAAAAATGGCAAAAGTTAAGGTTAACTTTGATGATGCCAAAATAGATGATCTTACGTCAATCTTAATGGAAAAATTGCAAAGAGAGAAAATAGGAAAAACTATTAAGCCAGGCATGGAAATTGCCGTTGCAGTTGGAAGCAGGGGACTTGATCGAATTATCGAGCTAACAGCTGTAACTGTGAAGTTTCTAAAAGATTTAGGTGCAAAGCCTTTTATTGTCCCGAGCATGGGCAGTCATGGTGGTGCAACGGCTGAAGGACAGCGGGCTGTTTTAGAGCATCTTGGAATAACGCAGGAAGCAGTAGGAGCAGAGATTCGGTCCTCTATGGAAGTGGTTGAAGTTGGCAGACTTGCTAATGGGCTGCCTGTTTATGTAGATAAATACGCTTTGCAGGCAGATGGCATCGTCGTAATTAACCGTGTCAAACCTCATACAGCATTTCGTGGTCCAGTCGAAAGCGGCATTATGAAGATGATTAGCATCGGTTTAGGTAAGCAAAAGGGTGCTGAGGCTTGTCATCAAATGGGATTTAAGCATATGGCAGAAAATGTTCCAGCAATGGCAAAGGTGATAATGGAAAAAACTCCCTTCCTTTTCGGTGTGGCGACAGTCGAAAATGCCTTCGATAAGATTGCAATCGTTGAAGTTCTGACACCTGATGAAGTCATTGCTAAGGAGCCGGACTTACAGAAAAAAGCAAAGTCATTATTGCCAAAGCTTTTTTTTGACCAGCTCGATGTCCTTGTAATTGATGAAATCGGTAAAAATATTAGCGGTGACGGCATGGACCCTAATATTACTGGCCGCTATCCTACCCCATATGCATCAGGAGGACCAGATGTTAACAAGATGGTCGTGTTAGATGTGACACCACAATCAGAGGGAAATGCGAATGGTGTTGGAACGGCTGATTTCACCACACAACGGTTACTAGACAAGATGGACAGAGAAGGAACTTATGCTAACGGGTTGACTTCCACTGTTGTAGCACCAACAAAAATTGCCACGACGCTGCCTAATGATAGAATGACTTTTCAAGCAGCAGTTAAAACTTGCAATATCTTGAATTTTAACGATGTCAAACTTGTGCGCATAAAAAACACGTTAGTCCTGAGTGAGATTGAAGTTTCTGAAAGCTTACTAGATTATGTTTGCTCCCATCCAAATATGGAGCAAATTACGGATCTTAAAGAAATTCCTTTCAATGAGCAAGGCAATTTATTTTAGAGGAAACGGAGAGAAGATAGATGTCTACATTATTTGATTTAAACGGTAAGGTTGCAGTTGCAGTTGGAGGAAACGGGGTGTTAGGCTCCTCGATGGCAATGGGCTTGGCAGAGCATGGTGCGAAGGTAGCCATTGTTGGCCGGAATTTAGATAAAGCAGCAGAGATTGTCCAAGAAATAACCGAAAACGGCGGGATTGCGAAGGCATTTTTTGCTGATGTCTTAACAAAGGATTCGTTACTTAAAGCAGCAGATGAAATCGAACAATGGGCTGGCTGCTGGGATATTGTTCTTAACGCACCTGGCACGAATAGTGCAACACCTTTTTTTGAAATTGGGATGGATGAATGGGATCGAATTATGGATGTTAACTTAAAAGGCATAGTTTTAACCTGTCAGATTTTTGCGGAGAGAATGATAAAGCATGGGAAAAAAGGAAGCATTATTAATATTTCGTCTGTTTCTTCCACAACGCCGCTTTCAAGAGTGTTTACTTACTCTGTATCAAAGGCAGGAATCAATAGCGTTACACAATTCTTGGCACGTGAATTTGCTCCACACGCAATTCGTGTTAATGCCATTATTCCCGGCTTTTTCCCGGCAGAGCAAAATAAGAAAATTCTTGATCAAGAGAGAATAGAAGACATAATGAGGCATACGCCGATGAAACGATTTGGAAGTGCGGAAGAGTTAAAAGGTACAACAGTGTGGCTGGCATCAGATAAAGCGTCCAGCTTTGTAACAGGTGCTTTGATAAGGGTAGATGGCGGATTTGGAAGTATGACGATTTAATTTTCATAACCAACGTAAAAAATAGAACGGGAGAAAGGATGCTGAAACAATGATTGCGAAAAAATATGAACAGCTAGTGTCGATCCTTCAGAAAATGGAGACAGTTGTTGTTGCTTTCTCAGGGGGAGTGGACAGTACATTTTTATTAAAAGCGGCAGTGGATGCCCTTGGAGCTGGGAATGTGCTTGCAGTTACGGCAGACTCAGAAACATACCCTTCCAGCGAATTAGAAGAGGCAAAATCACTGGCGTTACATATCGGGGTAAAGCATATCGTTATTGAAACTTCGGAATTAGCAATTCCCGGTTACTCGGAAAATACGAAAAACAGATGCTATTTTTGCAAAAGCAGCTTGTTTGATCATCTGATACCGGTTATGGAAGAGGCGGGCTATAACAATGTTATTTATGGAGTCATTGCTGATGATATGAATGAATTTAGACCAGGCATGAAGGCCGCAAAGGAAAAAGGGATTCGAGGTCCGCTTCAAGAAGCTAATTTGTTCAAAGAGGAAATTCGCGAGCTTTCGTTTGAGCAAGGACTGCCAACGTGGAATAAACCATCCTTTGCATGCCTGTCCTCAAGAATTGCTTATGGCGATAAAATCACAAAGGAAAAGCTTACAAAGGTCGAAAAAGCAGAAGCATTTCTGAAATCACTTCATATTCGTCAAGTGCGAGTTCGAACACATCAGGACATCGCCAGAATTGAGGTAGAGCCGGATGATATGAAAATCATTCTCGAAAAAAACAGTTATATTGTGAGTGCGTTACAGGATTTCGGCTACAAATATATTACGTTAGATTTAATAGGCTACCAGAGTGGCAGTATGAATAAGTCACTTGTTAAAGAAGGATAACGCAACAATCTAATTACTATAGAGTACAAATACAAGCATAACAGAGCAAAGCTACTAAACATGGAAAAGCGCTGGCAAGATAATTGATGAAGGTTATAGACTGGATATTTTAGGGGGAGCCATATGCTGGAGCAAATTTTGTCCCAAGTTCAAAGTGGTGAGTTAAGCGTGAGTGAAGCCAAACAGAAGCTAGCAACATATGAAAATTTAGGATTTGCCAAGGTAGATCATCATCGAAACAAACGTCAAGGCTTCTCAGAAATTGTTTATGGAGAAGGGAAGGAACCTGAGCATATTATTTCCATCATTCAATCGTTAAGAAATCGGAACAATCAAGTGCTCGTGACGAGAGTTTCTAAAGAAAAAGCGGAAAAGATTAAAGCAGTTTGTCCGGAATTTATCTACAATGAAACTGCTCGGATTTTATATTGGAAAAAGGGGACGGAGAAGCAACCGAGTGATAATGGCTATATTGCCATCATTTGTGCTGGCACCTCTGACTTAAAAGTAGCAGAGGAAGCGGCTGTCACAGCAGAAGTGCTCGGGAGCGAGGTGCGTCGCATATATGATGTGGGTGTTGCAGGAATTCACCGCCTCTTTAATCATCTTGAGGATATTCAAAATGCGACCGTTTCCGTTGTGATTGCTGGTATGGAGGGGGCGTTGCCAAGCGTCGTTGGCGGACTTGTGTCTCACCCAGTCATTGCTGTGCCGACAAGCGTTGGCTACGGAGCTAATTTCAACGGCTTATCCGCATTACTGACAATGTTGAATTCCTGTGCATCAGGAATAAGTGTTGTAAATATTGATAATGGCTTCGGCGGCGGCTATAACGCTGTTTTAATCAATCAACTTGCACAAAAAGGAGCACGACAAAATGAAAACGTTATACTTTGATTGTTTTTCTGGAATTAGCGGTGACATGGTAATTGGCGCATTAATTGACGCAGGAGCTGACCCAGAATTCTTAGCTGAAGAACTGAAAAAGCTTAAGATTGACGATGAATACGAGCTTGGATGGAAGAAGGTTGTGAAAAACGGTATCACAAGTACAAAATTCGATGTGATTTTGTTGGATAGTATCAGCGTGAATAATGCTGATGACCACAGCCATGAGCATACGCATAGTCACGACCACAGTCATGACCACAGCCATGAGCATACGCATAGTCACGACCACAGTCATGACCACAGCCATGAGCATATGCATAATCACGACCACAGTCATGATCATAGCCATGGGCATGGGCATAGTCATGACCGCAGTCATGACCATAGCCATTCGCACAGTCATCATCACCGCTCTTATAAAGATATTATGAAGCTTATTCTAGAAGCTGACTTATCGGATAATGTCAAAAATACAGCTTTAAATATTTTTGAAAAAATCGGTCGGGCAGAAGGCCATATCCACGGTATGCCCCTTGAACAAGTTCATTTTCATGAGGTTGGTGCAGTAGATTCAATCATTGATATTGTTGGGGCAGCGATACTTTTTCATCACCTGGAAGTCTCTGTAATTAAGGCTTCAGCGATACCTGTTGGCACAGGTAGAATTAAGATTGATCACGGTATTTATCCTGTTCCTGCGCCTGCTACTCTTGAAATTTTAAAGGGGATTCCACTTGAACATACAAATATCCGTGGTGAATTAACGACTCCGACTGGAGCTGCAATTGTTGCCGCTATGGCAGATGAGTTTTGTGCGTTTCCATCTTTAAAGGTGCAAGCGATTGGCTATGGTGCTGGCACAAAGACCTTTGCCGAACATCCAAATGTGCTGCGTGTAATTATTGGAGAGCAAG
>Ga0058696_1000654_pt1 | contig 14685 bp, 10 predicted proteins | sample AgamicMgSfrz_FD_55077 | JGI IMG/M metagenome (GOLD analysis project Ga0058696, IMG submission 55077) | Agave microbial communities from Guanajuato, Mexico - Mg.Sf.rz | ecosystem: Host-associated > Plants > Phyllosphere > Phylloplane/Leaf | place: Guanajuato, Mexico | collected 2012-05-30 | reverse complement strand
ATAGACATGTGATGCTCCTGCCGTTACGCCTGCCTCGTAGGTTCAGCATCCATTGAAGCCATCCCTGCTAAACGACAAAAACTGTGATGCGGCGCCATGGAACGATTGTCACAATTTATACGGTATCTTATGTCAGTCCTGCCTTGTGTGTGACAATCGCCCAGAACGCACGTTACCTGCGTACAGCAAGCCTTTGAATCTCATTCACCAGCACCTCGGCTGCATCCGGCTTGCCAAGCTCCCTAGACGCAGCGGCCATGCGTTTGCGGGCCGACTCATCATTCATGATCCGGGCAATGGCTTCATAGAGCCCTTTTCCCGACAGGTCCTTCTCCAGCATGGTTACGGACGCACCGCCGCCTTCTAGAGTACGTGCATTCGCTTCCTGATGGTTGTTCGTCACGTTGGGTGACGGAATCAAAATGGACGGGATGCCGAGTGATGTAATTTCGGCCAGGAATGAAGCGCCTGCACGATTTACAATCAATGAAGTACAAGCCAGAACTTCCGGCATGTTGTGAACATAAGGAAGCACATGCAAATGGTTTGGCATCGTTCCAAGTGAACTGCGTATCGCTTCTCTTGTTTCGTCAAAGTAGGATTCACCCGTAACATAAACCACGTGTACATTGTCCAGCTTCTCAAGCATGGGAGCCATGTCCACCATCGCTTTATTGATTGCTTTTGCCCCGCGGCTGCCACCAACCACCAGCACAACCCGGCTGTCCATTGGCACGCCCAGTGTGGCGAAGCCGCGATCACGGCTGGCCTTGGCAACCGTGGTTGCCCTCGGATTGCCCGTGTACACTACTCTTTTGGCTCCCGCAAAAGCCTTCTCGGAACCTTCGAAGCTAACTGCCACTGTATCCACATAACGTGTGAGGAACTTGTTGGTTAAACCTGGAATTGCATTTTGTTCATGAATGACACTCGGAATACCTAGTTTGGCAGCTGCATAAACCACCGGTCCACATACATAACCGCCTGTTCCGATAACCACATCAGGTTTAAATTCCTTGAGCAACTTCTTCGATTTACGGACGCCCTGAATGAATCTCATAACCGTCTTCAGATTCTCCACGGACAACTTCCGGCGAAAACCTGTAATATCAATGGATTGGAAAGGAATGTTCTCCTGTGGCACCAACTTGCTCTCCAGGCCACGGGTCCCTCCAATATATAAAAATGTCGAGTCGGGATTCTCCGCCTCACATTGCCTTGCTATGGCAACGGCCGGATAGATATGTCCACCGGTACCGCCGCCGCTTAGTACGACTCGCATCGCATAGTCACCTCGCATAACGTGATAATTTAACAGTATTCCTAATGCTGTCAGCATCAAGGTCAGGGATGATCCGCCATAACTGATCAGCGGAAGAGTTATTCCGGTGACTGGCATGAGCCCGATGACTACGCCGATATTGATAATGACTTGCACAGCCACCATACCGATAATGCCTACACCCAGCAAACTGCCAAAAGCATCTGGTACTGTCATCGCCACTCGCATGCCTCTCCAGACCAGCACCAGGAACAATAGAAGTACAATGAGTCCACCAATAAACCCGAGCTCTTCAGCCAATATGGAAAATATGAAATCCGTTTGTGGTTCGGGCACATAGCTGTATTTTTGCCGGCTCATCCCCAGGCCCAGACCTGCCAGTCCACCCGGTCCGATTGCATATAACGATTGTATAATTTGATAGCCGGCACCCAGCGGATCAGACCATGGATCCAGAAAAGCCGTTATTCGCTTCAATCGGTACGGAGCAGCCGCAATCAACGCGGCAAACCCTGCGACTCCCCCAAGAGCAAGCAGCAGCAAATGTTTCATTCTCGCGCCTGCCGTAAAAATAATCAGCATGGATGCACCCATCATGACGGTGCCTGTCCCCAAATCGGGCTGCAGCATAATAATGCCGAAGGCGAGACCTATCAATCCAAGCGGGGGCAATAATCCGGTTGTGAACGTTTTGATTTTCCCCGGTTCCTTGCTGAGCCAATGCGCTAAAAACAAAATCATGCCCAGCTTCATGAATTCAGAAGGCTGGATACCAAATGATCCAATGCCGAGCCAGCTTCGTGCTCCGCCGCGGACCACGCCAATCCCTGGGATTAATACGGCGATCAGCATAATAAAACAGGCAATCAATATCGGTTTCGCATATTTCCGCCAGACCCGGTAATCCACATTAGCCGTTACAAACATGGCAGCCAGTCCGAGTCCTGCGAATAACAACTGTCTTTTGACAAAATAAAATGAATCGCCATAGTCATGAAAAGCAAGCACCGAGCCCGCACTATAGACCATAATAATGCCGATGGCAAGCAATGCCACAATACAAATCAGGAGCCAGATATCCGGCGCCGGTCGCGTCTGTTTCATCAGGAGGCCACCCCTTGCATGGAAGTAGGGGCTTTTCCACCCCCCTACTTACAAGTTATGCGCCGCCTCTTTAAAAATGCGTCCCCGCTCCTCATAAGAAGCAAACATGTCCCAACTTGCACACGCCGGTGACAGCAGTACTACATCACCAGGTGCCGCAAGCCGCGACGCTTCCTGTACTGCAGCGGTTAACGTCTGGGCAGCATCATCCTCATTATCGACGACCTTAATTTGCTTTAATCCCGCCAGTTCGGCGACCTTGGCGATTTTCTCCCGTGTTTCGCCGAGAGCAACGACCGCTTTTACCCGTTCTTGGAACAAGGGGAGCAGCTCCATCATGTCCGAACCCCGATCCAGTCCTCCGGCGATCAGCACAACCGGCTCCTTAAAGGAGTTCAGTGCCATCACGGTTGCCTTCGAATTGGTCGCCTTGGAATTGTTGTAGTACTTGGCGCCATTATGCTCCAGCACATACTCCAAACGGTGCTCAACTGCTTTGAACTCGGACAGGGGGACCTCAAGCACAGCTGGATCAGCTCCTGCTGCTACTGCAATAGCTACCGCAGCCAGGGCATTCCCCACATTAAATTGTCCCGGAATGCCGATGTTTTCAACGTCTATAACGATGTGATGGTTCCCTTCACCGTCGGCATATACCACCTGGCGTTTCACATCATCCTCTTCTCCATCCACGTAAGGAGGATCGGCGTATACGCCAGCTTCCAGCTTCTCTGTCATGGAGAACGGAAGCAGCCTGCTTTTAATATAAGGAACCAATTCCCGGCATACGGGATCATCCCAGTTCAGCACAGCTACATCATCCGGAAGCTGATTGGCAAAGATTTTAGCCTTGGAAGCGACATAGTCATCCATATCCCCGTGATAATCCAGATGCGTTTCTGTGACGTTAAGCAGACTTGCAATCCGGGGACGGAAATGGACGGTTCCCTTAAGCTGGAAACTGCTGAGTTCAACGACCATCCAGTTATCGGCAGTCGCCTGTTCCGCTGCCTCACTGAGTGGAGTACCAATATTACCGGCAACAATCGGCTTCAAGCCTGCATGCTCCAGCATTTTTCCAACCCATGTGGTTGTCGTTGTTTTCCCGTTGGAACCCGTAATCCCAATCATCGGTGCAGCACAGAGATGGTAAGCCACTTCCACTTCCGTTACAACCTCAATTCCGAGTGAAAGAGCCTGCTGTACTGGAGGCGCCTGATAAGGAATGCCCGGGTTTTTGACCACGAGCTTCACGCCCGCATGAATCAGATCATCGGGATGTCCCCCGCATACAACAGAAATTCCCAAAGCCTCCAATTCGGATGCTTCGGGACATTGTTCCCTCTCTTTTTTATCATTAACTGTGACTTTCGCTCCCGCACGGTGCAGCACTTTGGCAACCTGCACGCCGCTTTTTGCCAGTCCGAGCACAACAACCTGTTGACCGCGATATGATTCAGGATGGTTCATGATTTACAACCCCTTGTTGAGATAAAGTCCGAGCGCAGCAAGAATAGCACCAACCGCCCAAAAAGTAATAACAACCCGCCATTCCGACCATCCGCTTAATTCAAAGTGGTGGTGAATAGGACTCATTTTGAATACACGCTTGCCCCGGGTCTTGAACGATACCACTTGAATAATAACGGATAAAATCTCGATGACGAATACACCACCAATGATTACAAAAAGAAGCTCTGTCTTTGTCACAATGGCAACGGCACCAATAGCACCACCAATGCCGAGCGAGCCCGTATCTCCCATAAACACTTTGGCCGGGTGCGCATTGTATACAAGAAAACCAAGCACAGCACCAATCATGGCTGCCGCACATACCGCTGCCGGCATAGACGTTGCCTGCATCGCTACGATTGCAAATGCACCAAACGCAATAGCGCTGATTCCGGACAGCAAACCATCCAGTCCATCCGTAAAGTTAACGGCATTTGTGATGGCAAGCATCATGAACACCACAAACGGATAATAGAACCATCCCGTCCAGTCGAAGGAGACCGATGTTCCGGGAATAGAAATTGCTGTGCTGTGCCCGTTCTGGATGAGCAGGAAACACATCACTGCACTGAAAAACAGCTGCCCCAGCATTTTTTGTCTGGCGGTCAGTCCCAATGAACGTTTGAATACAATCTTGATGTAGTCATCCAGGAAGCCGATCAGTCCAAAACCGAGCGTAGCCACGAGCAGGACATAAAAATCCGTATTCTTGACTGCTGAAAACTTCAAAAAGGCTAATGTAAACGCGAGCAGGATGACAACCCCGCCCATCGTCGGTGTCCCGCTCTTTTTCAGATGGCTCTGCGGCCCGTCTTCCCGAACTTGCTGTCCGAATTTCATTCGGCGAAGTAATGGAATCAGAAGCGGTGCGGCAATTACCGCCAAAATAAATGAAACGCCGATTGTTAACAGTAATACCTGAAAATCCATGGGTTCACCCCTCTAGTCTACTCAATTCTGTAATGATGCTATTTTTAGTGATTCGACCACGTCCTCCAGCTTCATGCCCCGGGAGGCCTTGAACAAGACAACGTCTCTGGGATGCAATTTTTCCAGCAGGTAACGGGTCATCTCTTCTTTGTTTTCAAATGCATGTACGGCTTCTGCCGGCATGTGCTGTTTTGCACCCTCAGCTATATTGGCTGATAAAGGTCCATAGGTTATCACCATGTCCATTTTCCCTGGCGTAATATACTCTCCGATGCCACGGTGAAGCTCCTGTTCCTGAGGTCCAAGTTCCANCATGTCTCCCAGTACGGCTACTCTGGAACGATATCCTTTGAGNCCTTCCAGCACATCAATAGCTGCTTTCATCGATGTTGGACTTGCATTATAGGCATCGTTAAGCATCGTTAGTCCGCTGATTCCATGAAGAACTTCAATGCGCATGCCCGTCAGTTTCAATTGGGATAACCCTGAAGCAATCTGTTCGGCTTTCACACCAAAGTGGCGTGCAACCGCAAGTGCAGCCAGACAGTTGACTACATTATGTGTACCAAGCAGAGGAAGCGTAAGTGCATGTTCTCCTAATTGTTTGGTCGTGAAAACAACGCCATTCTGTGCATTCATGAGTCCTGTCGGATAATCATTATTGTCTGTCTGAAGTCCGAAGGTAAATCGTTTCATTCCTTCCGGCTGCTTCGTTTCTGCTTCAGCCAGAACTTGCTTAATCAACGGCTCGTCTCCGTTATAAATCAACAGACCACCTGGTTTCAGGCCAGCAGCAATTTCGGCTTTTGCTCTGGCAATCTCCAGCCTNGAGCCAAGCTGCAGCAGATGGGATTCACCGATATTTGTAATGATGGCGACATCCGGCTGAGCAATCAGTGACAGTGTCTCGATTTCTCTCCGGCCGCTCATACCCATCTCCAGAATCACAATCTCGGTATCCTGCTCCATGCTTAACACGGTAAGTGGAAGTCCGATATGATTGTTGAAATTGCCCTGTGTCTTATGCACCTTGAAGGTGGTAGACAAAATGGCATCCACAATGTCCTTGGTTGTTGTTTTGCCATTGCTGCCGGTAATGCCGACAACGGAGGTTTTGCTCTCGGCTAGATAAGCAGATGCAAGCCCCTGCAGAGCTGCCAACGTGTCTTCAACTACAATGATAGCTCCGCCCTGCGGGGGAACACCATGGTCTTTCTGCCATAATGCCCCTGCCGCTCCCTTCTCTAAACAGGCTTGCACAAATTCGTGTCCGTCAAACCTTTCGCCGACAAGCGGGATGAACAAGCTGCCTTCTACNGGCTTGCGTGAATCCGTAAATACACCTTCAACATGGATTTCTCCATAAGCAGAGAAGTCGCTTAGTGTTCCTCCGCACATTTCGGCCAATTGTGCCAATGTTCTTTTTATCAATTGGATTTGCCCCTTATCGCCTCTTTGGCTATGATCCGATCATCGAAATCCGTTTTGGTTGTTCCGATGATTTGATAGGTCTCATGACCCTTGCCCGCAATCAATACTACATCGGCTGGGCTTGCCATTTCAATAGCTTCGTGAATTGCCTGACGACGATCGACGACCATAAGATAACGATCAGATGGTACGCCTTCTTCTACCAGACCTGCTTCAATATCTTTGAGAATCAGATCCGGATCCTCCGTGCGTGGATTGTCGGAAGTAACAAAAACAATGTCACTATACTTCGCGGCAATTTTCCCCATTAACGGACGTTTGGTCCGATCCCGGTCTCCCCCACACCCGAAGACACAGATGACGCGCCCTTCAGCAAACTCTTTTACCGTCCGCAACACATTTTCCAAGCCGTCCGGTGTATGAGCGTAGTCCACAATGACAGCAAATGACTGACCTTCGTCTACGGCTTCAACACGCCCATCTACACCAGGAACAGTTTCAAGACTGCGTTTAATTTCTTCCAATGGTACCCCTTCAACAAGTGCAGCAGAGATAGCTGCCATGGCGTTATACACGTTGAATTTCCCTACCATGCGCAAGTTAATGTCTGTACTGCCTGCGAATGTATCCACATGGAAAGACGTGCCCTGCGATGTAATCGAGATTTTGGATGCCCGTACATCAGCGTTATCTTCCATGCCGTATGTAATGACTTCAGCTGCAGTCACGGATTTGAAATAATGGGCCGATGGGTCGTCAGCGTTAATGATCGCAAATTTGCGACGGGAGGCATCCTCTGTATACTCGTTGCCCAATCTTGCAAAGAACAGGCCTTTCGCTGCACGGTACTCTTCCATGGAGTTATGATAGTCCAAATGATCTTGAGTCAAGTTGGTGAATACAGCTGTACGGAAGTCCGTTCCCTTCACACGTCCCTGTTCCAGAGCATGTGATGAGACCTCCATTACGCAGCAATTCGTGCCTGCTTGAACCATATCGTACAGACTGCGCTGCAGATCCAGCGCTTCTGGTGTCGTTCCCGACATCGGATAGGTCCGGCCGTCGTAACGCATTTGGATCGTACCAATCAAACCTGTCTTCTGTCCATGATCACTCATGATCTTTTCAATCAGATAGGTGGTGGTTGTCTTGCCGTTCGTTCCCGTTACACCAATCATATTCATCTTGTGGCTTGGTGAGTCAAAAAAAGAGTCTGCAAGTACTGCCATTGCAAAACGACTGTCTTTAACCAACAGCTGGGGTACAGGCAGTTCCAGTTGTCGTTCCACGACCAGTGCTACAGCTCCGGCATTCACAGCTTTTTCCGCATAATCGTGTCCGTCTACCGTATGTCCCGGAAGACAGATAAACAGATCTCCCGGTTGAACCTGGCGGGAATCTGTCTGTAAGTTTTGGCATTCTGTATTAGGCTCGCCAATCAGGCGGGCAGTTGTCAGCTTCGATGCAAGTTGTTTTAAAAGCACATGAATAACCTCACTTCTCCAAGTTTACTTCTGCACAAGGCATATCTTTTTTTATTAATATCGTCCAAATAGCCATTTAATGAAACGCAACTTTTTGAATTTTGTTGCGCTGGAACCCGGAGCCGGTTAAGGCTCCTGTCCTTCTTCGCTCGTATGATCGTGTGCATCATTCAGCACATCACTCATATAGATTCGTATCGTTGAGCCCTGCTCCACCCTTGCTCCGGGCTTCGGAGCCTGGTTAATTACGTATTTTCCGCTGCCGGACTTCGCCAGCATAAAGTTCATGTTGAGATCTTCATACAGATCTTCTACCGTTGCCCCTGTGAGATCGGGAACCGTAACAATTTTGGTTTCACCATACTTGTATTCTTTCGCAACCTGGTCTTTACGCACAGGAACATTCATGTAATGCAGCGAGTCCTCTAGAATATTCTGTACAATCGGAGCAGCAACGACGCCCCCGAACTGAATTCCTTTTGGATTGTCGACAGCAGTATACACCACAATCTGTGGATCATCTGCTGGAGCAAAACCAATAAAGGATACAATATGCTCGGTAGAGGAATAACGTCCGTTAATAACCTTCTGGGCTGTACCTGTTTTACCGCCTACCCGGTATCCGTCGATGAAAGCCGGTCTTCCTGTGCCTTTTGCAACAACACTTTCCAAAGCCTCTCGGACCTGCTTGGATGTGTCTTCGGAAATGACCTGCCGCACTAGCTCCGGCTTGACTTCTTCCATCACTTCTCCCGTTTCAGGATGAACCCATGCTTTTGTTACATAAGGTTTGTACAGCTTGCCACCATTGATCGCAGCCGATACGGCCGCCACTTGCTGAATGGGAGTAACGGAAACGCCCTGCCCAAAGGCTGTTGTCGCAAGCTCCACAGGACCCACTCGGGAAAGTTTAAACAAAATACCACTTGCCTCGCCGCTAAGATCAATACCTGTTTTGGTTCCGAATCCGAAGTCTTTGATGTAAGAAAACAAGGACTCTTTACCCAGCTTTTGACCTAGAGCCACAAACCCGGGATTGCAGGAGTTCTCTACGACCTGCAGGAAGGTTTGACTGCCATGGCCGCCCTTTTTCCAGCAACGCAGCCGGGCCCCTCCAACTTCAACATATCCTGGGTCAAAGAATTGATCCTGCTGCAGATTCACCTTCTTCTCTTCCAGCGCTGCCGCCAAGGTAATGATTTTAAAGGTTGAACCCGGTTCGTACGTCATCCAAATCGGCAAATTCCGGTTATAAATTTCAGACGGGTACTGCTGGTAATCTGCTGGTTCATACCCTGGTCTGCTGGCCATGCCGAGGACTTCACCCGTCTTCGGGTTCATGGCGATCGCCAGAGCGGAATTGGCCTGGAATTTAACCATGGCCTGATCCAATTCCCTTTCCATAATGGATTGAATCGATTTGTCGATCGTTAGCTCCAGGTTAAGGCCATCTCTTGGTTCCACATACTTCTCAGATGAGCCCGGCATAAGCCTTCCGGCCGCATCGGACAAGTAGGACACACTGCCATTTAAACCGGTCAACTTCTCATCATATCTTTTCTCCACCCCGGTCAATCCCTGGTTATCAATACCCGTAAAACCAAGAATATGAGCGGCCAGATCATCATAAGGATAGAAACGTTTATTATCCTCTGCAACGACGATACCCGGAAGCTTCAAATCACGAATGCGCTGAGCTTTCTCCATCGTAATTTTGCGGCCGCCGGGTTGTAGTCTTACAATCAGTTCTCTTTTCTTGATGGTTGCCAGCACTTTCTCTTCAGTCATCCCAAGCAAAGGGGCCAGTGCTTTCGCCGTAGTCTCCGCTTCCTTCACCTGAGCCGGAATCGCCATAATTGTCGGTGTAGTTACATTATAGGCAAGAGAGGTACCATTACGATCCAGAATCTCTCCCCGTTTGGCTGAATACGGAATGTTACGCCGCCAAGACTCCTCCGCTTTCGCAGACAATTCCGGGCCTTTACCGAGCTGTACATAAGCAAGCCTGATCACCAGGGCCGAAAATAATAATACCAAAATAAGCAAACTCCATAACAGCCTGCGCCGTAGATTTACGCTTGAACCCTTCACGAAAAGATCCCCCCACTCGTCCCAAAATCATGATCTCGTTCATTCATGAATATTCGGGACAACCGGGGGTTAGAACAAGCTATAATGGATTGCTACGGAAGGACCGGATCGATCGCGGCACCTGAAGACGATTCCGTCTCATTGGTTGAAGTCTCGGTTCCATCAGCGTTGCCAGTTTCTTCGGTCTTACTTGGCTCTTCTGTTGTTTCCTTGTTCTCTTCCTCCAATGCTGCATCAGAAGATTCCGGATCTTCATCCGCTATCCCTGTTACTGCGGCCTTGGCCGTCTGCAATGTGAGCTGTATGGTCCGCTGTTCCCCAGAGACCTGCTCCTTTTGACTCACGACATAACCCTCACCCTTGACAATCACTCCCACTTTCATTAGTGAAAGAACTTCCATGGCATCCCGAAGGGATTCACCTGTGAGGTCAGGCACTTTCATCTTGCTGCTGTCTTCGGTAAGCAGATAGATTCTCTGACCCGGATTCATAACCTCTCCTGCTGCAGGATACTGGCGAATTACACTCTCACCCTGTCCAAGGGTTTCATAGGCAATGCCTGCGTTCAGCAGTTGGCTTCTGGCCTGTTTTGCCGTTTTTCCAGCGAGGTCGGGAGCCTTCGTCCGAATCACTGTAGTTTCCTTTTTGTCAGCGGTCTTCGTCGTGTCTTTCGGAACACCCATGTATTGAAGTGTCTGACTTACAATTTTCTTAAATACAGGAGCTGCNGCAGCACCACCACCAATGTTGGTTCCNCTCGGTTGGTCAATGACGACCAGCATCGCAATTTTGGGATTGTTGACAGGTGCAAATCCGATAAACGAAACGACGTCCTTGGTTTTACTATATTCCCCATTCACCCATTTTCTTGCTGTTCCTGTTTTACCAGCAACTCGGTATCCTTCAATATAAGCGTTACGCCCGGTACCGATCTGCTGGTCTGCTACAACCTGTTCCAAATATCCACTTACGAGTTTCGCAGATTCCTTGGAGATGACCTGGCGGACCTCTTTTGGCTTGATGACTTCAGTTGTCCCGTCATTTGGATTGATAATTTCCTTCACCAGATGTGGGACCATCAGTTTCCCTCCGTTGGCAATGGCCGAGATTGCTGCCACCTGCTGAATCGGGGTTACTTGAACCAAACCGTGACCATAGGCTGCTGTTGCAATTTCGGACTTGTAGACCAATGGTTTGATCGGTGAAGCCGACTCGCTCGGCAGATCAATCCCCGTTTTTTGCCCAAATCCGAATTCGTCTATGTAATGACGCAGACGTTCGCCACCAAGCATGTTGTAACCGAGATTAACAAAGGCAACGTTACTTGAGCGTTTAACGCCTTCGAGATAGGAAATTTGGCCATAAGCGTGACCATTATCACTAATCGAGAATCCGCCAATGTTAATCCGTTTCGATTCAAACGTGGCATTCGGATCAAACAGCTTCTCTTCTACAGCACCAGCCAATGTAACAATCTTAAAGGTTGACCCTGGTTCGTAGATCGACTGTGTTGCATGATTAATAAAGTCTTTTTGATCCGGTGTTTCCCAGTACGTATTGGGATTGAAATTCGGCCAGTTCGCCATGCCCAAGATTTCCATCGTGTTTGGATCTGCTGCAATGACGGTCATACTAAGCGGATTGTACTGAGCAACCGCTTCTTTGATGGCATCTTCAATGTAAAATTGAATGGTGTCATCAACCGTCAGCTTCAGGTTATTTCCGTTCTGCGGCGGAAGATAGTTATCCTGGGAATCAGGAAGCTTGACGCCTTTGGCATCCTTTTGATAGTTCAGATAGCCATCGGTGCCCGTCAGTTCTTCATCATAAGAAACCTCCAGCCCGTTCACAGCATTTCCATCCCGGCTCATGTAACCCAGAAGGTGTGATGCAAGGGTTTCTTCCGGATAAAACCGCTTCGACTCCTGTGCCATCACGATGGCGTTCTGAGCCTTGTATTCTTCCTTCAGCTCCTCACGTAGTGCGGTTACTTTCCCTGCCAGTTCCGGGCTGATTTTGTATCCCTCACTACGTACTTCACGTTGCTTGTAATACTCCCCATCTTTATTTTTGGCAGTCACCAACGCACGCATTTCACTTTCATTTTTGCCAAGTATTGCAGACAGCTTGGTTGTGACGACGTCTTCAATCCCAAGCTCATGGATCATCTCGGGGTTAACCGATACCGTGTACGCCGGTGCATCTGTTGCCAAGATGTTGCCATTCCGATCTGTAATGGACCCTCGGCTTGCCTTAATCGTCTGCTCACGTTCCACCAGCTCTGATGCATATCCTTGCCAGGTACTGCTGTTTACAACTTGAATAAAAAAGATTCGGGTTATCAGTACAAGAAAAAAGAGGGTAATACATCCCCCTATAAGCAGCGTGCGCATCTTTATTCTTTTTACCATCGGTACACCTCTTTACTTACTTGCTGTATCCGAAGACGACTCTGTATCCTGCGAGCTCGTTGCACTTGTTGTACGAGGTACATAGATTACATCCTTACCGGAGGCCTCCACGTAGCCTAGTTTGCGTGCATTTTCAATAACCAGATTGTTCAGCTTTTCTTTTTCAACTTCCAGGTCTGCAATGGTTTTCTCGGCTTCTCTCGTCTCGGACAGCGTTGATTGAGCCTGCTTGTTCAGTTCATAGATGTGAGCATAACGCCACATCAGTGCACCACCGATAACGATACAGACAATCAATGTCATTAGGTACAAGAATTTCTCACGTCCAGGAAGACCGGTACGACGAGTCACCACTTTGGTGGTTTCCTTGTACCGCTGCTGAGTCACACGTTCTTGGGTTGCTTTTTCTTTCACTGCAAGGTTACCACGTGTATATGCCATACAAAGACTCTCTCCTTCGCTCTTGGTTTACAGTTTCTCGGCTACGCGCAGCTTCGCTGAACGTGCACGGGAGTTCTCGGCCAGTTCCGTTTCCGTCGGAATCAGCGGTTTTCTGTTGACTAAACGCAATGTCCCCTTGCCGCCGCACACGCATAACGGAAAATCAGGCGGGCACGTACACTTCTCCAGATAACTGCTGAATATTTGTTTGCAAATCCGATCCTCAAGCGAGTGAAAGGTAATAACAGATACACGTCCACCTGGTGCCAGGCACCGAACCGCCTGATGCAATGCTTCTTCAAACGCGCCCAGCTCATCATTCACTGCAATCCGCAACGCCTGGAAACTGCGCTTCGCAGGATGTCCGCCTGTACGGCGAGCAGCAGCCGGGATGCCTTCCTTGATCAATTCCACTAACTCTCCTGTGGTCTCAATAACAGACTGGCTTCGTTTTTCCACAATGACGCGGGCAATTCTTCTTGAAAACTTTTCTTCACCGTAACGATATAAAATTCGGGCAATCTCCTCTTCAGGCCATTCGTTGACAATCTCTTTGGCTGTCAGAAGTGCATCCTGATCCATCCTCATGTCCAGCGGAGCATCGTGATTGTAACTAAATCCACGTTCTCCTTCATCGAATTGAGGTGATGACACGCCCAAATCGTACAAAATGCCATCCACTTGCGGCACGCCATCCTTCATTGGGACATCCAATTCTTTCAGAACCTGTTCCAGATCACGGAAATTCGTTTTCACAAGCGTGATACGATCTCCATACGAAGCAAGCTTCTCGCGTGCATTATCCAAAGCCCAATCATCCTGATCCAGTGCGATAAGTCTTCCCCCTGGACCGAGCTTAGAAGCAATGACGGAACTATGTCCTCCTCCACCTAAAGTGCAGTCCACGTATATACCGTCCTGCTTGATGTTTAATCCCTCTGTTGCCTCTTCTTTGAGTACGGTTATGTGGTGAAACAACCTGCACCCCTCCTGACTTTATAGATCAAAATTAAAATCGACCAGCTTTTCGGCAATGTCGTTGAATGCTTCCTCGGATTGATTGAAATAACTCTCCCATATGCCTTTGCTCCAGATCTCCACCCGGTTCGACACGCCAAGAACAACACAATCCTTGTCCAATTTGGCATACTCCCGTAAATTGCCCGGTAAATTTACCCTGCCCTGTTTGTCCAATTCACATTCGGTAGCACCCGAGAAAAAAAAGCGGGTAAACGCCCGTGCATCCGACTTCATCAAAGGCAGTGCTTTGAGCTTCTGTTCCATGACCCCCCACTCCTCCATAGGGTACACGAAAAGACACTGGTCCAAACCCCGTGTGACAACGAAAGACGGTCCCAGAGATTCGCGGAATTTGGCCGGAATAATAACCCGACCTTTGTCATCAATGCTATGTTGGAACTCCCCCATAAACATTGGCCCACTCACTCCTCACCCGTTTCTCCCACTTTGCCCCACTTTCCACCACCTAAGCATAATAGATTCGCACTAAAAAATCAAAACCCTTCTTGCTTGCTTGATTTTTTTCAATTTGCTTCATAAGAAAAACGTCTTTGATCCTGTCGCTCAGGATCAAAGACGTTTCCCCGGTACCGGTTATTCTACTTACAACCGCATATGAGCCATATCATCAATACACTATTTTAAACCCTTTGAATCNGTTCATCAGCTTGTAATTATTGGATCGCCCTAAAACTTCCAGCTATCCAAATATTTTTCCTGTTCAGCCGACAAGGAATCAATCGAAATATTTAGGCTTTCCAGTTTGTAGCTGGCAACTTGCTGATCAATTTCATAAGGTACATTAACAACGGTTTTACCCAATGCCGCGTAGTTCTCGCTAACATAACGCAAGCCCAAAGCCTGCAATGCAAATGTCGTGTCCATAATTTCGGCAGGATGGCCATCAGCTGCACCCAGATTCACAAGACGCCCTTCTGCAAGAAGGTACATTTTACGTCCATCTTTGAATCGATATTCT
>Ga0058696_1000652_pt1 | contig 14726 bp, 22 predicted proteins | sample AgamicMgSfrz_FD_55077 | JGI IMG/M metagenome (GOLD analysis project Ga0058696, IMG submission 55077) | Agave microbial communities from Guanajuato, Mexico - Mg.Sf.rz | ecosystem: Host-associated > Plants > Phyllosphere > Phylloplane/Leaf | place: Guanajuato, Mexico | collected 2012-05-30 | reverse complement strand
TTTTTTTTTTTTTTTGGAAATTTCATATATGCGTCTTACTCACTCCTGAACATAATTAAAATTATGTAGCCTAATTTTAACACAACTTTGCCTTTTAAATCGTTGGCATTTGCTTCCGTATAAGAGATATTTTATAATTGGTTTTTGAACAAATTAATTCTCTCTTCTTATCTTAGATCGTGTTGAAATTGAGCTACCTCTTAACTCAAACACGACAAACAAGCAGCTCCTTTTCGAAGCTGCTTGTTTTTTATAGGTAGAAAAACCGTTAAAACACTTTACTTTCTCTTAAAAAGTGTAATTTAGCTTTTGATAGCAAATAAAGCGCTATGAATATCAATAAGAAGATTATTGATTAAATCTTTATCTGTCTTAAAAAGTTGAAACTTTAGAATGGAATCTTCTTTCACAGTTATCTCGCTAGAATATTTATCCTTTAATTCCAAAAAGTCATCATATCTATTGAGGTTTTTTAATTGAGCAACAAAAAATCTAACTTCTATATACTTAACAGCGGCTTTTTCTTCAATCGTTTTTAAATCCTTACCGGCTAAATAAATAGCTCCAAATTGTTGTTTTAAATTAGGGTGCCATATCTCATATGTTGATTGGTTTTGCGTCTTGCGTTGAGTAGGTAATCCCCAAATACTAAATGCTGAAGATATATAATTTTTTATTTTTAAAGCCTTCTCATAGTCAATTATATAGCCTGAATTTATAGCCAATGTATTATCCCCCACTCTTAGTATTTAAACAAAAAAGAGCCTCCGGAGCTCTTTGATTTTATTTACAGATATTTTTCATATGTAGTATTTAAATACTCAGCAACAAACTTTACTACTTCCATAAATTCAGATTCAGTAATTTTTTTTGTAAAAACAAGAAAAGAACCACTTTGATCACCATTATCAAATCTAATTGCGTTAGGTAATTGATAAGCAATTTTCCAAGCGCCTCTTTGTTTACCAGTCATTTCCTTAGCTTTTGTTAAATGATAGGATAGTCTATAATCTGTGTCATAAATAAGTCCAAATTTCTTTTCTACTTCGTTAACAAATTTTAATGTTTCAAAGCTTTTTTCGACATTTTTCACTTCTAATGACATAACTATTTCTCCTTTAGTTTGTGCCTTTAATTAAGTATAGCAATAAGTTTAAAAAGACGAAAGATATAATTTCCAACTAAACCAATATAATCTAAAATAATGGATAAATTGAGGTTTTAACTAAATCACTTTACTTGTAAATGATTACAATTTAGGTGCATCAATAATTATCATTCGTTCATCTACTTAATTAATTAAAGTTTACATAATGTAGTTATAGTGAACTTATATAATCTTGTGTTCTTTATTTATTTACCTTCTCTAAATCGGTAGAAATCATTATAACCACCTGGTTTTGTTGTTCTTTTATAATTTTCCCCTCTTGTTTTAACCATCTCACAGGCGTTGCTATAGGATGTGGAGTCACACCTTCTGGTAGCACTACCACTCCACTTACGCTTCTTTTATTTTGCTTATAGTATCGTTCTGTTGTTTTTACTTTCATTCCGTTTAAAAATGGATTTTTCAAACAATCATCTCTCCTTTTAACTCATAATAGTTGCAAACTTATAAATGTAGTATAAATGGCTTTCTGTGAAAGTAACCACTATTAATCCTATAAACCAAATAAACCAAATAAACCACCCCCTAAACATAGTGAGTAGTTTATTCGCATTTTTATTTAGCAAATGTGTGATTGCCGATTGTAATAGTTACTATACGATTTTCTTCAATCCATTTGCTTGTTGAAGTTTCTTTATTGTAAAAGAAAAGAGATCCTTTCCCCTTGCCTCTATCTCTTATCGCCTCATCAACTGCTCTAATTGAATCTTTATCGGCATACTTTTTAATTTCACCGTTTTGTACCGGTTCAAAAGCAAAGATTTTTCCGTGTTCGTAAGTTTCATAGATTACACCAGGGATAGTATCTGGAAAGTTAGCGTTATCCAGTCTATTAAGAATTACCGTAGCAACCGCTACTTTTCCAGCGTAGGGTTCACCGCCCGCTTCAGCGTGAACTAGACGTGCCATTAGTTCTTTATCTGAATCACTAATTGGGGCTTTTTTTGACAGAGATGATAAATTAATCTGTTGGCCAACATTAATTGAATCTGGGTTTTTAATTTGTGGATTATAAGATACTAAACTAGTTAAGCTTATGTTATGAGATTTAGCTATACTTTTAAGAGTGTCACCTTTCTTAGCGGTGTATGTACTTGCAAAAGCTCCCGAGGGGATAAGTAAAGATAAAGCCATAGCAGATGGTAATACAAACTTCTTAAACATTAAAATTAAACACCTTTCATTTCCAAAATTATTCATTTCTCTAAAATGTCCACTTTTTATTTTTAAGTAAAAAACATAAAAAGTCTATTCGAAATATTTCCCAGTAATGTAAATTTGGAAATGGGGTTGTTTTTTTCGTTGGTTAGTTTAATAATAATATGTACTCAAAAAGCCTTGTTTACATAAGGAATAGAGATAAAAAAGAGGTTAAAGGGTTGTGATCACCATTAAGAAAAGACAGAGGAATAAAATAATAAAACAAAGGTAAAACTATAGAATTACACACCTTTCAGAGTATTGCCAACTTCCACTAGAGCTTGTAAAAATAGAGGTTAGCGATGATTTATGGATGGTTGCTGAAAATTTCAGCAAGGATAAGTATGAAGATGATCTGCACCCTTATTTAGATTCAGTTAGTATTGAATTAATGTGGAAATACAGAACTGGATGGGCAGGGAAATCAGAGTAAAAAAGCCTTGTATTTAATATATTTTTCTGTTTTAAGAGCTTTATAAGACAATGATTAATTAGGAAGGGGATAAAGCGCACTTAACTTCAGATACAGATCTTATGTTAAAGAACATTAATCGATTTTTAGAAGATGAAGGTTATAAAAAATTAGACTTGCTAGAAGATTACATTTATGAGTGGAAGGGTTTATGGCATACCTGAATGGTGAAAAGCAAAACAACTCTGCCATTCTTGGTTTTGCGAAAAAGCTGGCCTTAGCGCTGGGTTATGAAGAAACTTATTTTTGACTTCTAATTATAGAATTTTAGTTAATGAATCCTACTCACCGCTCCCTTCTGCATATATGAATTTATCTCCAAAAGGAAAAGAAAACTTTAAGCATATTCTTAGAATTTGCGATTTGATAGATATATACAGTTTAGAAGCTGAAAAAGGTTAATAACTTGTAACATAAATCGAACAAAAAAGTCGCTTATTTTTTTATATAAGCGACTTTTTGTAATCTAAATTGCGTTTAGTAAACTGAGTTAAAAACAAAGGGTTTGCTTCGTTAAAGAATGTATTCCAAAAGACTATAGGTTTTTGATTGGTGCTCAAAAGCTTCAATCTCACCAATTTCTATGTTGTTATCAATACTACCTACCCTTACTTTATTTGAGTATATTTCTATTTCATTAGGAACGGTTATTCTTTGACCTGTTACAGTTAAAACAGTCACATTAAGAACCGTTTGAAGCTCATTATGTAGTAGTTTATAAGCGCTTGTTGCCTTTCTAGCACGCTCGTCTAATGCTAATTCCCCTTTTAATTCCTTTTCCGCTGCTATGCGCGCAAGTTGATTCTTAATTAATAAAGGGCTTTGCTCAATATAAATCGTTACAAATTCTTTTATGTATTGCTTGGGGTTAGATAAGTAGCGGTAATACATTTCATATGAAACCTCACGTTTAAACTTCGTTGAATCTAAAGTTAATGAATAGACTAAATCTTCTCCTCTAATCATTTTTCTATAGACAAGTGCACGTTGTTTGATTTTCATTTTATCTATATCCTCAGTAGAAAGCTTATATAGAGATAATACTCTATTCGTTCTTTCCCCTAGTTCTTGTTGTATCTCATCGTTTATTTTTTCCATCAATTTTCTTTTTGAGAAGGATTGAATGCTTTTCAACCCATCGAAAATACTATTTGTATTATGTTTATCTTCATAAATAAAAGCGTTTAATTTTCCAAAAAATAAGCCGCAGGGAATTATATTCTTATCTAACCTTAAAGAAGATAAATCGGGGAACTTGGTATTAGCGATATCTGATACAAGAATAATCGGGTGGTTTTCATAATAATTCTGTACCTTTGTTAATTGCTTCGTAACATCCTTTTCTTCTCCTTTTACTACAAAAGTGTAAAGTGAAGAAAAATCTTTATCTTCTAGAAACCTTTTAAAGTCTTTTTCGTTGAATGTAGCTATTTCCGTTTTCATTGATGAATACTCCTTAATTCTGTATATGTACTTTGTAATTAACATTCTTTCATTCAAAACTAATTTTGTGAAGGGTATGTAGTAGGAATATAACATATTTTATGTATTATTCACATCATTTTCTCTTTACATACAAGAAAAAACTCTATGTTCCGGTCATAGAGTTTTTCTTATTTTTTCTATCTTTTAAACGTTTGAACTATTCCATTATAAATAGTAACTATATCTGTAGGAACATCTATAAATAGGCCGTTTTCGACCACTCCAGGAAGCATATTTAAACTCACTTCTAACTGATTAGGATTTGTTATAAAATTAAAATCACAATCTAATATGTAGTTTTTATTATCTGTTACGTATGGTTTGTTATCTGCAGTCATTCGAAGTTTCAGGGTACATCCAAGGCGTTGAATGTGTCTAGCAGTCATTTCCCACCCAAATGGAATTACTTCTACTGGTAAAAGGAAATGGCCTAACTTCTCTACATTTTTTGAAGAGTCAGCAATAATCACCATTCTTTTAGCCGCTTTTGCAACCATCTTTTCTCGCAACAATGCTCCTCCTCCACCTTTTATAAGATTAAAATTCGGATCCATTTCATCTGCTCCATCAATAGCAATATCAATGTAATCTACTGCTCCTAAATCGACAAGCGGAATTTTGAGTTCTCTTGCAAGTTTAGCTGTTGTATTGGATGTAGCAACTCCTTGTATTTGTAGACCTTTTTCCACTAGATAACCAAGCTTTTTCAGTGTATAAAAGACAGTAGATCCCGAACCTAAACCAACAACCATTTTTTTTTCTACAAGCTCGGCTGCTGCTTCACCGACTATTTGTTTTTCGTTCAATTAAAGTCCCCCATTTTATTAAAATTCGTTAGAAGCAATATATTTTAAGATATACAAACATAGAGATAAAAAACATTAATTTACTGCTTAATAATTTTAAAAAAACCTTGTTTACAAAATAGAAGTTCGAGTTAGTTTTGAATGGATATAATTACCACAAACACATCTCTGGTACCTGAATATACTGTTATCGTACCAACTGTTACAAACTTAGTTTGATAAACGCCCTAATACTTTTGACAGCGAGTTTCTAACTTGCTGTTTTTTTAGTACTTTATTGATGCTTAGTGGCATATGCTGTACAGATAAGACTTATTGTGTGCTAAACTTTCTAGCTATTTAATTATGATCCGTACTGTAAAGCAAGCCTTCAGGCTTGCTTCTTTTTTATTATTAAAATAGGTAAAATAAAAAACCGTCTAGAAAGACAGGTATAATAGTTAATCGCTATGGAAGTTTTATTAATTTCGCAGTTAATTATTAAGAGAAGGACATTATTTTACTCTAAGAAAGCTTATATTTTGTTCCTGATTTTCAACCAAACTTTAAGTTGTTTTTGAAAAAAATCGATACTTAGTTATTATTATTCATCGTCAAGTTCGATTCCCTCCTCAACTATATCTTCGCCTTCAGTTTCATATTCTTCTTTAAAGCATTTAACGAATATAATATTTTTATCTTGCTTGGAATTACCAATATACTTACCATCTAGAAAAAACGCATAAGCACCTTTGCCTCCTATGTATTGAATACAGTTATTGCAATACAAATTATTGTTATAGTAAAAATAATGATCCGCACTAGGCGAAATACCAGTATTGCATTTAGTGCATAACCTTTTTACTCTTTTAGACATTTTATCCCCCCGTTTATTTTTGTATGTTCCTTTACTCATAAGGTACATCGCGATTTTCTTATTTATGAAGAAAACAACAAAAAGCATAAAAAAAACCGCTCATTAACTAAGCGGTTTGTGTTGTTATAATGGTGGATATTAAAGTTTTATATTTAACCTTTTTATTTCATCCTCTGAAATTGGGTAATATTTTAGTATTATTTTTAGATTATCGCCACTTATTCCATCGTTTAGAGCACCTTTTACCATCCTTATATTTCTTTCTTTTTCTTGTTTTTCGATTTCCTTATTAACCTCTTTTTTTATATACTTCCCAAATGGACCAGGATACCTTTCATCGTAATGAACATCACGTTTATCTAGTTCATCTTCAATACGCTTTATGTATGTTTCTAATAATTCGTTTACTTCTTCTAGCTCTATGGAGGACTTTATAAACGTTTTACTAGTTCTTCTTATTTCTAAAAGTCATTCTGTAGTTAATTCCATAACATTTAACTTCATATGTATTCTTCTTACACTTTGCTACAAAATTTGCTTTCTAACTCTTTTAGGGTATCTTCTGGAAGTTCATAATACTTCATAACTGTTGCTACCCTTTCAGTAAATTCACCAGTCTCAAGAGCCTCTCTAACAACCGATTCCGCTTTCTCTTTGTCGTCTTTGTTAATAATTTCTCGGACAAAGCTCTTCATAAAGCCCGTTTCTTCATTTTCCAATTTTTTATAAAATTTATTTCCAATACATTCTATCTCTTCACTGCTTGTTAAATCAAATAATTTAAACATTTCGTCCGCTATTTCTTTTATTGATGAATTATTAAGCCCTTTCTTCTTAGCAGCTGTAAGAAAATAAGCTACTGCCTGACGATTATTCATAAATGTATCCCCCTATATATTCTTAAAAATCTTTTGTTATTTCTGTGGGTGGATTGCATTTTGACACTCGTGGAAGTTTAGTAATTGGTGGAAAATGAAATATTTCGTTGCATTCATCTCTAACTTTTTTTATCAAACTTCCGTTGCAATATTACACCCTCTGTCCTAATTTAAATTAAATACCTACACAACAATGTAAATCATATGCACCTAGTCTAATTCGATTTTAAGCCTTTAATATCCTGTGTATGTATTTAACAAAGCTCAAAAAATATTTGTATATAGAAGACAAAAAAACAAGTAGTTATTTATAACCGCTTTATCCCATATCTATATTTATTTCATTTCTTATATTTTTGTATACTTTAATTACCAAGAGCAATAGCGTTAAAGCTTTCAGGGCCAACTCGAACTACATCTGATTCTGAATTTCCAGTAACGTTTCTCACAAAAACTGAATAAACTAATAATCCTGTTCCTTTAGGTGGATTATAATCTGATGCCGCAAATGTGTACTCTTGAGGACCAAACTCGGAACCATTAAGAACAAGAGTTTCCATACCACTATATATTGGAGTACTGTTAGGATCAGTTCCTCTAACGACTATAATTTCTATTAAATTTGTAAAGTTAGAGGCGCTAGGGTTTAATTTAAGGGTAATAATTCCGTTAAATTCAACGCGCATAGGGATTGAGGGATCAGCAGCAGTAACAGTAAGGCCTACTTGTGCCCAAAGTACATAAGAAGCAGTAGTAGCAACGTTAATTGCACCTGAACTAGAGGCATTTTGAGAAGTTCTTGCATCTAGAAATATAGGAGCCATCTGTAATTTCACCTTCTTTCATATAAAAAATGTATAGGAATTTAATATAACTTCTTTCTCTTTAAGAAGCATATATTAATTACCAAAAGCAACAGCGTTAAAGCTCTCAGGACCGACACGGGTTACATCTGCTTCGGTACTTCCTGTAATGTTTTTTACAAAAACCGAATAGATTAACAATCCCGATCCTTTTGGAGGATTAAAATCCGAACCTGCAAACGCGTACTCTTGAGGGCCGTTTTCGGAGCCGTTAAGAACAAGGGTCTTTATACCCCTGAACACTGCAGCAACATTAGGATCAGTCCCTCTAACAACCTTGACTTCTAATAAATTGCTAAAATTAGAGCTAGTAGGACTTAATTTATAGGTAATAGTTCCGTCAAATTGTACGCGCATAGGGATTGAAGCATTAGCTTCGGTAACAGTAAGACCTACTTGTCCAAAAAGCACGTAAGAGGATGTAGTGGGTACCAGTATAGAATTAAGTGTAGAAGCATTTTGAGATGTTCTTCCATCTAGGAGTATAGGAGCCATTCGTCATTTCACCTTCTTTCTTTCAGAAAATGTATAGGATTCAATATATAATATTTCCTCTTTCATAAAGACATCTAGATAAAAACAAATTCATACTGGATTATTCTGTAAAATCGTTAATTAAAGTGCTAATATTTCTTTAGGCTTGTATATATTATGAAAGGGTTAAATCCCTTATTATTTTTTGGATCCTTATGCAATATTTTATGAAATTGTTAAAAACATTGAAACGGCAAAAGACCATTTTTCATATAAGCGTTTTGTTTATTTATTAATCAACTAGTAGCAAATTCTATATTCCATAATCCCATTAAAGCAAAAGAACGAATTCCCACAAGATAGGAAATTCGTTCTTTTAAAAAATCTATATATTAGTGTATATTTTAAAGCCAGCAGCAAATAATAGGTATGTAATCTATATTTCAACGACTACCTTAAAGGGGCTAATTTTGAATTAGCTCCTTTAAATTTGGACAGCAAGTTTTCTGTTCACCATATTGATTGTTTTTTCGTCAATACCGATATAACGAAGTGAATCTGAAGGGTACTTATGACCGAATTGTATTTGGAGTGACACCGCGTCTTTTGTTCGTTCATATAAATGAAAGCCATAAGTTTTTCTCATTGTGTGAGCTCCTAAATTCCCAGTGACACCGCTTGCTTTTGCAGCCTCATTAATAAATCTCCATATTGTTTGTCTTCCAATTGGCTTATCTCCTTTTCTTGAGGGGAAAAGAAGTTGATCATCTTTTTTATAATTAGTATATTTTGAAATTTCTCTCTTTAATCCACTTGAAAATACAATTGTTCTTATTCTTCCTGAACCATTTTCATCAACTTTTATATAATCTTTGTTACGCACATCTTTCACACGTAGAGCTAAGATATCAGTAAGATATAGGCCTGTATTAATGCCGAATACAAATATAAAATAATTACGATATGATTGTTCTGCTAAGTATTGTTTCATTAAAATAATTTTCTCTTTGTCGCGGATGGGTTCAACGAATTGTCTGCCTGCTTTTTTCATTCTTTCTCTCTCCTCGTTGATCATAAGCTGTAATATGAATTATTAAAAATGTAAAAGTAAACGTATAAAAAAGCCTTAAATAACTTCTTGTTGTATAGTAAGCAATATATTTAAACTTACAAGAACTTATGTATTGTCATTAATGCATTCGTATTTTATATAACTAAAATTATGTTGCGTTGATAAGTATAGCATAAGTTTCTATAAAAAAGTAAAAAAATATTTTGTCGCCAAATAAATAAAAGAGACCAAAAGAAAGCCGCTATTTTAGCTTCTTATAACATAGAAAAAAACATATAAAACAAAAGCTGGATACGTTTAATCCAGTTTTTTTGTTTTATATGTTTTTAATAGTTCTTTGGGGTCTTCGTCTCCCTTTACAGCCATTTGTTCGTATATAAACCATTTATCTTTCTTTTGTTTAAATACATAGTAATAGCTCATTTCAACGTTTGTAGCGGTAGTACTTGTTTTGTAAGTAGCATTTTCAAGAACAGTAGCAATTGCTAAATCGTCTTGTACATCTAATAATTTATAGCCTGAAAGCTCAATTGAGGTTTTAGTTTTATTGTTCCCTTGAGGGCTATTGTGTCCCTTTTTATTAGGAATATAGTATTTCACCCGTTTATAATAGGGTGAGTTCTTATAAGCAATTTTTTTATAATCCTCAAAATTACTGTGTTGTTGAATTTCTTTATTTTTATTAATTAACTTGATGAATGGATCCTTATTTGTATTTATATCAGTTGTCTCTCCTATGGTATCTGTCAAAAGAAAAAACAACGACAACACTGTTAGAAGAGTCACGCTAATTATTATATATTTTTTCATATTGTCCTCCTCTATTGTCTCTGAACTTTAAGTTAATAAGGTTCGCTAAAACCTTACAGTTTGTTGGATTATACCCATATAAAGTGAAAAAGTAACTTTATCGTACCTTTTTTTACAAGCTTGCACCAATTATCGCTAATATATAAGCTTATATATAATTTTTTGAAATTTCTCCCTAAATTCATTTTCTTATTTATAGCGAAGTCACTATAGGAATACATAGGGAGAGAATTAAAATGACAAAAGAAATAAAAAAATTCACTTATAACTTAAACCACAGTAACTACAGTAACATACCACTACTTGCAGGTGAAATGATATCGTTACTAAAGAATCATCACTACAGTTCGTTTAAAACTGCTGTCTACACTGCAATTATTGGTTGTGCTTTAGAAATTGAGCACGGTAATACAGATCCACTCAAATTAAAGCAAGGTTTTGAAACTCATTTAATGCACGATATTGGTAAACTTGGTATGTCATCTGAGTTTCTTGATTTTTCAGGAAGATATACATCTGAAATGTTCGATGAGATGAAAAAGCATTCTAAAGAAGGAGCTGATTTTCTTGAGGAATTAGGCTTTGACGTAAAAGTTTACAAAGCGGTGGAGTTTCATCATAGCAATTTTGATGGCAGTGGTTATCCAGGTGGTAGGAAAGAAGAGGATATCCCTTTTCATTCTCGAGTAATTAGAATTGCTGATAGTGTAAATGCATTCTTAACAAGGTTTTGTGAAAAAGAAGGTGGGTCAGGAGTCTTTAAAGATTTAGATAAATGGACTGAAGATTGGTATGATCCTAATTTAATTACTTCTTTTGATTCTCTTCATAACATAGTAATGGGCGCTTGTAAGAAACTTGGTGTTTCTGAACCGTCTCAAGCTGTGTATATGGAGCAATTGGTTCACCTATACTCTAACCTTCTTCCGCTAAAAAGCGTAGAAGAGGTTGAACAGCATTATATGTTGTAATAACTCTGCTTAAAAACAAAAAGACGTATAATAATTAGTACGTCTTTTTTTATGTTTTTGCATATTAATTATTTAGAGTGATGCGCCTTTTTTGCGAATATTTTTAGATATGGTTTCTTCGTCCATACCTATATATTCAAGGGCTTTTCTTGTATTATCGTAACCCAGATTTTGTTTTAGTTTTAATAAATCCTTGCTATTCATATATTGATGATATGCATAGGTTTTTCTTATTGTTTGACTACCGACTTGTTCTTTAACACCACAAGCCTGTGCAGCATCTTTAATAATTTGCCAAGCATAATTACGAGTGATAGGCTTTGAGAGTTTCTTCGAAGCAAATAAAAACTCTTCATCATCCATAAATTTAATATAGCTGTCGATTTCATTTTTTAACGGTTGGGATATAGGTATAATTCTAACTCTTTTATTTCTACCTTCAACAATACTAAATTGCGTTTTATTACGGACATCTTTGACTTTTAATGAACACATTTCTTTAATATTTATGCCTGTATTAATTCCAAATACAAATAAGAAATATCGAAAGTGAGATTGGTTCATTAGATATTCTTTCATTTTTGTAATCTTTTTGCGATCCCGTATAGGATAGACAAATTGACGACCTTCCGTCTTCATAGAAACTCTCCTTGCATTTATAAAAAATCAATTAATTTATTTGAGATAGGTTTGTACTTAAAAGTATAACATACGATCATTGATAAAATACTGCTATCGCTAAAAAGAGGAATAAATTAACTCATTTTACATTAAATCTTTAAATGTAAAAAACCTAATGAAAGTGGTTCATTCATTAGGGTTTATTTTTAAATATTTTAGCAACGAAAATACTAATTGCGCCTAAACATAAACAACGCATCCCCTCTTGAGCTTGATCTGAAACCACAAGGAGAGATAAGCAAGCCATTGTAGATAGTGACATAACTAGGTTTTTATTATTAAGTAAATGAATTTTCTTTAATTTCATACTTTATCACTCCCTTTAGTTTTTTTAATAGTTTTCATTTCAGATATTAATACTGAAAAAGTCATACGGACAAATAAATTTAGCCAATATATTTTTTAAGTAATGGTGTCGTTAAACCAAACATTATTAACTAGATCAATGCTTTTAAAATCACCAAGTTAAAGTAGTTGTGTTATTGATTACTAATTGATTGTTATCTATAACTATGTTTTCGATAAATTCAATTGGTAAACCGAACACTATATTAGAGGGCATTTTACTGGTAGCAATCTCTACCTTATCCGCAGAAAATAAGTTATCGTAAACCTTATCTCCTTTAAGTAAATCCCCTTTATAAGTGACCTCTTTAGGACCTTTATGGGTTAACAGCCTCATTTTAAAAGTTACCGGTTTACCTCTTAATAATTCTAGATTTTCGAGTAATTCACTAATCTGAGTTCTTTGTGACATAACAACATTCCCCTTTTTACCGATAATTTCCAGAATTATAATTCTTTAAAAATTAAAATAAGAAAAAATGTAAAATTATGTTTAGATACAGAGTGTTTACCCAGGTTGAAGTAGTGTTTAATTCTTATAAGAGCAGAATATATTAGATGCAGATATAAAAAGGAGCTGTCTTAATCATAATGGATTAAAACAACTCCTAATGTATATATTCAATTATATTGGTAACAAATGCGTATCAAGGAGTTTAGCCATATGTGCTTCAACATTGCTAAAGTGCTTATATCTCTCAGGATCAGAAATAACTGATGCAGTTGAACCGGAATTCTTTATGTATTTATTTCTTAATCTTTTCTTCTTTGGTAAGCCTTGCTTAGGAGTATTATCGGAAAATTTGAGAGTTACCACTTCCCAAAAACCTTGGGTGTGAATGCCTCTTGCAACACTAATACCATATTTATTAGGAAACTGATAATATAAATGTTGGTAAATGTCTTTGTCAACTGGAACATCCCAACCTAAAACTTTCCTTATCTCTAAATATTCTTCTAATGAATAATTCTTTGATTTATCAAACAACAAAAACTTGTTATAAAACGGATTTCTATTAGCCAATTGCTGCTTAACATCTTCCTCAGACAAACCACCAAATAAACTAAAATCCATCGGGCCCAAATCTAGAACGTCTAAATTAATTTCTATATTTTTGTTATTCATTAATGTTGCTCCTTTATTCTTATAATATGTTTCTATGTAAAAATGATAACTAAGATACAATTAAATGATGATGACGCTTCCCGAGGAAGCCCTTCACTTTTAATTATTTATTGCTATGAAGTAATTTTAAATCACTTCCATTTTCATCATCGCAAGCTATGGCTGAGATATCCTCTATGCGTACTGCTGATTCCCCGTCCTCATTACCAAAGGAATCTATATTAGTGATTGTAAGAATTTCTTTATCAATGTCCTCTACAAAACCTTGAAGTCCGTATAAGTCTGAATCTCCCATTACAATTGAGATTATCAACTCTTTTTGTTTAGCAAAATGTAGTAAACCTAAAAGTAAATTTTCTCTTCCTCCATTGTACTCTAAGTGTCTTTCTTGCTTTAAACGATATAAAGTTTTTACTTTATTAATATAGGCGGTATTTTTTTGTAGGCCAACGACATCTTCTTGTTTTAGCAAATAAAAACCATCTGACTTTCCTCTGGGGGTAACATTAGCTAAAAGATAATAATAGTTGTCATCTGCTATAATATTAGCTACAGAACAGTTTTCAAAATCGTAGTCATCTGTATAAATTTCTACCCACTTATCAATTTGGTCTTTTTGGATTTGATTAGTCATATAGCTCTCCTTAAATTCTATTTAATATATTTTATAATGATTATTTTAAGTTGGAGATATTTTTTTCAAAAGCACTTAATTATTATCTCATATTTTCATTTAACACAAATACAAATCTTGTTAAGAAAAAAGAAAAAAACCGCTTCAGCCTGTAGCGGTTTTTTTAATGATTATGAGAGAACTCTATATCCCCTTAATCACAAGCAGCATAAATTTTTGCCATATGTTCTTCAACTTTGCTATAAAGTGCATATCGATTTATGCCAGAAGTTATTACAGAGTTTGATTCATATTTTTTCATCAACTTTTTTCTTAATCTTTTTTTCTTAGGCAGAGACTGTTTAGGGGACCTAGTAGGGAATTTCATATCTGTTACTTCCCAATGACCTGCTGTATAGATNCTCATTACTACACTAACCCATTACTACACTAACTCCGCTGCCATTAGGAAATTTATAAATATAGCGTTGGAAATCCCCTTCCCATATTTGAATATCTCTACCTAATATTCTTTTTAATTTATTGTTATCTTTTAATGAAAGAGGTTTAGAGCTATCAAATATTATAAATTGGTTGTAGAATGGATCTCGTTTCTTTATCTGTTGAGCGGCTTTTCTTTTAGCGCTTGCTGTAGCATCAACAGGTTTTTTGTTTTTCTTTTTTTGAGGTTTCTTGATTTTATCTACTTCTGTTTTAAAGCAATGTACCGATTCCTGCTCTTGCTGCTTCAACAATTCCATAAAATCTGCTAACCCTTCTCTTGAACTGGACATTTAACATCACTCCCATATTTTTGTTGTATAAATTCTATACTCTAATCATTTCCATAAAAGCGTATTGCTAAAAGAAACATTACCTTAATTTAATTTAAATAATTTTTATTGG
>Ga0058696_1000643_pt1 | contig 14869 bp, 17 predicted proteins | sample AgamicMgSfrz_FD_55077 | JGI IMG/M metagenome (GOLD analysis project Ga0058696, IMG submission 55077) | Agave microbial communities from Guanajuato, Mexico - Mg.Sf.rz | ecosystem: Host-associated > Plants > Phyllosphere > Phylloplane/Leaf | place: Guanajuato, Mexico | collected 2012-05-30 | reverse complement strand
TACCTATCACATCTACTAGATGAATCTTTTTTTGCGGTAAGAAAGATACAAGGTTTCTTCAAATATGCCCTAAAAGTTCTCAAAGACCAGCGATGGGCTTCCTTTGGGCACACCTGTTTTTTTATATCGATGTTATTATAAAAGTATACTACAGATTATGGCCTCCATCACTATCTCATACTGTCATTTTATTCAGAAAACGGGTACACTAATCATATAATGATCAAAAAGGAGTGTACACATTATGCCAGTTGTAACTGTTAAAATGCTTGAGGGCCGTACAGATGATCAAAAAAGAGCTCTTGTTGAAAAAGTAACGGATGCTGTTGTGGAAACAACAGGTGCAGCACCTGAAAAAGTATCCATTATCATCGAAGAAATGTCTAAAAACCATTACGCTGTAGCGGGCAAGCGCATGAGCGATCAATAACGCCTACATAAAAAAGATGCCATAGGAGTGAACCTATGGCATTTTTTTAATGGACAGACAGCGTTGCCTGAAGTTTTTCAATATATTTGTATGCTTCTGAAATGTCTTCTTCTGTATAGTTTTGCTTACGCTTTANCGTAAACACTTTTTCTTTTACTTCTTCTTTCGGTAAATTATCGAAATATAAAATCGTAGAGACAAGCTCCAAAAATTTAGAGCTTTGTTCGTTCATATCCTTCATACATTCCTGCAAGTGAGGAAGTTCTAAGTCATAGTGNCTTAGAAANCCTTCCCCCGCTTCTGTTAATACGTAGCGATACTGCATATACCCGCCTTTTTTCTCTTTAATTTCACTTAAAAAGCCTAAGTTACACAGCTCTTCAATTCGAAGCGTTAATTCCTCAGAATAAGGTCCAAAAAAGTGAAAATTATACTTTTCATAAAAAGGAAACTTCAGTTTTTTTCCGATAAATATCATCTTTTGTAACTTTTTTCTGCCAACAACTTCTCCCGCCGCGGAAAATACTTTCACAATCTTTGCGTGATCGTTTAACACAGCCCCTTCAACTCCTATACTATTTAACTCTGATCTCCTTTTAGTAAGTTTATAATCTGATCTTTAACTTTTCGCTTAGACGACAATTGATCAATGAGATCTTGTGGAAAATATAATTTATGATCGGTTCTCTTTTTCCCTGAAATTGCTTCAACAATCTCCGACTGACGTGATAATTCACGCACTTCATTATTTGGCATCAACAGATGAATCGGCAAACGTTCTTCCTCTTCACCCGGTCGATAAAAATCGTATGGTAAGTCGCTTGAAGAATCGACGACTAAATAATAATCTGGGTTAATGCCCGCTTTTTTAAATAATGTTGTAAGCTCCATCCACATCTTCATTTGTGAATTCGGATTAAACTCAATGTATTTAAAAAGCTGACGATTCATAAATCTTCGGCATAGATCAGATAAAATTTCATCCTCTTCTTCTTCCCACGCTTGAAAATAAAATAAAATAACAGATTCATCTAATTTCAAATACTCTTTTAGCGATATTTCTTCTTCAAAAATCGAATAAAAATGAGTTGGCTCCTGCTTGAACTCATAGTAATGATGATGGAGCTCTTTGCACGATGTAAAATTTTTGTCAAAATCACTTCAGCACTTCTCGTAACAGGATGAAAATACACTTGCCAGTACATTTGATAGCGGCTCATAATATAATCTTCAACCGCATGCATACCGCTGTGTTTAATCACGGCTTGGTCTTCCCGAGGACGCATAACACGCAGAATTCGTTCCATATCAAAGTGACCGTAGCTTACTCCTGTGTAATACGCATCACGCTGCAAATAATCCATGCGATCTGCATCAATTTGACTGGAAATCAAACTAACGACAAGCTTATTTTCATATGTTTTCGCGATTACTTCAGCCACTTTTTTAGGAAAATCCTTTCCTACTTTCGTTAACACTTGATTTACCTCTGTGTCACCTACGATAATGGCTTGTGTAAATTCTTCATGGTCTAAGTGGAAAACCTTCTCAAACGAATGGGAAAACGGACCGTGACCTAAATCGTGCAGTAAAGCAGCACAAAGACAAAGAAGACGCTCATCTTCATTCCATTCAGGGCGTCCTTGAAAACCGTCATCAATAATACGGCGCACAATTTCATAAACACCTAAGGAATGACTAAAACGGCTGTGCTCAGCCCCATGAAACGTTAAGTATGTCGTTCCTAGCTGTCTAATACGACGCAGCCTTTGAAATTCGGCTGTCCCAATTAGCTCCCAAATAACACGATCTCTTACATGGATATAGCGGTGAACAGGATCTTTAAATACTTTTTCTTCACTGAGTTTTTCATTAGGATATGTCATTTACATACCTCTCTATCTTCACTTTGTTGTTGCTATAATTTTTCGACACTCACTTCCTATTTTCCTATTCAGAATAAAAAATCACCTTGTCAAGCAACCAAGGTGATTTACCTAACAAACAAGGCGATNCTGTTTGTAAGAAGCTCGTTCGACAAATAAGTAGCAGAAAAGCAGCTATTTATTGTTTCACTATCTATTTTTTTACTTTTTTCTCAATCTTCTCGATTAATTCATCCTCTGTTGGCGCTGCTACAGGACGGTTNTTTACAAATGCAAATGACTTTTTACGTCCGGGTCCACAGTAAGACTGGCAACCGATTTGTACTTCAGCTTGTTCATCTATTTTTTTAAGTCGAGGTAACAACGTTTTGACGTTTGTTGCCTGACAATCATCACAAATTCTAAATTCATTTGCCATGTTGACACAATCCTTTCAAAATTGGTTCATCATTTTGTCTAAGGGGTATTTTACCCCTATTTGAAGTCCGATGCAAGTTAAAGAAAGAAGCAAAATCTATCATACTCCTAGAAGAAATGGTATAAAGTATGGATTTTTTGTACATGATGATACTACAAAACATGATTACTATGAGTCATGGAAAATAGAGGAGTGAACAAAGTGAAAGATAGACAAGATGCTTGGACAGAAGAAAACGACTTATTATTAGCTGAAACAGTATTGCGCCATGTCCGCGAAGGAAGTACGCAGCTGAATGCGTTTGAAGAAGTTGGAGATGAATTAAATCGNACNTCAGCAGCATGTGGATTCAGATGGAATGCTGTGGTACGCCATCAGTATGAAAAAGCACTNCAGCTAGCNAAAAAACAGCGAAAACAGCGCATGCGTGCACTTGGACAAGAGCAAGGCAAAAAGAAATTATTATATACGCCACCAGCATCTGTAGAGCATGTGGAACAAATGATGTCTGCACCTACAGCAACATATAGCTTATCTGAAACACAAGTAGAAAAAAGCAGCAGTGAAGAGCTTTCAATGGCTGACGTTATTCGCTTTTTGCAAACAATGCCAAATCAAGCGAGCAATTTACAGGCATTGCAAAGCGAAAACAAACGCTTGATGCAAGAAAATGCAGAGTTAGCTAAGAAAAACACAGAGTTGGAAAAACAAATCAAACATCTCGAAGCAAATGCTACTACTATTCAAGAAGACTATGAAACATTAATGCAAATCATGAACCGTGCGCGAAAGTTAGCTCTATTCGATGAAGAAGAACGTTCTTCTACTACATTTAAAATGGATCGTAACGGAAATCTTGAGAAAATGGCTGAATAAGCTACATGAACGAAGAAAGAGGGATGTCAAACTTGGCTCTTCTTTCTTCTTTTTCTATTTTACAGCCAATGACACGACGCCTTTATGCTATAATATGTTCGTTTACTGTTTATAAAGGGGTTTGAGATATGCAGCAGAATAGTTTAAAGCTTTTAGCACAGCCCGCTTGGCGTATTATTGATCAATCCAGTCTAGGTCCTCATTTTGATGCCCGTCATTCTTTTGCCATCGATGACACGCTTTGTACAACCGTTGGAAGAGGTGAATCTCCAGCTGTCATGCGCTCATGGGTGCATCACGATACGATTGTATTAGGCATCCAAGATACAAAGCTACCTCATTTAGCTGAAGGTGCAGCTTATTTACATGAACAAGGGTATAAAACAATCGTCCGCAATTCAGGCGGCCTCGCTGTCGTACTTGATCAGGATGTTCTAAACATTTCTTTAATTTTTCCAGATGCAGAAAAAGGAATTGATATTGATCGTGGATATGAAGCCATGTTTGATTTGATTAAGGTCATGTTTGCATCTTACGGTACCGCAATTGAAGCGAAGGAAATCGTAGGCTCCTATTGCCCTGGCAGCTTTGATTTAAGCATTCGCAATCAAAAGTTTGCAGGCATTTCACAGCGACGCGTTCGCGGCGGAGTGGCTGTACAAATTTACTTATGCGTTAACGGAAGCGGCTCTAAACGCGCTTCTCTCATTCAAGAGTTTTACAAAAAAGGTCTCCAAAACACGGAAACTAAATTTTCATACCCAGATATCGAGCCTCATACAATGGCTTCTCTATCTGAGCTATTACAGATTGATTTAACTGTTTCTGATGTCATGCTGCTTTTATTGCAAACACTGAATAGTATGAGCTCTTCTCTTGTAAATATGCCTTTAAATGCTACCGAACAAGAGCTGTTTGAGACGCAGCTGCAGCGCATGTATGACCGCAACGAAAAAGCATTAGGTTCATTAGCCGAATAAAAAAACTCCGCCCTAGGACGGAGTTTTTTTATTACAAGTGCTTGAGCTGCTGTGATTAAAGCAAGCTTGTACACATCTTCTTCGTTACAACCGCGAGATAGATCGTTTACCGGTTTGTTTAGACCTTGTAAGATTGGACCTACTGCTTCGAAGTTTCCTAAGCGCTGTGCAATTTTGTAACCAATGTTACCTGCTTCAAGGCTTGGGAATACAAATACATTTGCATCTCCTTTGATCACTGAACCTGGTGCTTTCTTTTCAGCTACAGAAGGAACAAATGCTGCGTCGAATTGGAATTCGCCGTCTAATGTTACGCTTGGTGCTAATTCTTTTGCAATTTCTACTGCGTTTGCTACTTTTTCTGTTTCCGGAGATTTTGCTGATCCTTTTGTTGAGAAGCTTAGCATAGCAACACGAGGATCGATATCGAACATTTCAGCTGTACGAGCACTTTCGATAGCAATTTCAGCTAAATCTTGGCTGTCAGGTGAAATATTGATTGCACAGTCAGCAAATACGTATTTTTGATCGCCGCGAACCATAATAAATACGCCAGATGTTTTCTTAACACCTTGTCTTGTTTTGATAATTTGTAGAGCAGGTCGCACTGTGTCTGCTGTAGAATGAGCAGCTCCGCTTACAAGACCGTCAGCTTTGTTCATATGAACAAGCATTGTGCCAAAATAATTTTCATCTAATAAAATTTTGCGAGCATCTTCTTCTGTTGCCTTACCTTTACGACGCTCAACAAATGCTGCAACCATTTCATCAAATTCAGAGTAGCTTTGAGGATCTAAAACCTCAACACCGTCTAATTTTACGTTTAGTTCTGCTGCTTTTGATGCTACAGCGTCTTTATTTCCAACAACGATAGGCTTTAAGATATTGTCGGCAGCTAAACGAGAAACAGCACCTAATACGCGCTCATCTAATCCCTCTGGGAATACGATTGATACATCGCTAGCTGATACTTTTTGTTTTAAACCTGTAAATAAATCACTCAAAGTAAATCCTCCTCGATATGTAAAAAACTTTTCTCATAATAGGATACTCCACTTTTTTTAAAAATCAAAGGCATGTCCTTCAAGAATCCATGATTACAAAAAAGTCTTTTAATTCTTAATTTTCCGCTAACACCTAAAATAAAACCTGTTTTTACTTTGCGACAATTGTTTAAAGTTTAGTCACAAAATCACAGGTTTTTCATTCCAGGTCTTCGGACAAACTATGATATAGTAGAATTGGAATTTATCATAATCGGACAATAGGAGTGAAACGAAATGGCAGAAGCAGCACAAACATTAGACGGTTGGTATGCACTTCATGATTTCCGTTCAATCGATTGGGGCGCTTGGAAGCAGTTATCAAGCGACGATCGCCAAGCGGCTATCCATGAATTTTTAGGATTGATTGAGAAATGGAAAGGAACTGAAGCTGAGAAGCAAGGCAGTCATGCTTTATATACCATTGTCGGCCAAAAAGCAGATTTTATGCTAATGCTTGTTCGTCCTACTATGGAAGAACTAAATGAAATTGAAACAGAATTTAATAAAACAAAGCTTGCTGAGTTTACCATTCCTACTTATTCATACGTATCAGTAGTTGAATTAAGCAACTACTTACCTGCTGGGGAGGATCCTTATGAAAATCCTCAAATCCAAGCTAGACTATATCCAACTTTACCAAAAGCTAGTCATGTTTGCTTTTATCCAATGGATAAACGTCGTCAAGGAAATGACAATTGGTACATGCTTCCTATGGAAGAACGACGCAGCTTAATGCGCAGTCATGGAATGATTGGACGTCAATACGCTGGAAAAGTAAAGCAAATCATTACGGGTTCTGTTGGTTTTGATGATTACGAGTGGGGCGTTACTCTTTTTGCAGATGACGTACTTCAATTTAAAAAATTAGTATACGAAATGCGTTTTGACGAAGTAAGTGCTCGCTACGGGGAATTTGGCAGCTTCTTTGTCGGAAATTTATTAAAAGAAGAAGCTATTGCACGTTTTTTACACGTTTAAACTAAGCCGCAAAAGCGCTCATCGCTTTTGTAACGCCTAGAGCAATAAATATCAATGAGCTTTATCTAAAAAACCTGTTTCCAAGTGGAAACAGGTTTTTTATTTTCTAGCCATGGCATATTCGCACTTACAGGACCATATATATACAACAGTGTCACAAGTAAGCGAGGTGGGATAATGGCAGTCGTTGCACACAACGAAGAAGATGTTAAGCTCCTAGCCAGACTCATTCGAGCTGAAGCTGAAAGTGAAGGAAAACAAGGGATGTTACTGGTAGGAAATGTAGGCGTGAACCGCGCTAAAGCTCCCTGTTTAGATTTTAGAAATATAAGAACCATTCGTCAGATGGTGTTTCAAAACCCAGGCGGATTTGAAGCAACTCAAAAAGGCTACTTTTATCAGCGTGCCCGCCAGTCTGAAATTACACTTGCACGACGTGTATTAAGAGGGGAACGTTTTAACCCCGCGGAAAACTCACTGTGGTTTTTCAAGCCCAGCGGCGACTGTCCTGCTCAATGGTATAACCAAAATAACACAGGACGATTTAAATCTCACTGTTTCTTTGCACCAACTCAAGCTGATTGTCCAGGAGTTTACTAATTTCTTTTTGTTTGAAGGAGGTTCCTATGAAAAAACCAAAGTCTAATCAACCGCAACAGCAATATATGCAAAATCCGTATATGAGTCCAAACTACCCTTATTATATGCCTCAGCCGCAGCAGCCCCAACCAGGCGGCCAGCAGGTTCAAGGGCAAAGCCAAGGAGGTCCGCCCCCTACCTCTTCTGGAGGCAGTGGTGCACCCGCAAGACCCAAATCAACTGCCCATTGAAGAATCATATATTGAAAATATTTTACGTTTAAATCGAGGAAAAATAGCGACTGTATATATGACGTTTGAAAATAACACGCAGTGGAACGCGAAAGTCTTTAGAGGAGAAATTGAAGCAGCCGGACGCGATCATATCATTTTAAGTGATCCNCAAACTGGCACTCGTTATTTACTGCTTATGGTTTATCTCGATTACATNACTTTTGAGGGTCCAATCAAATATAANTATCCGTTTAGCGGTGGAGGNCAGCAGTTGAGCAATTATTCTCCGCGTTAAAAAAACCCCTTTTCAGGGGTTTTTTTATAGCCATTTTACAGCTGCAACAACAATTAAAATCCAAGCCACAATAAATGCAACTCCACCTAGCGGAGTAATCGCGCCGAGAACTTTAATACCGGACGTACTTAATACATAGAGACTGCCCGAAAACAGCACAATCCCCGCGAACATAATCCAGCCCGAAGCTGTTAACAAAGAAGATTGAGGAAATTTGCTTAATAGAAACGCAATGACAAACAGCCCCATTGCATGGAACATTTGGTACTGCACTCCCGTTTTCCATACCTCTAAATACTTCTCTGAGATTTTCCCTTCTAACCCGTGTGCTCCAAAAGCACCAAGAGCAACCGCTAACATCGCATTGATTGCACCGATTATTAAAAATAGTTTCATGTTTTTCTCCTCACTTTAGAAATCAAACAAACTATCGCCGTTTGCATCATCTGATTTCAATTTCGTTCCCTCAAAATTAGGTTTGGATGACTGAATAATCTGTTGCTGCATAATCTCAGGCGATTGCATCATTTCCGGTGAAGACATTACAACAGGTTTTGAAACCGAGACAGGTTTCGATACTGAAACCTCTCCATTTTGATCTAATGCAAGCTCACACAGTGCTTTTATGGCAACCAATTGATCTCGAACGTTCGCACTATTCGAATGGTGCTTTGCTTTTTGTACTTCTGCACTAATTTTATCAAGGAGCTGCGCCATTTTTATATCCATGTAGACACCTCATCTTACATTCAATATGACTTTATACAGCTATTTTATCAAAAGATGAAATAGGAGGCTATGTCTGAAGCTAATCTTCATGAAATGCTCACTTTTACACATCGTCAATTTGCCAATCAATGGATTGACGTCCGTGTTGGAGCAAAAACTCATTTGCTCGTTGAAAGTGATTATTGCCAAAAAAGCCTCGATTAGCCGAAAATGGGCTAGGGTGCGGGCTTTCCAAAATTAAATGGTGCGAATGNTGAATAAGCTCTTTTTTAGCTTGTGCATGCTTGCCCCACAGCAAAAACACAACTGGCTCCTCTTTTTGTGCCACTAATTCAATAATACGGTCCGTCAGCTGCTCCCACCCTTTTCCTTTGTGAGAGTTCGCTTCTCCTCTTCTAACCGTTAAAACAGTGTTAAGCAAAAGAACGCCTTGTTCTGCCCATTTGACTAAATAACCGTTATTCGGAATATGATAATCCATTTCATTTTTCAGCTCTTTGTAAATATTCACTAAAGAAGGCGGTGTTTTTACTCCTGGTTGAACAGAGAAGCTCAGTCCATGCGCTTGATTTGGTCCATGATAAGGATCTTGTCCCAATATGACCACTTTTACATTTTTATAATCCGTATAGTGTAAAGCATTAAAAATATCATATTTATCAGGGTAAATGGTGTGGTGATTATATTCATCCACTAAAAATTCTCGAAGCTGTATGTAATAGTCTTTTTGAAATTCTTCTTCTAATAAAGGAGCCCAGTCATTTTTTAAAATACTCATTGCTTATCACCTCATAATAATCTTTTTTGTTATTTTATCGTAAACTCTGCCCCCTGCTCAAACGTTGCCTGCTTTAAATATGCTGAGAGCCTGGGCATATTTTAATATTGTCATGTTCAATGAAACTTTGTATACACTTATAAAGAGTGTATTTTTATATTAAAGGAGGGATTCCATATGATCATCAGCAATCCCCACCAAATAGATGTAACCTACAGCCTGGGTGTTACACCCGTTGAACCGATGATACCAAGAAAATACACCGTTTTCCCAGGTCAACACACTTCTGTTCCTTCCATTCAAATCGGCATTGAATTTGCCTACGATCATATGCAAAAAGAGCGGAACGAATATTTAGCATCCTTCGTCTTTGATAAAGGTTTTTATTCCCTTACTGTGTATTATTACATCGGTGCGCATACATCAACAGATGAAACCATTACACGCTACCTTCACTTTTTAGAACAGCTCCCTGTTATTCTATCGTCCATCTATCACGCTGATGCTTCTTTTTTCGAAAAACATCCACTTTTAATGCACTGTCCTATTTTTATCATCGCCGATAGCCCTGACCTGCCATTTTCAACAAAAAAATCTATCGGTTCCCTGTATCAATATAAATAAATGAGAAAAGCTACTGTTAAAATAACGGTAGCTTTTTCTCCGTATTCGAAACAAAATACTTTTAAACTTGTTAAAAACATGGAATAATAACTACAAATTGTTTTAATCTATTTGCGTTAACCCTTTAAAATCGTTACAATTTATTAGTAGTTCTATACATAAAGGAAAAGGTAAACAAGCAATCATTCGTTTGTTTATAAAGGCCGGGTTTAACGGGCAATGAATCCCCAGATTTCATTTAAGTGTTGTCTGTTAAAGCGGAAAAAAATTGAACGTAACTACGACAAAGTGAGGTCCTAGAAGTAATGACAAATGTACAACCAAAATCCATTATCGTAATTTTTGGCGCTACAGGTGATTTAGCAAAACGTAAGTTATTCCCCTCTATTTTCCGCTTATATAAAGCGAACAAACTATCGGAAGATTTCGCTGTTGTTGGTGTCGCAAGAAGACCTTGGACTAATGACGAATTACGCGAAAATGTAAAAAAATCAGTGAGCAGTTTCAAAAACAGTGACGCTGACATTGAAAAGTTTGCTTCACATTTTTATTACCAACCGTTTGACGTAACAGATGTCGCTTCTTATCAAGAATTAAAAAGCCTAACAGAAAGCCTTGATGAGCAATACAACGTGCCTGGAAATCGTATTTTCTATCTAGCAATGGCACCTGAATTTTTCGGAACAATTGCTTCGAATTTAAAAAATGAAGGTTTAACACAAACAGAAGGTTGGAGTCGCCTAGTCATTGAAAAGCCGTTTGGCCATGATTATCCTTCTGCTAAAGAACTAAATGAACAAATTCGCCATGCATTTAAGGAAGATCAAATTTATCGTATCGACCACTACCTCGGTAAAGAAATGGTGCAAAATATCGAAGTTATCCGTTTTGCAAATGCTCTATTTGAACCGATGTGGAACAATCAATACATTTCAAACATCCAAATTACGTCTAGCGAGACGCTTGGTGTAGAAGACCGTGGCCGTTACTATGAATCTTCAGGTGCCCTTCGAGATATGGTACAAAACCATATGCTTCAAATGGTGGCCCTGCTTGCAATGGAACCGCCAATTAAATTAACACCGGAAGAAATTCGCAGTGAAAAAGTAAAAGTACTGCGTGCTCTTCGCTCTTTATCAGTAGATGAAGTAGATGATTATTTTGTACGAGGCCAATACGGCAAAGGTGTACTTGAAGGAGAAGAAGTTATCGGCTATCGCGAAGGAAACTCGGTTGATCCTGAGTCTAATACCGCTACATTTGTATCTGGTAAGCTTATGATTGATAACTTCAGATGGGCTGGCGTACCAATTTATATCCGTACAGGTAAACGCATGAAAGAAAAAGCAACGACAATTGTTGTACAGTTCAAAGACTTACCAATGAACCTGTACTTCAATAAAGATAAAGAAATTCATCCAAACTTGCTTGTCATTCATATCCAACCGGAAGAAGGCATTACGCTTCACTTAAACGCGCGTAAAACGCCGGGTGCAACATCGTCCACACCAATTAACTTGAACTATTGCAATAACTGTGGAGATAAAATGAATACACCGGAAGCTTATGAGCGCCTTATTTATGATTGCATGCTTGGAGATGCAACGAACTTTACTCACTGGGATGAAGTAGCCCTTTCTTGGAAGTTTGTTGATACCATTTCAGAAGCATGGGAAAGCACAAAAGCACAAAACTTCCCGAACTACGAATCAGGTTCAATGGGACCAAAAGAATCAGACGCATTGCTTGCTGAAGACGGTTTCCACTGGTGGCCAGTCGGAGAAGACAACTTCTCACCTAAAGAGTAAATAAAAAAAGCAGCTGTAGTATACAGCTGCTTTTCTTGTTTTTTATTTTAACCACTCAGTATGGAATACGCCCTCTTTATCAACACGTTGATATGTGTGAGCTCCGAAGTAGTCACGTTGCGCTTGTAAAAGGTTCGCTGGTAACGTTTCTGTACGGTAGCTGTCATAGTAAGCTAATGCACTTGAGAAACTTGGTACAGGAATACCTTGTTTAACCGCAATTGAAATAACTTCACGAAGAGCCGACTGATAGCCTTCTACGATATCCTTGAAGTATGGGTCTAACAATAAGTTTGTTAGATCTGCATCGCGATCGTAAGCTTCTTTAATTTTTTGTAAGAATTGTGCACGGATGATACAACCACCACGGAAGATCATTGCAATATCACCGTACTGTAAATTCCAGTCATATTCTTCAGAAGCTGCTTTCATTTGAGCAAACCCTTGCGCATATGAACAAATTTTACTCATGTACAATGCTTTACGGATTGCTTCTACTAATTCGGTTTTATCGCCTTCAAATGCAGCTGCATTTGGACCGCTCAATACTTTGCTTGCTTTTACACGTTCTTCTTTCATAGCTGAAATAAAGCGCGCAAATACAGATTCCGTAATGATTGGTAGTGGTACACCTAAATCAAGCGCACTTTGGCTTGTCCATTTACCTGTACCTTTTTGACCTGCAGTGTCTAAAATAACGTCTACAAGTGCTTTACCTGTTTCTTCATCTTTTTTCGTAAAGATATCAGCTGTGATTTCAATTAAGTAGCTATCTAGCTCGCCTTTATTCCATTCAGCAAATACTTCATGTAATTCATCTGTTTCTAAGCCTAATACGTTTTTCATAATGAAGTATGCTTCACAAATTAACTGCATATCGCCATACTCGATGCCGTTATGAACCATTTTTACGTAGTGACCTGCACCATTTGGTCCAATGTATGTGCAGCAATCATCGCCTTCAACTTTCGCTGAAATAGCTGTTAAGATTGGTTTTACAAGTTCATATGCTTCTTTTTGTCCGCCAGGCATGATTGAAGGTCCTTTTAATGCGCCTTCTTCTCCGCCGGATACGCCTGTACCGATGAAATGGATACCTAATTCTTCTAGCTCTTTGTTACGACGAATTGTATCCTGGAAGAATGTATTTCCGCCATCGATTAAAATGTCGCCTTTTTCTAAGTATGGTTTTAACGAATCAATTGTTGCATCTGTAGCAGCACCAGCTTTAACCATTAATAAAATTTTACGCGGTTTTTCAAGAGAATTAATAAACTCTTCCACACTGTATGTACCTGCAAAATTTTTACCTTCTGCTTCTGTTTTTAGGAACTCTTCTGTCTTTTCAGGAGAGCGGTTATAAACTGAAACAGAATAGCCTCTGCTCTCAATGTTTAGCGCCAAGTTTTTCCCCATAACCGCTAAACCGATAACACCGATTTGTTGTTTTGCCATGTTAAATTCTTCCCTTCATGTGTAATATGAATTGGTCAACCTAATCGTAACTGAACATATCATAAAGAAAGTTACAGATTCAAGTTTGATATAACCATAATCATACGTTTTATTATACACATTTGAAAAGAATCATGCTCACCGAACATTGATTATTTTGAAGAAAATTTCGATAAAATAAGCGAAATGAACGCAGTTACTAATCATCCGTACATTCTTAACTACCTTTAGACGCATTTTAACATTTTCTTAAACAATTACTTTTGTTAAAATATTAAGCAGTTAATCATTTCAATGAATTGATGATCAACACGGTTGTTACCGTTTTACTATATTTATTGCAGCTAAAAAAGCTGTACTAGTACTTATTTTGTTTTATGAAGAGGGATTTTATATATGACGAAACCAATCAAAGATCCGTTCAAGGAAAATTTTGATACGCTTGAAGAATTCGCTGATCGCATTAGCGAAGTATTGAACTGTCCTATTACCATTGAAGATGCTAATCATCGCTTATTAGCTTATAGCACCCATGACGAAAGAACGGACCAGGCGCGTATTGCCACGATTATTGGAAGAAGAGTTCCGGAAAAAGTCATCAACAACTTATGGAAAGAAGGCATTATTCCTAAACTGCTTGAGACAAATGAACCTGTGCGTGTGAAAAATATAAATGAAATTGGGCTTGGAGATCGNATAGCTATTTCCATCTGGAAAAATGAAGAAGTTCTAGGATTCATNTGGGCTGTTGAAATTGAGAAAGCCNTAGGCGACGAAGAAGTAGANCTATTAAAAAAAGCTGCGAATGTATTAAAAAATAAATTGCTNCAGCTTCAAATTCGAAAGTATAAACGAGAGGAACGTTCACAGGAATTTTTCTGGAAATTATTAACTGGTCACATTAAGTCTCGCCANGAAATTTCAGAAGCGTTTTATGAAGCTCAAATTACNGCTCCATCAACGTTTTCCATTGCTATCTTCCGCTTCCAAGAAGATATTACGCCTGAAGCTGAACGTCAAATCTCGTATATGCTAAAAACGATGCATCGCTTGAAAATCGTTCTTTATACGATTGATTGCAATGACTTAATCTTACTGCTTTCTTTGGATGCGGTTGAAAACCCTCTTGATGAACAGCGAGATTTTGTAGACTATTTTAGAGGCAACATGTATGAACGCTTTGATGTTACTCAAATTAAAGCCAGCTGCAGCAGTATTTATTCATCGCACGATCATATCGAAAAAAGTTATAAAGAAGCCTTGAACGTATTAGATATGAAAAGTAAGTTTCCAGAAGAAACGAAAGAGATTATTAACTATCAGGAATTAGGTATTTATCAATTTCTTGATGTTATTTTAGAGAAGCGCGTGCAAGATCAATTTGAAAACCATTCTTTAAAGAAGCTAACTGATTACGATCTTCGTCATAATAGCAACTTGGTGGAGACTCTCGAAGTATTTTTAAATAATGATAATAACATTAACGAAGCAGCAAAAGAATTAAATGTGCATATGAATACACTTAGCTATCGATTAAAGCGAATTTCAGAGATTGGTGATATTAACTTAAAGGACGTTAATCAAAAAATGACTCTTTATATTGATATTAAGTTAATGAAATATAAAAAATAACAGATAATGTAACTTCTTTTAACATTGAGCTATTCGTTTATTAGAAAATAAACGAATAGCTCTTTTTTACTTTTTATTTCCTTATGATGTTAGATGATCCTTACATAAAAATTAAAAATTCT
>Ga0058696_1000637_pt1 | contig 14896 bp, 12 predicted proteins | sample AgamicMgSfrz_FD_55077 | JGI IMG/M metagenome (GOLD analysis project Ga0058696, IMG submission 55077) | Agave microbial communities from Guanajuato, Mexico - Mg.Sf.rz | ecosystem: Host-associated > Plants > Phyllosphere > Phylloplane/Leaf | place: Guanajuato, Mexico | collected 2012-05-30 | reverse complement strand
TGTTATCTAAGTCAAAGAGACCCCCTAAAGTTTTCTAGTGTTACATTTATCTTCTCTAACTCATTGCGAATATCTGCTAATTCCATTTATATGTCACCCTTTTTAAAAAATATAGTTCAAAACAGCATACACTAGCTGCTTCCTTCTAGTATTATATGGCTTTTCAAGAAAAAATGCATGCTTTCCTTTCTGAAAGGTATATTACACAAAAGTTTTCTGTATTAAAGCATGTCCATTCTTCATGAAGATATACTGATTCTTTGACTTTAAAAGACCTGCCCTCCACCAACAGGAGAGGCAGGTCCAAACATTCTATTATAGATTAGCTCCGTGGCAGTTTTTATACTTTTTGCCGCTTCCGCAGAAGCAAGGAGCATTTCGGCCAACATCAAGCTTTTTCATAACCGGCTTTTTCTTTGGCTTCTTTTCGCCCTCTTCTTTCGGGTTAACTGCTTGTCCCTTCATTACTTCTTCCCTTTGAAGGTTTTCACGGATTTCCGCTTTCATGATGTACTTAGCAACATCCTCTTCAATGGATAGAACCATTTGCTCAAACATCGCAAATCCTTCTGATTGGTACTCGCGAAGCGGATCAATCTGGCCATATGCACGAAGATGGATACCTTGACGCAGCTGATCCATTTGATCGATATGGTCAATCCATTTGCTGTCAACTGCACGAAGCACGATAACTTTTTCGAATTCGCGCATTTGTTCAGGTGTAAGCTTCTCCTCTTTCTCGTCATAGTGGCGCAATACCTTTTCCATGATCGTTTCGACGATTTCATCGCCCTCTTTGCCGCGAATATCATTTAGCTCCAATTCACCTTCTTGAAGCAGATTTCCGTTGGCATAATCAAGGATTGCCTGCANATCCCANTTTTCCTGATCTTCGTTGTCCGGTGTATGTGCAGCAACATGGCGCTCCAAGGATGATTTAATCATAGCTTCCACGATAGTACGCAGATTTTCTGATGTCAGCACTTCATTACGCTGTGCATAGATAATCTCCCTTTGCTGACGAAGTACGTCATCATATTGAAGAAGCTGTTTCCGTGAGTCGAAGTTGTTTCCTTCCACTCGTTTTTGAGCAGATTCTACAGCTCTTGAAACCATCTTGCTCTGGATAGGCTGAGAATCATCCATACCTAATTTTGACATCATTGCTTTCATGCCGTCAGATCCGAAGCGGCGCATAAGTTCATCTTCCATGGAAAGATAGAATTGAGTAACACCAGGATCCCCTTGACGCCCGGAACGTCCGCGCAGCTGGTTGTCAATCCGTCGGCTTTCATGGCGTTCTGTACCGATGACTGCTAAACCGCCCACTTCCTTGATTCCTTCTCCTAACTTGATGTCCGTACCACGTCCTGCCATGTTAGTTGCGATTGTAACAGCACCCTTTTCACCGGCAGTAGCAATTATTTCTGCTTCTCTTTCATGATTTTTCGCATTCAAGACATTATGAGGGATGCCTTTTTTAGAAAGATACTTTGAGATGATTTCCGAAGTCTCAATAGCAACAGTACCTACTAGAACCGGCTGTCCATTTTTATGTCTTTCTGCAATATCCTCCACTACAGCTCTAAACTTGCCGTCCATTGACGCATATATTAAATCAGCGCGGTCATCGCGGACGATATCTCTGTTTGTAGGGATAACAACAACATTCATATTATAAATATTGCGGAATTCCTCTTCCTCAGTCTTTGCTGTACCAGTCATTCCCGCAAGCTTTTCATACATGCGGAAATAGTTTTGGAAGGTAATAGTTGCAAGCGTCATGCTTTCATTCTGTATATCGAGGTTTTCCTTTGCCTCAATCGCCTGATGGAGACCGTCACTGTAGCGGCGTCCCTTCATTAAGCGGCCTGTGAATTGGTCAACGATAACGATTTCGCCGTCCTGCACAACATAATCAACATCCTTATGCATGCTCGCATGCGCTTTAAGCGCTTGTGTAATATGGTGGTTGATCGCTACATTGCTAACATCAAACAGGTTTTCAATTTGGAAGACCCGCTCTGCCTTGGACATCCCTTCTTCTGTAAGCTGAACACCCTTCGTCTTTTCATCGTAAGTATAGTCTTTCTCTACCTTTAAACTGCTCACAAAAACATTTGCCCGCACATACAGCTGGGTTGACTTCTGAGCAGATCCGGAAATAATCAACGGTGTTCTCGCTTCATCTATCAAAATGGAGTCAACTTCATCGATAACAGCATAGTATAAAGGTTTTTGTACCTTTTGCTCATTGTATAGGACCATGTTATCGCGAAGATAATCAAAGCCGAATTCATTATTTGTTCCATATGTGATATCAGCATTATATGCTGCCTGCTTTTCATCTCTTGATAAGCCATTTAGGTTCAAACCGACAGTCAAGCCAAGAAATTCATAAAGCTGTCCCATCTCAGCAGCATCACGTGAAGCCAGGTATTCATTGACTGTTACTACATGAACGCCTTTGCCGGAAAGTGCATTCAAGTACACAGGCATAGTGGCAGTCAAGGTTTTACCTTCCCCTGTCTTCATCTCAGAGATGTTTCCGTCATGCAGGGAGGCTCCCCCCATTAACTGAACAGGATATGGGTATAATCCTAGCACACGTTTTGCAGCTTCCCTCACGACTGCAAAAGCTTCCACAAGCAAATCGTCGAGCGTTTCTCCTTTTTGGAAGCGCGCCTTAAACTCTTCTGTTTTTGCCTTTAGCTGCTCATCGCTTAGTGCTGCAGTTTCACTTGCCAAAAGCTCTACCTTTTCCGAAATTTTTGTAAGTTTTTTTATATCGCGCTTATTCTGATCAAAAACCTTATTTAAAATACCAAGCATTAAAAAACGCTCCTTTATTATTGTAATGAGAGATTCTATCTGAAAACTTCCATTTGTTTATTATATCAATAGTATAAAAACTAGCTTATTTAAGTATTTATAGCTTATTCATTGTTCATTAAAATCTCATGAAAAAGTTATGACTCTTTTGTTAACTCCTTATAAAGAAGGATAACATTAAATGGATGAAAGCTGTACTAGTATTTTCCTATATATATTACCATTTCCACAATAGAGTGACAACTTTCGTCTGACGGAAAGATGGATTGTAAAAGAAGAGATTATGTAAAGGGCTTTGCCCTAAAAACCNAAAACCGCACTCCGTTATTATATTNGAAAATCAGCATTTCTTATAATACTTCATGACCTTTCTCGATTCATTCAAGTAGCGCATGAAGCGGTAAGGCTTACTGATTACCCTTATTGGGAGTCTAGCAATAAAACGGCTCAAATCCTGCTTGTATTCCTCGGTAATTCTGCTCGGCTTTGTTGCAATATGCTCAAACAGTTCCTTATAGAATTCATTCATAATATTGAACTTCATGCCGGCTTCATACAAACATGAATGACATTTGACGCTTGTAATTTCTTCATTTATATAAACAACATCATGAATACTTTCATTATTGCAGTGTGTACAAAACAAGTTTGCTTCCATAACAGACCTTTTCATGCCTTTCACACTCCTTGAAAATGAAATTGACTCCTAGTAAGAAAATATATTCTGAACCTGGCTCTTTTATCTATAATACTTTCGCTCATTATATCAAACACTCCTCTTGATTGCAGGAGTATTCAAGTAATTGCCATATTATTATTGCAAAATACTGCGATTATAAAAAAACTTAGATCATAAAAAGAAAAACCTGCAGGTTTTCCTGCAGGTTTCCTTCTTGCTGCTATGTTTATTTTGCCTCGATTAGACCATACTTGCCGTCTTTCCTTTTATATACAATATTCGTTGAATTTGTTTCAGCATCTGTGTAAACAAAGAAGCTGTGACCAAGAAGATCCATCTGCAAAATGGCTTCTTCACTGTCCATCGGCTTTAAGTTAAACCGCTTCTGACGGACAATTTCCATTTCGTCTTCTTCTTCCTGAACTGCAGTTGCACTAGGCTCGTCTGCACCAAATAAGGTATTTAGATTGCCTTTTTCACGCTGTTTCCGGTTCACTTTCGTTTTATGTTTTCTGATTTGTCGTTCCAGTTTATCAACGATCAAATCAATGGCTGCATACATGTCCAAATGATCCTCTTCTGCTCTTAGCACTAGCTGGGACATCGGTATTGTCACTTCCACCTTTGCAGTCTTATCATTGTAGGTTTTTAAATTCACATTAACATTTGCATCTGGCGTTTCGGAAAAATATCTTTCCAATTTGGAGATTTTCTTTTCTACATATTCTCTTATTGCTGGAGTTACCTCAATGTTTTCTCCTCTAATGTTGAAATTCATAAGTTACTCCTCCTTTTGTATTCCAGTGCAAGTCTTATTGTTCCCATCGCAACTTAAAATCTATGCGATTAATGAACATTTTGACTATACATTATATTTCTCGTTTACCCCTTCATATTCCTGCAAAAACTTTTGGAAAATTCGACAAATTTGTGAACAAAGTGAAAACTGGCTGATTCTTAAAAAAGTTTACGGCAAATTTTTCATCTGCTTCATTAGACAAATTTTTCAAGAGAATCTTTTTCAATATAGCAACTTGTTTCTTTCTGAAAAATTATGCAAACCCCTTTTACTTCTTTTTTCTATTGTACTTTCCAGCAGTCATAGGTATCACTAACTTGTCCTATTACATCTTAGCAACAAAAACTTTAATAGCATTTATCTCCTGCTTTTGGACTAATTTCAACATTAAAACAATCTTTTACAATTTTTTTGATATAACTTGGTTTTAAAAAAAATCAGCTTGGGTAATTAAAAACTACATGAAACAAGCCAATATCTTCTCAAAAAAAGGAACTGTACCTCTTCCAAATATAAATAAATATTCGAATTTTGTCGTTAGATGACAGAAAACATCTAATTATTTTAATTGTTAAACTAATTAAAATCTAATAGAATTACGTCTATATGAATGGCCAAGGAGGAAAGCAACAATGACCAACTTAAAAGTATTAACAGAACTTCCAGATGAACAGCAGCATAACAGCATTGAAGCTGAAGAAGAGCATGAGTACTACTATAAGTTATGGGAAGATGACCGCTTATAATTCTTATCTAAACATCAATCTGAAAACTAATACAGGAGGGTTATCATGAAAAAACAATGTATCGCCATGCTTTTAGCCGGAGGAAGAGGAACGAGATTAAAGAAACTGACAGATCATCTAGCGAAACCAGCAGTACCGTTCGGTGGAAAATACCGAATCATCGACTTCACTTTAAGCAATTGCCGAAATTCTGGCATTGATACAGTTGGCGTGCTGACACAATACCAGCCTCATGTATTGCAAAATTATATCGGTGACGGAAAAGAATGGGATCTTAACAGAAGAGACGGTGGTCTCTCCATCCTGCCTCCGTATCAATGCGATACGGAAGAACGTTGGTATGAAGGAACTGCACATGCCATTTATCAGAATACCCCCTTTATTGAACAGTATGACCCTGAGAATGTCTTGATTATTTCCGGCGATCATATTTATAAAATGGACTACGATCTTATGCTGAAGCAGCATATCGAATCAAATGCTGATGCAACAATTTCTGTGACAGAGGTACCGTGGGAAGAAGCAAGCCGTTTCGGTATCATGAACACAGAATCATCCAACAATCGCATCAGTGAATTTGAAGAAAAACCAGAAGATCCAAAGTCAAATCTTGCTTCAATGGGTGTATACATCTTCAAATGGAAAACCCTCAAAGCATACTTGGAAAAAGAAGAGAACAATCAGGACAGCTGCAAGGATTTTGGAAAAGACATTATCCCCGCAATGCTGCATGACAATCTTAAACTCCACGCATATAAATTCAAAGGCTATTGGAAAGATGTCGGCACAATTGACAGCTTCTGGGAAGCCAATATGGATCTGCTTGAGAAAGAATCCAATATCTTCTTAAAAGATAAGGAATGGAATGTCTACACAGTAGAACAATCCCATCCGCCAGTATATCTTGATGACTCTTCAGCTGTGAAGCATTCCTTGATCAGCGAAGCATGTGAAATCTACGGAACAGTAGAAAACTCTGTCATCTTCCAAGATGTAACCATCGGCAAAGGCGCTGTCATTAAAGACTCTGTACTTCTTCCAGGAGCAGTTGTCGGTGAAAATGCAGTTGTTGAAAGAGCCGTTGTTTCATCTAATGTAGAAATTGATGCCTATTCTGTCATCAAATCGAGCAAGCCCTATGATCCGATCGCATTGATTGGTGAAAATGTAGTTAATGACAAGAAGCTTCATGAGCTTTCTAGAGTGATCTAATAATAGAAAAAACCATTCGCTTAAGTTGCGAATGGTTTTTGATTTGGTTATTTTCTTTTATCATAATAGATGCCATCTGTTTGCAAGGACTGATACGGATTGACATACTTCTGATTGGAAGCTTTTTTATGCTTTAGCTCTTTAATATCTTGTTGGATACTTCTCTTTTCTGCTTGAAGCAGCTCTAATAGTTCCTTATCCTGCTGAAGAAGGGCCTGACCTAGCTTCTTCTCCACTTCTGTTTCAGGCGTTTTTAACAGCGTAAGCGTCAACTGCCTTTTATCAAGCAGGCTGCTGATTTTATCAGTATCCTTTTCCGATTCAGCCTTTAAGTGGTCAATCAGCTCTGCAGTAACTGCATAGCATTGCTTGATTGCTTCCATTAAACTTTCCCACCTGAAGCATATTGTTTTTGGCGGTTAATTTGGATAGCTTCTTTCCATGTATCTCTGAATTCAACCAACAGAAATTCTACATCCTCTAANATTTTAATATCACTTACAATATTNGCCTTAATCAGCTGACGGTTCATGAAATCATACAAAGACATGAAGTTTTTAGAAATTGGAATTTCCATATTCAATGTTACCATCAATTCTTGAATGATGTTTTGTGCCTTTTGAATATTTACGTTTCTCGTCGCAATATCATTATTTTTGATGGCATTTTTGGCTAAACCGATGAATTTCAGGCAGCCATTATAAAGCATAAGCGTTAACTCGCCCGGTGAAGCTGTATTTACTGAATTCTGTTTATACGATTGATACGGATTAGTAGTTGCCATTTATCTTACTCCTTTTTATTGGCTGAACATGTTTGTCAAATAACCAGACTGACTGTTCGCTTTATTGATAGCTGTCTCCATTGCCGTAAATCTTGCCCAGTATCTATTTTCAATAGTCGTTAATCTATCTTCAAAGTCCGTTATTCTTGAACTATATTGATTTAGTAGTTTTCCTAGTGTAAACGTGTTGTTAACACTTGAAGAAGAACCTGCCTTAGTCTTAATATCGTCCATCGCTACTTTCAAGTTTGCTCTGACCTTCTGTGCAAAACCTTGATCAGCTGTACCAGTAGCACTACTATTTTGGAATAGCTTATAAACACTGTTAGGGTCAGCAGTGATTGCTTCCTTTAGCTTGTCTTCATCAATTACAAGCTTACCGCCTTCTAAATAGTTGTTTGTAGTTGTGATACCGATATCAGAAAGTCTTGAAAAAGCGCCGCCTGTGTTCACGACAGAACCAAGACTTGAACGCATTCTATTTAAGGCGTTTGAGAGGATTTGATCATTCTTAAGCGTACCGCTTTTCGCCTTCTCATCCCACTTCTCAATATCATCCTCTGACATTTCTTCTTTTTGCGCAGAAGTCAACGGAGCATAATCTCTGTACTTTGTTTCACCGATCTTATCGCTGATTTTTTCAATTATTTCATTATATTTATCAACGAAGCCTTTGACAGATTCGTAGATAGAATCAACATCAGCTGTAGATGAGAATGTTACCGGCTTGCCAGCTTCTGTTACTTGTTTAAGTGTTAAATCCACACCATTGATTCGGAAGGTGTTGGATGATCTTTCTGTTGTGATCCCGTTGTATGTGAATTTAGCGTTAGTTCCTTGTGTTGCAGCAGAGTTATCAGCAGGAAGATTTAATTTATCCAAGATATTCCCATCTGAGCTTAAAGAAATTTCTGGTCCATTTGCAATGTCCCCAGTATTTTTGGCAGTAAGAGAAATCTGATTCGTATTAGAATCATAAAAAGCTGTTACACCTGACTGTTGATTTATTTTTGATATAAGTCCATCCAATGTGTCTTTAGTAGGATCAAAGGTTATATCTTTGCTTGACATTACACCATTTGCGTCGATTGCAGAAATTGTTATTTTACTTCCTGAAATACCATAAGAATCAAGCGTTCCCGTGGAACTATAGTTTGTAATATCTGTTTTTCCATCTGTTCCAGTACTTTTCATAGCTGCTGCAGTAGCCAACTGTTGTATTTCAATTGATCCCGAGAAGTCAGTCGTAGATGTTACGTTCTTAACTGACAACGCATCTGAATTAGATGAATTAATTGTTTTCTTAATAAATGTCGATTGTTTTTGCAATCCATCAGATAGCAATGTATCCAATGACAGCAACAAGGTGTTCATTTCACGATAGTCGTCTCGCTGCCACTCTGTATATGTTTTCTTTTGATTTAATTTGTCTAAAGGTACTCTTTCTGCAGTCATTAGTTGTTCTACTAAGGAGTCAATATCCATGCCGCTTGCAAGTCCGCCTATTCTTAAAACCAAATTCCTCACCTCGTACTTTTTTTATATTTAAATTAAATGAGATTCCATTATTTTTTTAAATATAATCATTGATTACTATTATTATCGGCGAGTCCTTTTCAGCCTTTAACATTTTATTAAGATATCTTACTTTTTACCTATTCTAATTTTATTGTGGAACATATTTATTTAAGAGGATATGCCTATGCAGGTTTTAGGGATGACAGCATCCTTGCCTGTTAAAGCAAAGACTGCTGTCATTAGAATGAATCAAATTGTTTCGTCTACCATTAAGCCCAAATACTCCCTCATTGCAGCATATATATCAAGCATTTTTTCTGAGGGTATTTCTCTGATAACCTCGTTCGTGTCATCATTAATGACTTGTACATAGTACTCTTCCAACTTATCGTGAAGCTGAAATTTAATCGATGTGTGTGAAGGCTGAATGAATTCATTCAAGCTGTTCATCAAGCTTTCCAAGTCTTTTCTCTCTTTTTCCTTGCTTGCAGGTTCAACAGCCTTGCTTTCCTCTGTAAGCGGATCGGCAACTTGTTCACTCACCTTTATCATACTATTCTCATTATTTTTGAGTTGTTGAGCTGTATAGACGCCATTTGAAGTATACTTTTCTATCATTGGCATTCCCCCCTAAAAAAATATATACTACCTTTGTTATATCGGTTGCTTTTATCCCCTTTTTAACAAAATGAAAAAGNCAGCTCGGATTTATTGCCGAACTGCCTTNCATATTAAAATTATATTGCTGCCAGCCGTTTATTGGCAGGTTCATAGCCTAGTCTCGCAGACTCCATATAAAATCTTTTCGCCTTAACCATGCTGCCGATTGCCTCATGATAAACTCCTAAATTGTACAGCGCCAAAAAGCTTCCGGTTCCACTTAAATACTCTATATGCTTCTTCTTGCTGATTTCCAGACAAGCTGTAAAGCTTTCCTCAATTTTCGGAAGTAACGGAATAGCTTCATTCAAATGTTTTAGACAATAATTTAAATAGAAAAGGCCTTTATAAAAGTGAAAATCGGTGATATTGTTTAATCTTTGTTCATTTTCATGAATAACAGAGATCGTTTCTTTGTCGACAAGCTCTTTCCCTATCTGTAGAAGTTCCAGTATAACTTGATTATAAAAAGGGTCTCTTTCACTAATTAACTGGTAACTCTTTTTTAAGCTGATAGATGCTTTAGAAAAGTCCTTTAAGATTCTATATTCTTTTCCGAGCTGATAATGGTAGTAGGAATCATCAGGGTTTTTACTTAATTCTTTAAGGAGTAACGGTATATTTCTAGTATTTTTCCCCTTATTCAAATATCCATAGTGAGTAACGGTTATTCCCATTTCCACCCTTGGTAAATTGGAATCTAATTGTTCATGGATTGCACCATTATAACGAACCGATTTAGGAAAAAACCTTGAAATGTAGATACTAGAAGAAAAGATAATGCCATCCTTCTCAAACATGTTAACCTGTTTAAGCTTACCAATTTGCTGTTTATTAACTATTTCTTCTAANACTTTACGACTGCCTTCCGTAATATGTTCATCAGCATCTAAAACTAAAATATAATCTCCACTGCATTTATCAATAGCATAGTTTCGGGCTGATGCAAAATTATTATTCCATTGGTAATGATGTATAAACACATCTGGATATTTCCTTATGATATCAAGTGTATTATCCGTTGAACCCGTATCTACTATTACTATTTCATCGACTAAATCACTGACACTTAAAAGACACTTTTCAAGATATTTTTCTTCATTTTTTATTATCATTGCCAATGATATTCTCAAGTTTATCAACATCCATAGAATATAGTTTTCATTCTAAATACAAAACCTAGTTATCAGAGATATTATCCATCATCTCTAATAATTCTTTGGCTGCATTATCTGTNTTGACCTTCTCCAAATAATGTCGGGCTAAATCAAATTCNCCTATGGTATACAGGAAGTATCCTAAGTTAAACAAAGAGTCTTGATGGTCTGGATTATGCTTTAATGCATATTCCAAAATTGGAATTATATAGTCTTGAGCACCATTTTCAAAACATTTTGTTGCCAGGATATTTAAAACACTATCTTTATTAATGATAGTCTCATCAACAATGGATATTACTAACTGCTCTGAAACAAGATTATTTGTAAGGCTTTTAATGATTTGATTAGCATTCTCATCAACCTCAATATTCTTTTCGATATTAATTAAACTATCCTTAAGAATCTTTGCATAATCTTGATCAGGATTATTTTTAAACACTTTCAGCAAATATTGGTAGGCACTGAATTGATCCTTCATTTCAGGTTTTGCTAATTCAGTAAGTTTTTCAATGAAGATTTTATCGTCATCTGATTCATAAGTAGTGACACTTCCTACCTCCATTTTGCCGTAGCCTGCTTGATAGAACATTTTAGTTAATTCATTTAGTGTGAAAAACCTTAAATGTGTTCTGTCAAGAATACCTGAATCCGTATAGGTCCAATTTCCATTTAATAAAGTTCTCATATTGCTGAAATGCATNACATTTGGAATACTTACTAAAAGCTTACCATTACTCTTTAAATATTTTTTGAAGTTATTTACTGTTTTCCATGGATCATTTAAATGTTCTAAAATATCTCCAAGAATTATATAGTCAAAAAATTCTTCCTCATAATCAAGACCGTTTTCTATATCTTGCGCTCTCACATCTGCAATAAGTGAGGCAAAAAATGCTGTATGCTCATTTAGTTCAATTCCGTATAAGCTTGCATTTTTGAATGTTTCTTTTATTTTTAACAAGGTTGCCCCGCATGCACAGCCCACTTCTAAGATGTTAAGCTTATTGTCTTTTGGAGCATCTATTAAAGCAATTAAATCTCTTCGTATATGCGTAGTATAATCTAAATTAAATCCCCACTTAGCCTCAAATTTCTCTTTGTTTTTTCTTAATAGCTGTTGATATGCTTCCGGTTTATCTCTAAAGGATGTACTTCCAAAATGATGAATAAATGTATCACCACATAATAAAAGCTTATAGCCTGCTTTTCTTATTCTGAAAGAATAATCATCATCCTCGAAATTCCCTGGAGAAAATTGTTCATCTAATAAGCCTATTTCATCAACAACTGATCTTTTAATCAACATGCAATATCCAACTAATTTTAAACGTTCTTCCCATTGAGCTGGATTGCTTTTATTAAACTCCTCAGCAAATAATTGCATATCTTCAANCGTTTGATAATTAGTAGGTACAGTCTGGAAGTTTGAACAGTTATTTGTGACTGAACCGACACACCCAACCTCATCCGAGCTATTTAAGGCTATTAACAAATTATCCAGCCAGTTATTTGTTACAATCGTATCATTATTTAATAAAAGGATATTTTCTCCCTCAGCAATTTCTATCCCCTGGTTGCAGCCTTTCGGGAAACCAACATTTTCTTTATTAAATATTGTCTTTAAATCTTCCTGTTCCTTTAACCATTGAACNGTATCNTCAGTAGAGTTATTATCGACAACAATTATTTCATAAGAGCCCTTCTGCGTGTACTTTCTGATACTCTCAATACATAATTTTGTATACTCTAATTTATTATATGTTAATAAAATTATACTAGTGTTCATATTAGAATGCCTTCCTGTTATTAAATTTAGAGAGACTGAGACCTTATTCTTTAATGGACATATAGATCCATCATTTGCATTTCAAAAAATATTATTTATGCTCTTTCAAATACTCACTATCTTTAAAAATCTCCATCGCTTTAGTAACAGTTGAGTCATGAAGTTGCTTATCACCGTGATCTAAAATGATCTTATAAAATCTAAAGTCATTCTCAAACAGCAGCATTGCATATTTCGAAAACTCTATAGCATTGACAATGTTTCCAGTCTCCAACAGCCCATTAATTATATTGAGATAGTCCTGTTCTGTATAAAAATCCCAATCACATTTATTATAAAGTTGTAATGCTTCTCCTTTAAAATCATTGCCATATAAAGTGGCTGCTGCTTTTGTTAAGGTCTCCTGTCCTAATAAATCCACACTCTTCAGAAGTGTTATGGCCAAATTAAAATTTTTATAACTCAAAAGGATTTGCAGTGTTCCTAAAAATACTTCGTCATTAAGTTCTGTCTTATCTGTATTTCCATCAAGCAATTGAATCACTTCATGAAACTGTTCATTAGTTTCTAGGCCTTGCATCAATTTTTCCACTTTATTATTACCTTTAAATCTATCTCTTAACAAATAAAGATCTACAATGTTAATTAGTTGCTTCTGATTCAATTTTTCAATAACTGAAACTTTTAGTAAATCTTCAAAATCTTCTACTGCCCCGTCTCCATTTACACAAAAATTCTTAAGGCTAGCTATTTCCTTTAAAGTTTTTTCATCTTCTAGAATAAATGGATTGATTATATTTGGTTTTCCAACATTAAAGCATGCATTCATATAGTAATGAATGTTATTTTTATTTATTAAATCATTTGTTTTAATAAAATCGATAATTTCCTCTTCATTATGGAACTTCGCTAAAATATAGACTACTTTTCTGATGCTATCAGAATCTAACTTATTAATATTCAATACACTTACATAGTGGTATATTGCCTTTTCATAATTTTTCTCATAAAAGTATATTTCACCAAGTCTTCTATTAGGCATCAATTCCTTTAAATCTGCTCTTAAAATGGTATGATTATACTCATTCGGATTATCAAGTATTTGATTAAAATGAACCTTAGCATCATCAAACTGTCCTCTTAAGAAACAAACCTCACCCTTTAGGGCAACCATTTCATAGGAACCAGGGTATAGTTGAATGGAGTCATTAATTACATTTAATGCATCATTATATCTTTTCAGCTGAAGCAAACAAGCAATTATTTGAATCACTGTGCTAGCTACCCAAGCAAAATTGGGATTGGTTTTTAAACTATACGCAGTCATAAACGCTTTTAATGCTTCTGCATATTCACCAAGAGAGAAATACTCATTCCCTAGATTGAAATAGTCAAATGCATTTTTTGTTTCCTTCATTTCTATATCAATTAGCTCTTTATTACGTTCGCTTTTCCCTTTTTCTATTACTGTTTTACTAAGATATCCAGAATGAAAAATCAGCAGTTTTGCTATATGGCTATTTACAGGTGAATCATCAGTAGCATGCAACTGCTCATGAATAGCACGATAGTACGATAATTTCCCATTATTTTTATACACCCGGTCATGGAAGTTCTGAATTAGACTTTCTCCATATAACCCTGTAAAGTTTAATATCCTCACACCATACTTGTCATATAAGCCATCATCTTCTATTAAACCGTTGATAAATTCCTTATAACTTTCTTCATCTATATATTCATCTGCATCCAGCACTAAAATCCAGTCACCAGTAGCTTGTTTTGCAGCATAATTTCTTGCAGCAGCAAAATCATTAACCCACTCAAAATCAAATATTTTTGAATTGTATTTGCTTGCGATTTCTTTCGTTCCATCTGTAGAACCAGTATCAACGATAATCACTTCATCAACAAGATGTGCAATAGACGCGAGACAGCGATCCAATACATTCTCTTCATTTTTTACGATCATGCATAATGATACTTTAATACTCATAGTATTTCCTCCTGTTAAATAATAGTGCTAATAAAAATATCGTGCTTTAGCAAAGAAAAGCACGATATTTCGATAGAACTACTAAAATATTTTATTATTGAAGTAATTGAAGTACGCCTTGTGGCTGTTGGTTTGCTTGTGCAAGCATTGATTGAGCTGCTTGAGCAAGGATAGAGTTCTTTGTTTGGTTCATCATTTCTTTTGCCATGTCTACGTCACGAACGCGAGATTCAGCTGCAGTCAAGTTTTCAGAAGATGTATCCAAGTTGTTGATAGTGTGCTCTAGGCGGTTTTGCAATGCACCTAGGTTTGAACGTTGTGTTGAAACAGTTTTGATTGCTTCATCAATTGTAGAAATTGATTGGCTTGCTAGTTGGTTAGTTCCAACACTCATTGCTCCAGAAATACCCAAGCTAGTAGCGCCCATTCCGCTGATAGAGAAGTTGATTACTTGTCCATCATTTGCTCCTACTTGAAGTGTAGCAGAGAATGATCCTTTTAATAGGTTTTGCGTGTTGAATTCAGTTGTATCAGCAATACGGTCGATTTCTTTTGTTAATTGATCTAGCTCAGTTTGGATTTGAGATCTGTCGTCAGTAGTGTTTGTATCGTTACCACCTTGTACAGCTAGCTCACGCATACGTTGTAGGATTGCATGTGTTTCGTTCAATGCACCTTCAGCTGTTTGGATTAAAGAGATACCATCTTGTGNGNTACGAGATGC